>LFIK01002790.1_pt1 | contig 14164 bp, 9 predicted proteins | sample 643401 | NCBI WGS metagenome assembly LFIK01 (sample SAMN03777447, study PRJNA286221) | soda lake metagenome | biome: soda lake; feature: Kulunda steppe; material: water; isolation source: sample T5-Br brine of Lake Tanatar-5 | place: Russia: Kulunda steppe | collected 2010-07 | reverse complement strand
GAGCCGGAGGTGCTGCTGGCCACGGTGCGCGCGCATTGGGCCATCGAGAATGTCCTGCACTGGCAGCTCGACGTTTCCTTCCGTGAGGACGCAGCACGCAACCGCAAGGATAACGCGCCCGGCAACATCGCCGTCCTGCGGCGCCGCGCCCTCGACGTCGTTCGGCAAGAAACTTCGAAGGGATCGCTCTCCATAAAGCTCAAGCGTGCAGGATGGGATGAGGATTTCTTACGCAGCATTCTCAATGGCTTGAAAGCGCCGGCTCCAGAGAGCTGAGCCAAACGCGATTGCCCTGCCCCGGAATACGCATCATCCCACACAAAGACCTATACCACCGTGCAATTGATCTTCAGTAACGAAGCTGAAGAGATCATTGCTGATGGATAAACTACACTTACGGGGCCATCGCCGCAAGAAAATCAGGAATAAAATCAAGTAGCCAGAAAAAAATAACCGGATACAAAACGATAGTCGCGAAAACTGTGAACATTGGTGATCGAGAAAAACGCGTTATGGCGCGCACACTCCCATAGTTTCTGCTGCCTGCAACGCTAAAATATGCAATGAATTGCAGCACCATACCGGGCCAAAGCAGGAAAATAGTAACGAGGTTAAGGGGAATCCCCGAAATACTTCTTCGGAATGGCACTCTCTTCTCCCGTCAATTGCGATATTGATCTCGCATGTAATCTAATGCGTCAAAATCAACATCGGTTTGATATATTAACATCTGAAGCGCCCTTTGGTTGAAGGCGTCCACGATACGCTGATATTTTGCAGCCTCGCTGTCATCCACATACGCAATTCTATGATCAGTAGAGAGTAAATCAATGACTGTAAATTCATCACTGCTCAGGATGCGCTCTCGGTCAATTGGTGTGGATGCATATCTGATATTCAGGAGCTCCACCAAATCGGCTCTCTTTAACGGCTCAACTATTGAACGCATAACAGAATCTAAAACACCTCGGTCAGATTCCGCGGGGCTAAAATTTACGAACCTACTACGCACCGGATAAGACCTAGAACTCTCACTGTATCGAATTTCTCTCATACCCTGATATGGCAAGATTGTTTGCCGCCCTGTGTTTGGGTCCGTTCTTCGGCGAAGTTCAACCAATAGAAAGCCTGTTCTTCTTTCAGCTTGGTGAAAGAAATCGACGGCAAGCCAATGGACATTCTCCAACCGAATTGTGCCGCGATGCCTAAAGAGTGCGCCATTTGGTATTGTGCTGTGGTATCTATCTGGGACAAGGATTAAGTTAGGCTCCACGAAGACCCTTAAATCAGTTCTAGCTTGCATTACGCTGTCTACATGGAATCCAGCTATGTTGGATCTCCATACCGACCACCCGAAGTCAGATATGGTAGAGCTGGAGAAAACATTGCTTAGAAAAATAATAATAGCACCGACGATGAGCACGATCAGCGTGCCAACCAAACCGATCTTGGCGAAGAACGCATCCATCCTTGCGCCATCGCTATTTCTTCCCGTACGCCTATTACGCCGTACCATTCTGCGTCCTTATGCTTGCGGCTAAATATTTCATGTTGCGCTCAGCAGAAAAGCTGGCGAGATGCGTTGCCTCAATCTGTTACCCTCAGACAATGTCGACTCAAGCACTATTAAAGAATCTTACTTTAACTCACCTCCACCCCACAACGATACCGTTTTCTAGCATAATACGTTTTTTATATCGATTCTTCCCGATTTTACCATACTTCCAAGTCTCTTTGGTTTTTTGCTTGAAAACACTTCTATCGATGTCGTCCGGCTTGCCCTGCGCCTCAGTCAGCATTTCGTCAGTCATTCCTTGCCAAACTACACCTTTCATGATTCTAGAGGCGCATTCTTCGCTGCCAAATCGTGCAACCAAGCTGTTAAATCGAGCTTTTCTCACCATGAAATAGAAGAAGATTCCTACGGCGAAAATAATTAAAAGAGCAATACCAAGATCCAAGTATATCCCCCTTCTTTGATACCCATACATCCCCCGAGTGAGGTGCTTTGTGTTGCCAAGCCGACATACTCCAAGTGGCATGCCGAACAGGATTTGGCCCGACTGTACCTACCTACCAACGTGCCGCAAGCATTCATTCGAGACCAAACAGCATCATCGGTGAACTGGTACCCAAAGCGACATACACCCGATTTTGACGCATGCGCCAATTACATTCCATCTATCACGATGGAGGTTGCATGACGCAGAAATACGAGCAGCGATACTTGATTGACCTGGCGTTCCGGGTTGCCCACAGCTTTCCCGCCCGCAGTGTCGTGGCCCAGGAGCTTTCAAGCTGGGTCGAGGATCAGGATCTGGGCTTCGACTGGGATCCTGAGATCGACAGCTTCCGGAAGAAAGGTGTCCCGGCCCCCGTCTGGTCCGACCTTAGGAAGCGGCTCGCTGATCGTTTCTCATCGGTCGCGCGCCCGAAACCGGATGTATTGACGCAGAACATCACCCTTCTGGCAGACCATGTCGGGCTGACCGCGGATGAGCGCACCATCTTCGAACTTGCCGTTCGCGCTGGGCGCTCCGGGCCAGTGAAATCCTTATGCAATGCCTTGGTTGATGATGCGCGGATCCCAGTGCAGGATGCAGTCATCCACCTTTCCGGACTGCCAGCGGCCAGTGTGCGGCGCGCCCTCGTGCCGGCCGGGCGTCTGTTGGTCTCTGGTCTCTTGCAATTTGACAAGCCGCCCATGAGCGGGCTTGGGCTCCTTACGTCCGACCGCCTTCTCGTGGCTCTGGATCCACCGTCACGCACCCTTGGCGACATCCTGGGCAAGCTATTTGCGCGCGCTGGGGCCGCGTCCGTGGCTTGGGAGGATTTCGAGCATCTTGGCGCTGGACGTGACTTTGCATTCCGCCTGCTCCGTGGTGCGCTGGAGCGGCACGAGAAGGGTGTGAACATTCTCCTCCACGGGGTGCCGGGCACCGGCAAGACGGAGTTCTGCAAGGCGCTTGCAGCGCGCCTCGGCGCTGGGCTTCACGCTGTCGGTGAGGCCGATGATGACGGTGACGAACCATCCCGATTCGAGCGCCTGCAGCAGCTGCGCCTCGGCCAGCGGCTGCTCAGCGATCAGGGCAACAGCCTGATCCTCTTCGACGAGATGGAGGACCTTTTTGCGGGGATCGATAGTGGGATATTTGGTCTTTCCCTGCGTCGCACCGGGTCAAAAGTGCACATCAACCGGCTTCTGGAAAACAACCCGGTCCCGACGTTGTGGACGACCAACAATATCAGCGATTGCGATCCAGCATTCCTGCGGCGGATCTCCTTCACGCTGGAGCTGCGGACACCACCGGTTTCCGTGCGCAGCCGCATATGGGAAAAGCTCGCAGAGCAGCACCGGGTTCCGCTGCCCAAAGAGCTCTGCCTTGAACTTGCCCATAGCATGGAAGATGCACCTGCACTTGCAGACAGTGCACTTCGTGCGGCGAGGATTACGCGCGGCGGGGCGGACGACGTGAAGTTAGCGGCCTCGGCGATCTCGCGGGCCGTGCGCGGAGGGCACAACCCGCTTTCAGCGCCCAGCAGCGTCAGGTTCAAGCCTGAGCTGGCGAATGCCGACCATGACCTCACGCTGATCACGGAAAGGTTCATCGCCTGCGGTCCCGCCAACACCGGTGGGCTATGCCTCAGCGGCCCTCCCGGCACCGGCAAGAGCGCCTTTGCGCGCTACCTCGCAGAGCGCATGCAAATGCCAGTCCTCGAGCGGCGTGCCTCTGATCTGCTCGATCGCTATGTCGGCGGGAGCGAGCGCAACATCGCCGATGCGTTTGCCGAAGCGCGCGACACCAGCGCGTTTCTGGTGTTCGACGAGGCGGACTCGCTCCTCGGCGCGCGCGATGGCGCAACGCATCGCTGGGAAATATCGCAGGTCAACGAGATGCTCACCTGGATGGAAATCCATCCCCTGCCTTTCGCCTGCACCACCAACCTGGTCGAACAACTGGATCCAGCCACGGCCCGGCGTTTCAGCCTCAAGATCGGCTTCTTGCCGCTGAGCGCCCAGCAGCGTGAGGCGTGCTTCCGTCGCTTCTTCAAGTCTGATCCGCCCTCAGGGCTTTGGGCCCTCGACCAATTGACGCCCGGGGATTTCGCTGTGGTCGCCAAGCGTTCGCAGCTTCTGGGTATCGCTCAGCCCGACGCGCTTCTTGTTGAACTGCGCCGCGAGCAAGCCGCGAAGCCAAACATCCGAAACCCGATCGGGTTTCGTGCAGCAAGCTGATCGAGGGGGGCCACCTGATGCGGTGCGCGCATTCACAGGCTCCGCTCGGCTTGAAGCCATGACGCGTTTCCGTCACTCTGCGGGAAATGGAGGGGCGCCAATGCGTTATGGCCGATTGGCAGATTTGGTACGGCTGGCCATGCAGATGCAGGGCCGCGCTGATGGCCTATCGTTAGACGACATCGGTCAGACCTTTGAGGTCTCGCGCAGGACGGCGGAACGGATGCGCGACGCGATCCGCGATGCATTTCCACAGACAGAGGAGCTTGCCGAACCGGGCGGTCGAAAGCGTTGGCGCCTGCCGCCTGGTACCGCAGGCCGTCTTGCCGACCCGACCGTCGACGACATCGCAGCCCTTCATCGCGGCGCCGAACTCGCGCGCCAGTCTGGGGACCTGACCACTGCGGATCAGCTAGACACGCTCTCCGATCGCCTTCGTGCGCGCCTGCCGGGGCCGAAGCGGGCGCAGCTTGAACCCGATATAGCCGCCCTACTCGAGGCGGATGGCGTCGCCTTGCGACCGGGTCCGCGCGAGCGCATTCCCAACGACACTCTGAATACGCTCCGTGAAGCGATCCTCGCCGGTGTCTGGATCGATGTCGATCATCGCGCGCGCGCAACCGGTCTTTTGAGCCGCAATGCGCGCCTTGGCCCGCTTGCGATGCTGCTCGGTGAGGGCCGGCAATATCTTGTGGCGTATAGCGACTACGCGCAGGATGTGCGCCTGTTTGCCTTGGCCGGTTTTGAGCGGATCGAGCCGACGGAGGATGTTTTCGAGCGCCCGGAAAACTTTGATCTTTCGGCCTGGATGCAACGATCCTTCGGGATCTGGCAGGAAGAGGTTTACGATATCGCCTGGCGCTTCACGCCCGAAACGGCGACCGACGCGCGCCTCTATCTGTTCCATCCTACACAGGTCATGACCGACGAGCCGGACGGGAGTTTGACGGTGTCATTCCGCGCAGGTGGGTTGCGCGAAATGTGCTGGCATTTGTTTCGCTGGGGGGATCAGGTCGAGATTATCTCGCCACCGGAATTGCGCGATGCCATGATCGCCCACGTGGAGGAAGTGAGGCTCCGATAACGGCGAAGGGCATCGGCGAAAGGGCTTTTGCCGGTCTGACGTCACGCAAAAAGCGTTAACTATTTGTGGATCGTTACATTTTCCAAACTGAGCTCTCGCGATCCGGCAACATGCGTGTAGGTGACAAGAGGACCATCGGTGCCGGCTGAATAGTCGAGACACAGCGCATTTGCGCTTTGAAGCTCTGGCTCACCGGACATCCAGTAATGTCCGAAAAAGACAGGCTTATCCCGTACGGGATAGATAGTCGCAAACAAATCATCAGGCAGCGGCTCATCTGGCAGCTGATTGACATCGGGCACCGACATCGCAACCTGACGCCAGTTTTGCGCGTCACCGATCCACCACTTCACTCTTACATGGTGCCTGACCTTCTTGCCTTTATCGACGAATGAATGCGGATCAGGCAAACGTGCCTCCGGTCCCTTCGCGACCGCTTCGGCAAGGTCGTAGATCGCATCGCCTTTTCGGCCTGCCCGGATCAGCTGAGCCTCGGACAGGACTCCAGCGACAGTCTGTCGCCTTAAGTCGTCGATTGCAGGCTGGATCCATGCGGCATGAACAGCGCGAAAGTCTTCCGTCTCGATGAACAGCGGCAGGCGCTTCATCCACTCCAGCACATCCTTGGTGTGCGATGCACCCTGGGGAAACTCCCTCAGAAAACTGTCGTGCTGGACGAGGTTGTCTTTGTCATGCGACCGAAGCGCCGCCCCTGTCTCAGGGTCAGCCGTATGGAAGTGGATGGCATTCAATTCATGGTTGCCCATGATGGCCTGGGCGCGATCCGAATCCATCAGTTCGCGCACGATCCTGATGACGGCAGCATTCTCGGGGCCACGATCGATGAAGTCCCCCAAGAACACGATCTGGCGATCTGGCTCGGGATGCAGCCATGTCGTTCCATTTCGCCGCCAGCCAAGGTTTTGAAGGGCAAGACGCAGCTTCTCGGCCTGACCATGGATATCGGGAACTATGTCTGTGATGCTCACGGCCCTGCTGCCCTCTTCTCATAAGCGAGCCACTGCGCAGGCGATGCAATAAAATGCCGCCCGCCGTCGCGTCCCACCGTTCATTTTGCTTCATTACTGACAAGAACTTCCAACTCAGCCCTGTCGATCCAGTGGATTGCCACGTCAGTTTTGATTGCCTGACGCTGTCCCGCAAAAACCCCGCGATAGGCATCAAGCTGCGCGAAGTAAGCGGCAAAGCTGCCCGCACCACTCTTGTGATCGAGAATCAGACACTTCCCTTCGCCTGTCGCCAGAAGGTCAATGATCCCGTTGAATTCCGCGCCTGATGCTTCGCGCTTCTGGATCGGCACCTCGCACTCGATCTTGGTATGTCCCTCGGCAGTCAGCCACTGCTTGAGCGCATCGGCCTGTGCTTGCAGTACGTCCAGCGTTGCCTCGTCAAAGCCCGTGGCCGCAGACAGACGCGAACGCAAATCCGGCCGCAGCAAAAGAACGCGCATCGCCCTGTGGAGAGCGGTGCCACGTTCGCTGGCTGTCGCCACGAGGGAGACCGCCTTTGGCGGAACGTCCAGCTTAACGATGCGCGTCTGAACCTCAGGAAGCGGATCAATCACGATCGATGAGGGTCGGACACGCCATGCCGTCTGCTGCGTCTCGAGCATGGGCCGCAGTTCACCAAAAGCCGTCCTTTCCGAGGCCTGTTGCGCCCCGGGCGCTTCCAGCATGCCCGGGGCCTCAGCGCTGCACATCAAGGTCCGAGCCGGGAAACTGACGCCGCCGACTTTCAGGCTCCCAGCCTCGGGCTCCATGCCCGCCTCCAGCATCAGCATTTCGGCGTGGTTCGCCGGTCCATCGCTCTCGCCGAGTTTCTTGAGCGCGAAATCCGGCCACTCCAGGATCAACCGATCGCGCCCGCGGGTCAGCGCCACATAAAGCAGGCGGCGCGCATCAGCTTCTGACGCTGCGCGGCGATCAGCAATGAAGGCATCCTTCTTTTCCTTGATGGGCAGGTCAGGCGTCCAGATAAGGAGCGCCCGTTCCAGGATTGCGCTGAGATCGCTGAAGTCTGTGAATTCGGCGCGCAAGGTGCCAGGCTTTTCCCCGATTTTATTGTCGAGACCGACAACCACGGTGATTGGCCATTCCCGCCCTTTTGAGGCATGCCAGGTGACAATCTCTATGCCCTGTCCGGCGCTCTGGCCTGGGTCGGGATGCCGGTCGAAATCGCGTTCCTCGCGGCGCGCTTCGAGCCACCCCAGAAAAACCTGCGCACTCCCGCCATTGAAGCCCGCTGCGGCCTTGAAGTCACGATGGGCCGAGACGAACTCACTGACCTCTGCAGAAAGTCGCATAATGTCAGCATGAGCTTGCGCCGCCTCCGGCATGCGCGCTGCCCAGTCGAGGATACCCGCAGCGCTGAGCACCAGCGGGAGCAGAGTTTCCAGCGGCATGGCCGGTGCGGTCTCGGCCAGGGCCCGCAAATCAGAAAGCTCGCCACAGGTTTCCAATCCACCATCGGCAAGCAGGCTCATCGCCTGCTGAAGAGGCATGGAAGATGGCCCGAGCGTCATGAGCGCGAGGGCCGCATGGCGGTCTGTGGGATCCACCGCGAACGCCAGCGCGTTGCGCGCCGCCATGACGGCAGGCGAGTCCAGCCAGCCTGTTGCGCTGATCCGGACCGGCACAGCTTGCCGTTTGAGCGCCGTTGCATAGCGTCCGGCCATCGAATGGGTCGGCGCGAGAATGGCAATGTCGCGCGGCTCGACGGGGCGGAATGTCGGTGCCTTGGGATCACTGTCGCGCTCCACCACCGGCGCTGCCTCCGCGAGGATAGCCGCGATGCGCGCCGCGACATGCTCCTCCGGACGGGATTTCTTCGATCTGCGCCCTTCCGGAATGCGCAGTATTTCTGCGAAGCTCTGGCCTGTCTCCGGCCGCTGAGGCTCTAGCGGGACATAGGCCTCTCCGAACAGTCCCGCCGAAATTCCATTCACCATCCGCATCAACCGCGGGTCGGAGCGCCAGTTGCCGGTCAGGGGTGAGGCCGCCTCCGGGTTCTGCCGCTCGAGTGCCTCGCTCAGGCGGGGGTCGGCCCCCTGGAAGCCCATGATCGACTGCTTGGTATCGCCCACGATCAGCACGCGCTTGGCAGATTGTGCGATCCGCCACAGCAGCGCGAACTGCACCGGGTTCGTGTCCTGGAATTCGTCGATGATGACGCAATCGACCTCGGACAGAAGCGCCTCGAGGATTTCCGGGCGCGTCCGCAGCAGGCGCTCGGCATCGCAGATCATGTCGGCATAGTCGATGACACCCGCTTCGCGCTTCATGTCCGCGTATTTCGACATCACTTCCTGAGCGCCATGGATCAACGCCGTCAAATGCGCGCAAGCGTCTTCCAAGGGGCCCGGGTGGACCGCGATATCCGAAGCCGCCGCGATCACCTCGTCAGAGAGCGCATCATAGCCATCGGGTGTCGGCGCCCCCCGCTTCGATTGACGCAGCTCGCTCAGGGCTTTCCAGAGCCTCCAATCCCGGCGCAACTCCCCGGGGCGCTGGGCGCGCTTCATGTTGCGGAAGTCTTTCCCGAACGCCGTGCGCGCGGCTGTGGAGGTCGCATGGGGAGTGAGGTCATTGGGGAATGCAGCCAACAGGACGGAAATCGCCGCAAGCAGCCGTGCCTCCAGGGGCGCACCGTCCGGCTCAACCCGCCCGTAGAGCCTCCGAAGGCGGGCCACAGCCGCGTCCGCCAGTTGCGGGTCGTTCCCGTTGTCGCCAAGCCCCCTCAGCAGATCGATCGTGGTCAGGATCCTGCCGCGGAAACTGTCTTCCTGGCTCGCATTCGAGAAGAAGCTTGATCGGTACCCAAAGCGCGGCAAGTCGGCTTTCACAGCCTCAAGCGACTGCGCATGGGCCATGGCTTGGCGGATGAGCAGGTCACGCTCTGCCTCGGCCAGCGCGCGCGGCTGCGGCGAGGCCCCGGCGGAGAAAGCATGCTCTGACAGGATACGCAGACCAAGACCGTGGATGGTCGAGACATAGGCCTGTTCGACGGCCAGCGCCGCCTCAACCATACCCTCGGCCAAAAGGCTCGACCGAATACGGCCACGCAACTCCGCGGCCGCAGCCTCAGTAAACGTAACTGCGAGAATGCGATCGGGCGCGACAAGGTTGCCCTTCACCCATTTGGTCAGGTCCGACTTGATCCGAAAGGTCTTCCCCGAGCCAGCCCCGGCCGGAACGATGGTCAGCATCTCAGTCATCGATGTCCTCCATGCTGTCATCGGCCTCGGCGCCAGGCATCATGAAACGCGAGACAAGCGGTGAGGCATCCAGCGCATAGGGCGCGAGATTCGCTGTTTTCTCGAAGAACTGGCGGTCATCTTCGCTGTTGAGGCGGATCTGACCTGAGCCCACTTCGGCAAGCCGCGTGATCAGCAAATCCATTGCCTGAACTGATATCTCGCCCTCCACGACGGTGACGACACCATCGGGTGGCTCAAGACCTTCGAGCAGGACCCCTTGGTCGTTGATCAGGTGGTAGGCAACCCCGATCTTGGGGTTGCCCGCCAGTGCGGCCTCGAGCACCTCGCCCGTCTTTTCGGGACGTTTGAGCATTTCGCGATAGAGGCCGAGTTGCAGATCCCAACCCGCCTCAAGGCGCGCGCGGCGTTTGGGCGTGCCGCTTTTCTTGTGATCCACGACCAGAAGGCTGCCGTCTTCCAGCTGGAGCAGGCAGTCAGCGCGTCCGCGCAACAAGATACCCAGCGCCTCACCCTGAAGGCCGATCTCATTGTCGATCACGCGGGCACCAAGGCCTTCGAGAGTGTCGCGCCAGGCATGGGCCGCCGTGCGGATATCGCGAACCAGGCCCTCACGTTCGACAGCCCAGATCGACCGCTGCAGGAACGGCGCATGTTTGCGGATGGCTGTGGACAGCAACTCCGGCACCGCAGCCTCGATCTCATCATGATCAGGCAACGGCGCGTCCTTGGGAAACAGGAACTCCAGAACGTCATGCGCGATGGTGCCCGCAACCATGACGTTGAGCCCGTCAGGGGCCCAGGTCACCGGCTCCGCCCCGAACTCGGACAGGCTCCAGGCGAGCGGGCTGACCATCAGCGTTTCCAACCGACTGGGCGACTGCGGTCGCATCCGTCCATCATCTGCAAGACGCCGGCGGAGCAGATCGCGATCCAAGCGCAGGATGCCATCTTCCGGCACGGCGCTGGGCTGCGCATCTGTGGTGGCCTCGACAACCCGATGCGCAAACGGCCAGCGCTCGCGCGGGAGCGCACGCAGATCGTGGATCAATGCCTCAGCGTCCTCGGTCCCCTTTTCGCGATTGCTGACTGTGCGCGCCACCAGCGACAGGGCCGCAACGGGGGCCTGGCGGCTGCCATTCTGCGCGAAGACGGGGCGCAAGAGGATCAAGGAGTCCGAGGCGCAGAGGAACTGGCGGCGAAGCTTTTCGAGACGCCGCGCCAGCGCATCGCCGCGCGTTTCAACATGAAGCCCGGTTTTTTTGCCCAGAAGCCTGAGTTCGCCATCGAGAAAGAGCGGCGACGCGGAAACCGCACGCGGCCAGCGATTGCCGCTCATGCCCATGGCGATGAGATGCCGGGCCGGGCGCCACGGCATGGCCTCTTCCGTGAACACGCTCACGCCCTCGACGAAAGCCTCTGACGCCGACGGCTTGGGCGTGGCGGGTGTCGCAACACGGTAGAGCGCGGTCCAATCCAGTGAGCGGCTCTGCGCCAGCTCGGCCCGCATCATGCCCATCTTCGCGCGGAATGCAGCAACTGCCTCGCGCTGCTCGGTCGCGTCATTCAAAAGCTGAGCAGCCTGTTCGAGGGCTTGCAGGATGCCATCAGGCGTCTGCGCAATATTGCTCCGCACCAGTTTGTAGAACCGCTGCGCGCGCCCGGCCAGCGACCCGGCCGCAAAGGGCTCGAACCTGCCCTGCATGACCTCGCGCGAGAGTAGTCGCCCTGTCTCGGACGACCACGGCATCAGAGGCGAGATGTAGAGACTGGCAAGCGCCATGGCCGGTGCCGGGGCCTGGAAACACAAGAGGAGCTGCAGGAGTGTTTCACCTGCGATATCGCGGCTTTCAGGCTGGATGGGCAAACCCGAAAGCGGAACACCGGCAGCATCGAAGGCGCGGCGTAGCTGCGCAAAATAACCGATCTCGTCAGGCACCAGCAGACCGATGTCGCCAGGCGATAAGCCCTGATCGATCAGGCGCTGGGCTCGTGCCGCCGCAAAATCCGCCTCCTCCGCCTCATCGCGCAGGGCGAAGAACGCCAGGGTGTCGTCGAGCGGCCCGGGCGGGATGGATGCACCTGTCATTCCCTGCTGAGCGCGCCACAGGCTCGTGCCCTCAGCGGCGCCACTCACAAGGGGCGCACGACGCGATGCCCATTCCTTCAGAAACATGTCACCGGCAAGCCCGTGATGATCCAGCAATTGCGCATGCATGCGGCGCTCGATGGGTGTCGCGAAGCTACATGGATCGCTTGCCACCAGCGGAAGCGGTTCAAGCGTGTCGTCAGATATGCAGGCCAGAACATGGGTGTAAACCTGCAGATCTTCCGGCAGTGCGCCCGGGGCATTACGCCAGAGGTCACAGATCGCGGCGAGGTGTTTGTAAAGGCGGGTGTCGCGATCGAGCGCCCCGAGGTCAACCTCATCCGGGTTCAGGCCATGGGTCGCCACGGCAAGGCTCCGCAGGGCCGCTGAAACTGCGGCAGCCGTTTCAAGCGGCGCAACGACCATGCTGGCCGACCAGGGGAATGCGGCATCTGCCAGCACGGAATTAAAGTCGACCGCGAGCGGGCGCGGTGCAAGATAGGTTTCCGCCAGAAGGTCGGACGTGATGGCCCGAAACGCTCCCGTTCCGGCATGCACCGTCACCAGTGGCTCAAGACCATTCATCCGTACCTCCTCGCCAAAACTGGCTTCGGCCTACACCTGCTTCGTTTCGCCACCTTTTACGGTAGCTCATGCAGCCAGGGCCTCAGACTGTTCAGCGAATCGAGACGATACGTGGTCCTTTAACCCCTGCTTACGCATAATCTTTCCGGAACAGCCGCGAGTTACAACCCACCGCGGAGTCAGATACGTCCGGAAATGACGCACTCAGGATATAGTATCAAAACGAATCGAGACGAAAAGGAGACGCGATTGGTTCGAACGAGCAGCACCCACCCGCTGCGTATTGATGAGCTGCCCCTCGGCAACGGGCGGCTGGGCATCACGTTTTGTCCTGGCAAGAAAGGCGAAAGCGTCTTTGGCGGCGCATGGGATCGAGACCTCGATCTCGACATGGACGCGATCGAGGGGTGGGGTGCCAGCGCCGTCTTGAGCCTGATCGAGGACCACGAGTTCGAGATGCTTGGCGTGCCCGCGCTCGGCGAGGCGGTGACGGCGCGCGGTATCGAGTGGTTGCACTTTCCGATTCGGGATTTGGACACCCCGACAGACGATGCCATGAGCACATGGGCTGCAACTTCCGCGCAGCTGCACGCCAAAATGGAGCGCGGCGGCCGTGTCCTCGTCCATTGCCGCGGAGGCTTGGGGCGCGCCGGCACGATCGCCGCGTTGATGCTCGTCGAACGTGGATGGTCCGCCCCTCAAGCGATCAGCGATGTGCGTGCCGTCCGTCCGGGAACGATTGAAACTGCCGAGCAGGCCCGCTGGGTGACCCATCGCGCCCGGCATTACGGGCTTGCCGGCATTCGCCTCCACACGAGCCTTCTCGGTGGCGCCTATGGCGACAGTCTTGGTGCAGAAATCGAGTTCCTGACGCTCGATGCGATCAGGCGCAAGTTTCCCGACGGCATTGCGGACCTGCCTCCGCACCAGGGCTTGCGCGGCGCGATCACCGACGACACCCAGATGACGCTGTTCACTGCTGAAGGGCTCATTCGGGCCCATGTTCGCGGTTCAATCAAGGGAATCTGTCATCCTCCATCCGTGGTGCATCACGCTCTGCTGCGCTGGTACCGTACGCAGGGTGGCAAACCGCGTGTTGAGACGGACGACGTGGGCTTGATCTCTGATCGGCGGCTCTGGGCACGACGCGCGCCCGGTTTGACCTGCCTGTCATCCCTTGCTGAAAGCCGAAACTTCGGAGCGCTTGCCAAGAATGACAGCAAAGGCTGCGGGACGATCATGCGCGTCGCACCGGTCGCCCTGATGGTGCCGCGCGAGCGGGTCCGCTCGATCGCGATCGACACCTCGGCCCTGACGCATGGACACCCGACAGCGCAACTGGCTGCAGCTGCATGGGCCGAGATGCTCGCCGATGTGGCCATTGGATCGCAGCTGGAGGAAACCGCCACGGCGACAGCTGCCCGATACGAACGCCTCGAGGGTGGCCAGGAAACGGCCCGCGCAATCCGCAAGGCGCTCGAGGCCCCGCGAGACGGATCCCCCGAAACGGTCGAGTCCCTCGGCGGTGGCTGGATTGCCGAAGAGGCACTGTCGATTGCCCTCTATGCCTGCCTTGCGGGCAAGACCTTCGACGAGTCGCTCCAGATCGCGGTTCTGCATGGCGGCGACAGCGATTCCACAGGGGCCATCGCCGGGAACATGCTCGGTCTGATCGACCCGGCCGCCGTACTGCATCACCGCTGGGCGGCAATCATCGAGGGAGCCGACATTATCGCTCGATTGGTGCGTGATTACCTGCTTTTCCAAGACGAAGCCGGGGCCGCGGACCAGCTCGCTGATGCCTATCCAGGGGCATAGCTGAACCGCCCCGGGTTTCCGAGAGGATAAAACTCTCAGAGGATGATCCCTATGGAAGCGAAGAAGAAGCCCACCCCGACATACACGGCCGAGTTCCGCGCGCGCGGCGTTCGGCTG
>LFIK01002788.1_pt1 | contig 14167 bp, 13 predicted proteins | sample 643401 | NCBI WGS metagenome assembly LFIK01 (sample SAMN03777447, study PRJNA286221) | soda lake metagenome | biome: soda lake; feature: Kulunda steppe; material: water; isolation source: sample T5-Br brine of Lake Tanatar-5 | place: Russia: Kulunda steppe | collected 2010-07 | reverse complement strand
TTTCATTGCACACATCCCCAGGTGGTCTCTCTCCGCAGGAAGTATGCTCCCTTGTTCTCACAGGCAGGATCTCATGATGTGTCCGCTTTTTTAAACCAGAACAACCATAAACTTCCTTTTTTTCCTTTTTCATGAATTAATCGTTTTTTATGAGCAGGCTAGCAGTCGCAATTCTTGACTGAAGGCCTTATCCTTGTAAACCTTGTAAGCTGCCCTGATTTGGCACATACAACTATGTGACCTCACTTCCTTCATGCACTGCTCCGCATACTCGAGCAGGCGGCGGGGCACCCGAGATGGAAAGTCGATTATCCACCATCGCAACCTGTAGGTTCGGGGTTCGAACCTCACTGGAGGTCTCAACCGGCTAAGCTGCCCTGCGGATACAGCCTTGAAACCTTACCTTACCTTCCTTCATGCACTGCCAGTTTTTGAGCAGGCTAGCAGTTGCACTTCTTGATTGAAGGCCTTATTTCTTGTAAGCCCTTGTGACCTCATCAACCCTCCTTTTCCCAACTTCTTACACACCCACTTTTTTGTTATTTCATTTGCTTGAGCTGCTCTTTTCAGCCCTTCACGTGTTACCATGCCTTGCCCTGACAGCAGAAATCAAGCAACGTCCCACTCGCGCTGGCACCGGGCCAGCAAGTCGCGCAACATTTTATGTTGCATGAGCTTCCAAACAAAACTTCGACATCAAGTTAAACGTTTGTTCGAGCCCTCTTTGGCCAAGAAAAGGCCACTCCCTAACACAAAACAGGTCTAGTAAGCAACCTGCTTGTTGAGCACCACACCCTCGAACTTCGTCTGGAACCTGCAAGCAAAGATTGAGCACATGTGCTGATGATTGGGAGGCATGCTGCATGAATGGGGACGCCAAGCAAAGCCGTATGCAATCAAGGCGAGTAGCTTCTTTACATTGATTGGTAAATGACAGAAAGCTGAGGAGAAGGAGCAACACTCATGTACATTACTGTGGGCCAAGGGCCATGCGTCATGCCAGACAGGCTGTTATTTGAAAACTCTGGGCAAGAGTTTAGAACTAGTAACAGTTCCTCTGTTAACCATATCCGGCACGCTAACCAGCCTGTGATTGTACACAGCCTACTCAACAACTCCACAGGCTTCCCAGTTATTGATGACTGACATTTACGCTGCTTGGCTGCAAATGGCCATGAGACTTACCACTTGATTGCATCCTCCTTGGTGACCTTGTGCTGCACACCCACACGGGTCTTGCGTGCCCTGCGGGTCCTCACGCGGTATCCAGGTCGCTCAAGGTTCACGTAAAAGTCCATGCCTGCATGCCACAGCAGGCGCGGCTCATGAATCAGACAAAAAAAGTTACTTGCATTGTAGCCAACATGACCTGCTCAGCAGCTCGCCTCGGCACACCTGAGCGGGCTTGACGCGCGAAGTATTACACATGTTTAAAGACAAAGTAATATCTATTTAAGATAGAATAATATCTACTGGCAGCAGTTGCATGAACAACCTGCTCTGCAATGCTAATTCAGCCCCAGTGCATGTGCATCTTTAGATGAGTATGTATGCATTGCATCTCCCATCCTCTTATTTGCTGTCGTATGTGACAGGCGCCATCTTCTTACTGTCAATGTATCAAGTAGGGTTCCTGAAAACCGTCTACATACCCAGTACCTCTTTTGGCAAATTTGCAGATAATTGGCAAGATGAGTTCACATGCAAAGGCAAGGCAAGGGCTGGCCTCGCTGGCGCCAAGTGCCTGTAGACAGGGGGGGAAGGTGGGCGTTGAGCACCTTTTACACCACAGAAGCATACTCATACCTGACACCTCTGTACACTTGCCTGCCTGGTACATAAACAATGCTCATGAGAAGGGATGCTAAAAACAGTAAAAAACTGTCCATACGCAGTAAGTTTGGACAGGATCAGGGTGTCCATGGGTCTGTTACCATCAATGGACATAAAAACATGGCGTTTAGTTTTCCCCCTGTGGCGTTCAGTTTTCCCCCTGTGGCGTTCAGTTTTCCAGGGTCTGTCTCCATGTCCTTGCCAAACAAACATGGGTGAGATTCACTCAAATTTCAGCAACCCCATCCCCTTCCCTGCATACACAACCCTCTCCATTCACCTTCCTTCCGCGTTTGTGGTGGTTCAAGTTTTTAAGGCGTCGCAGATCCTTCATTGAACATCCTTCATTGAACGCAAAGCTTACTAGCACATTCAGGCACTTACCGTAAATGCCTGTGGATGGGTCGTACTTGATTCCCAAATCAATGTGCTCGGCAATGCCAAAGCCTGCAGAACGAAGGTGGAAGTGGACAGGTCAGGAGCCAAGCTGTTGCATGCAGGTCCTGGCAGGACGACCTTGAATCACGGCAAGAGAGTGCTGGCTTTCAAAATTGGCAAAGGCTTGCAAGTATCCTTAATCATTGCTGTCTGTTTAAGTATCCTCCTGATGCCCGCAGGAGACACTGCATGCAAAGGGGCCCAGGCAGCAGCCGGGGCAACCCACCAAAGTTGCCGGAGTCAGAGAAGTTCCTGCGCAGCAGCTCGTACTCCTTGACCTTCAGACCTGCCTCCTGCATATTCAAACGGTCGCGACGGGTACGTAAGTGTCAACCGAGCACGGCATGCGGGCCGGGTGGTGGATTTGCCAAACAGGGGCTGCTTGCCGTCCCGACTCGACCCTCACCAATAGCTGCATCGCCTTCTCGCCACGGACGGTCACGTAGCAGGAGATCTTCTCGTTACGGCGGATGGAGAAGGAGCGCACAGTGTAGCGTGCGATACCGAACACGGGCACCTGCCCAGTAAGCTGCTCCAGCACCTGCGTACCAAACAAGCATTATGGAAGTATAGGGACTCAGGCATGCTGGAGCAAAAGTGAGGATGGCTCTTCTGTGGCCATGCAGTGCATGCAGGATTGGGCAGGCACCAACTCCACCTCCTCTGTACGCAAGTTGGGCGTCCAATGCGCACACAAGTCACATGCAGGTGTTTGTTCAAAGCAATGCACCACAGTCAGGGGTGCTGTCCACCATGAGTGAAAGTGCATGGCCGCAACAGACATGCACTGCTGAGACCGCGCGCGTGCACTTAACCCAAGGGCAGCTAGTCCCGCTTGCCCTCTGGCCTCATTGGAATGCCTGCTTGTGAAACATCTGGGCACACAAGCAGTGCTGAAAAGCAGCCGGTCAAGACTTCATCCAGAGAAGAGCATTTGCTGCGGGCTCGTTGCTGCGTGCTTCCGTCCTACTGGCCCAGAGGTGCAGAAGTCCCCCCTTTCAATTCAGTGCCTGGGTGCCGAGCTGCTAGGAACGCCACTTTCCTTGGCTGCCTTCTGCAGCCTGTCTCCAGACTCGCCCACGCAGATGTTCAGCACCAGCTTGGCCACGCGGATTTCCCGCATGGGGTTGTTGGCCTTCTCCTCGCTGGGCTGCGAGCGAAGCACATGCACGTAACACGCCAAGGATGTGAGATGCAGCAAAATCGTTAGAATCAGCGCGAAACCCATGCTCAACAGCGGTGCTTCATAGCCCAGGGACGTGGCTGCTGCGGGGCAGTGCGGCTGCTCATACGCACCATGGCTCCTCCTCTCTTTCCTAAGGAAAATGAAAATGAAAAAAAGAGAGACGCCCTTCAGAAGTTGAGCGCAAATTGGATGTCCACGCCCGATTGAATAATTCGATGGGCTAGGGGGAACTAAAAGTCGAATGTACTATACAGGCATATATAACAAAGTGGTATGTACTATACAGGCATATATTACTTGCTGACCTCCCGCGACGTGGCAGCCTTCACGCTTGCCACATTAACGCAAGCTTTTTTGACCTTGGAAGCCAAGTTTTACAACATGTTATGACTCTGCGAATGCATGTTTCGAAGGTGCACCTACAATTGTTTGAATTTGTGCTTTCAGAATTCTTAGATTCGAGTTGAGAGTCCAAGTAGCGCTCAAACGTGGCCAGTAAACGTTCCTTATTTTTACGTTGCCTGGCAATGTAGTACACCTATTTAATACTGCTAGTACGTACTGCTGTCGCCAGGCCACCTGGAAGCTAAAAGAAGCGCTTCTGGTTGTTGCAACATGTTCCAACATGTACAATCCAATTGGAAGCAAGCTGGCCCCTATTTTAAGATAGCACACCTTATTCCAGATTTGTGCAAATTTCATGAAAGCCTTCAAAGGGCATAGGTCGGGACTCTCTGAGCCTGCCTGAGATTAGGCATATACATGCGCATCCAAGCATGCTTGGACAGCATGGCCTAGGCAGCATGTATGCTTATGCATCACGGCACAATCACACGCGCAGCTCATGAAGGTTGCTTGCTTAGCAAGCATGATATGTTTAGTGGACAATGGGGACTAGGAATTCTTTTATTGTTGCTTCCTCAGACCGGCCGTTCAGGCTTCTGGTTTGAAGAGTGTTCTGTTTCTCTGACTTTCATATGCCTGGTGCTTCCATAAAGGTTGAAATTATTCTTTTAAAGGGATTGATGCTGGATTGCAAGTGCCTGCGGTGTATGCAGGCATATGTGCCAGCACTCATGCAGCCAGTTGGTCGAAGTGCACGGGGCTCCAAGGCCTACCTGCTCTTCTTAGCATTGAGCAATCAGTCCTCCAGAGGGCCAAATCATCTACCTGCAAGGCTGCCAAATCATTGACCGAAGATTTGCACCTGTGAATCATGGCATCCAAGCTATGCCCGTTCTCAACTTCTCACTCGGATCAGTGCGCTCTTGAGTGCGCACTTTGTATCTTCTTGAAACCATGCTTAACCATCTTACAAAAGCTGAGGGTTCTTTAGGCTTCACACACACACACACACACACACACACACTTCCCTCAACCATCCATTTGAGCCGGTACGGAGGTATAACTTCTTCACCTAGTTTGGTGAAGACTGACCACATCTACCTTCACGCAGTAGCTAGGTGTGGTGTGCATGACTGATCCATATCCCTGCCCTAAGAATTGCTCAATTGAGTAGTTAGGGAGTGCCCTTCCTCCCCCCAAACCATCCCTGCCAAAACTTTTCCAGCTTTGCCCTTCAGAAGCATTGCAAGCTTGGAATTGAGCTTTTCCTGTTGCTGACAAGAGGATTTCTTGTGCTCTTGCACCATCTTCTGTCTTCCCAGATGCTCCGGTGCTCCCTGTTAAGTGGACAGTGTGCACTTGTAACATTCTAAGTCACGTCAAAGATGGCATAGCATGACAGGCCTCATGCCCCTCACTTGAAGGTGTCTGACTCTGGGGAACAGAGAAGTGCAGAGGGACCTGGCTACTCTCTCACCAAGCCTTTCAGTCTCCACTAGGGGCTGCCTGAGCCTGCATGCTGTCTAAATTCGCCTCAGCCGAGTGTCCAGTGAACAAACATTTATTCCTTTCATTCTGTCTCGCAGCCTTCGCTTGGCACGTGCAGACCTATGTCGCATTTCTGTCACCTGTACTTCAACGTCTTCTTTCGCGCAAAACAGCTCTTCATCTTTTTGCATTATCTTGTCCCACTTGAACTGCTTGCCTTTTTGATACATAATCTCTACAATGGTCAACAACCTGAATTGCTAGTGCTAGTAGTGCTGCGTTAAACGTATTCTGCACAATGCACCCAGATGGTTTGAGTGTGTTTGCTGTTTTACCGAGTGCTTATCAGGTTAAAGTGCAAAGAAGCATGCGAGATAAGTATCATTGCAGGTCTTTGAGGGGGCTTCAGGAGTCCGGCAATTTCTCAGCCTGCTATCAAGGTCTCTATCTAAGGCTTGACCAATCGTGGCAAAGCTGCCTGTTTGCTCAGCAGGTGCAATTGTTGTGCCTGACCCAGCTCCTTTTTTTTTTATAAAGGGGGACTCCCCTTTGCCTTGTTTTTCAATGAAGCGGCTTGCAAGAGAAGCTTAACTTTGATTAATATAGCGCGGAAGCTCTTGTGCTTGAACCGATCGGGACAAAGAAGCTCGTCATGCTACACCATCTTGCTTGTAATATGCAATTTAGTGGTCCAGAGACCAAGACTCATCAACTTGAAGAATTGTCCTACCTTTTCAGGTTGTTTCCTATCCAAATGTCTTTTCTGGTTTGCAATTTTCCAATGTGGCACCTTGAAAAATGATTTTAACCGCATGCGCATTTCATGAAATGTGGTAGATTGACCGCTTCAACCGCACTTAAACCGTGCCAGGAAATTTCTAACGCAGCGTGACAGGAATTGACTTCTATAACTTTCTTCTTGCTTGAAACTAATGATATCCTGGGGGTATCGTCTTTCTCTTCCTCCTTTGCTTGTGTGTCTCGCCAGATAAGTGTGCAGCCAAAAAGTGTGCTGCAATGCATCACCCAACACAGTTTTCTCAGGCTGTTTTTAAGATCGTTCAAAGTCGGCTGGGTATCTTACTGATTGATAAGCCGTTATTGCTGTACCTAGAGCATGATTTTTATGTGGAATGTTATGGTTGTAACAGAAGGATATTTTGTTTAACAGGAGGATGTTGAGAACATGTGCCATAAGTTCTCATGCACAAAATGTGACCAATGCTCTTGTCGCTGCACCATCCAGAATGTTGTGCTTCCAGACTGTGCAATCTTTTCCATCCACACTTCTGCCAAGCTGCCCTCATTTGCAAAAATAAAAGAAAAACTACGTAGGCAGTGAAGCACTCCCTACATCAATTAAGGAAAAAGAGTCACCTAGGGCCTAAGCACAGTAGGACTCCTCCACCACCAAAGAAAACAAAAGAAGTCAGTGGGGATCAAGGGGGTGACTAGCAGTACCCCATTCCTGGTCTTGATGATGATTTGTAGCAAAAAGTTTTCTCAAGAGCGCGTCTGGTACAAACAAGTTTATAAGCAAACTGAACCGAATGAGCATGAAGCTTCACAGCAAGCTTGGTGGCTTTCAGAGGACCAAGACCGAGACGTTTCAGAGGCTCTAAACTATAAGGGCTGTAGATGGTACCTCCCTCTCCCAAAAGGATAGTGTGGAGGCTAATAATGGCCGCAGCTCGGCAAAGGTGTTGACAGAGCACGCCGTGCTGGTGGTGAGCTGCTTCAAGCTGGCTCCTAGGCATGGTATCTTCACATTACTTGACCTCCGCAAGATGGATGTGCCGCTGCTTGGGTGAGAGCTGACTGGGGTTCCGGACTCTGGACGGAGACTGGCAGGGTGGCGCTGGTGCTGAGAGCCCCCTATCCTCTCTGCACCCTGTCCTACTTCTTAATGCATACCTAGGTTGGGCAAATGGTAATTGTTTTGCTTTTTTAGTAGGCAACTCAGTCACTAGTATAGCATCTGGGCAGCTAGTAGTAAGTCTTTGCTTAGAAGGATACCGGCGAGGGAAGAGCAGTTCTGGGATGATTCTGTTGGTAGATCCTTCGGGGATTGGTAGGTTTTGTAAGGCTAAGCGGACTTCGCTGCCAATATCCATTTAAACAAAACATCCCCCCAAGGCGCCTGCTTCTATAGCTTTCATGATGAGTCTACATGCAATGTTGTGGCGTTCAGTAATCATACCAGGAATAATCTGGTGTTGACAACCTGATAGAATGTGTAGGGCACTGTCTGAGTGATGACAGAGTGGGCATAGCAGACTGGTTGAGGTCTTAAATCGAACAGCATGCTTCTGATTGAAAAGGGTACCTGTGCGGTAGTGGAAAATGTTTTTCTTCATCTTGAAGGGCAGCTTGAACGTTGTCCAGAAAGCGTTGCTGATGTTTTTGTGGGCTAAGGGAAGTAAACCTTTGTAATATGAGTAGTAACCAGTTGTAGGGTTTGCGTGTCCAAGTTTATGTTTGCAGTGCATTTGTATCTTCAGAGCATCATAGAGATTTGAGAAACAAGTGAGCTTTGGGGTAGGTAGGTTGGAGGGCCTTGAGGATGTTGAAACAGAGGGGATGTCCACTTTGTAAGCAAGCCAGGTTATGTTATGAGAAGGGTTGCCATTAATGCCAGCGCATGGCATCCCTGTGTCTGCAAGATTTGTGTCGACTTGGGTTGCTTGATACTTGGCCACAGCATCCGCACACTCATTACCAGCAATTCCAGCGTGAGATTTGACTTTAAAAAGGTGCACAGGGTTTGGTGAGTTGCGGATAATTTGCATGAGAATCTTCAAAACATCCCCGTGCACGAGGTGGCTGTGAAGCTCAGGGTACAACAAGTGTTTCCTGATTTGGTGGAAAGACGAGAGGCTGTCAGTGGCAATATGTGAGTGGCCATGAAGAATGGCGGCTGTGATAGCAGCCAGTTCAGCTCTGTTGATGGTGTTTATAACGCCCATACCATTTGGTACAACAAAGCTGGGAGTAGAGGTAGCAGGGGGGTATGTGCCTGCACCTGTCACTTGTTGTCCTTGGTGAATCTGGCAGCTACCATCTGTGTGTGCCCACTCTTTCCAGTCAGGAACTTTTTTGGCTAAGTGTAGGCTGGATTCTGTTGGGAAAAATAATTCGTGACTGTGGTTGAGAGTATGTATGTATTGGTAATCTAGTGGAAGTTTTTTTAACTTCTTGAAACCAGTTTTAGTCCTTGGGTGGCAGGCATTGAGAGCTGGGTCATTACTGATGTTTCTGTGTTTCCAGTTTGCTTTTGAATTATCACAGGCCAGGTCCCTTACCCAGGTGGGATTGTGATTATTTAGACGCAGTCGTGCTGCTGTACTCCAAACAGCAATTATTTGCATATTCCAGTTGTGGCAAGGGAGTAGAATTTCTTTGCCGATCCAAAAGGAGGGGGTGGCAAAGTCGAGGTTGGATGAGGAGATAGCCCCTAGAGTGCAACATATAGGGGGGTAGGCGTTGAGAAGTTTGCAATAGAGGTTGGTACTCATCAACCCTCCCCAACATGGTAGGAACATGAATGTGGCTGCTTCAGTGTTGTTTGCTATGGCAGAGTATATAGAATGTTTTAGGGCACTGTGCATGAGTTGATCATCATACACAGGATGGCAGACAGGGAAGCCAGGAAATTTGGATGAGAAGGCATTGGGAATGGCTCCAAAGACTCTGTCGCGAGGGTCCTTACTCCAGGAATTGAGATATTTAGGGTTGTGGTCAAGAGGAGAGGCCATTTTTTCGTGTAAATAGGATATGTTGTCACAACACGGTGTTGTCGTGTAAGGTAGAGCGGGAAAGGAGGCCTAAAAGTTCAGAGGCAAAGCTCTTAGGGGGAGGCATGAAAGAAAAAGAAAAGAAAAGAAAGAAAAACTACGCAAGCAGCAAAAAGGCTCCTCACATCAATTAAGGACTCCTCCTTTTTGGATAAGGGGCCACATGGGAAGGGTTGCGGGCAGACAAGCCAGCAGGCCTCTCCTGATGAGTTTGAAGAAGGCATGATGGTATCATGGGTTCCAGCAATATTTGTGTCATGAAATGCTTTGTAAAGGAGGACTTTTTCAACCTCCTACTTGTATTCATGATGTTTAAAAAACGTTTTGGAGTGAGCATGCCTTTGCATTTACCCGTCACATCATAGATGCATGCCACCTTTGATGTGCATAAACCAGAACAACAACAAGCTTTATTTCTTCCTCCATGCACTTATTGTTTTTATCGTTCCTTTTCTTCCCTTTCTGCCAATCCTTCTCCTATGGAGGCCCCTTACATTTTACATGCTTTGCCTGGTCAGACTGAAAGAAAGAAAGAAAGAAAGAAAGAAAGAAAGAAAGAAAGGCTTTGCCAACAAGGTAACTCCTGTCTGCGTGAATTAAGGAAAAAGTTTATACCTGGTGCAAGCACCAGGCAAACCTCTACCATCAAACTAGGAAGAAGATCATTAGTGGGGCCCCCCCGGGGTCGGGAGGGTTCTGAAAAGAGCCATATGTTCTTTCCTTGATGTTTTTCAACCTCTTACTTGCAATTACGATCTTTGTTGCATATTGACTCAATATTCGGAATATAACGAGTATTTAGATCGAGAGTATGTTTTCTTACTCTACACCGGTCTAGTCCAAGCATACTGAGGGATAGTTCAGTAAGACATTTATAGATAATCCCCATCCCTCCAATCAGGATGGTATGTAGGCTTACTTTGTGGCATTGCTGTGCAAGGGCGTGTTTCAATCCAATATGCTGTTCAGTTGCTCTTGCAAGTTTTTCCTCTGGTCGAGTATCATCACAATATTGTTGTTGATTGAAGTAAAATAGTATTTTACTTCAATGAGGTGTACATCCCAGCGCAAAGGGTGTATAGCCTGTATGTCTCTTTGATGGCCGATTTTCGTTCCAACTGGCAGTACGCAAATAGCATCTGGTCTTGAGCAGGATCGAAGTCAGACTCAGGCTGTTCTTAATCTTCTTTCTCAACGGCACAACAAACTCTGCCATTTCATTTCAGACATTATGGATTTCTCGGCTGGCGAAGACCAGCAACAAACCAATCAGCCTAACGACCTGGCCGGCGGTTAACCATTACTTGTAACTTGTTTTTGATGCGCAGGCTAGCAGTTGCACTTCTTGATTGAAGGCCTTTTCTTATTAATCCTTATAAACCTTGTAACCCTAAGTTGACCCCATCTGTATCACCCCAGCATCACAAAAAACTGTTTTTAGCCAGACATCTGCACTCATGGGAGGTATAGCTACTTAACCTTCACCTTTCAAGCTGGCAGCAAGACATGCATTGTTGGTGACCAGCCCCAAGCCCGATCAGCCCCAAGCCCAGTACTTGAAAAGAGATAGTGTAGTTCATACAAAAATCGAAACAATATGTTGGGCAAGTATGAGCCCCAATCATACAAGAAGGCAATCATTTTTGACAAGAGTACGAGATCCAATTGCATTGCAAGACCTTTCTAAGATAGTGACAAAATAATAAGTGCAGGCTCTTGGACAGACGCGTCAGAAGTGCCTAATAACTTGAGAGCAGTCAAGGCGGGCCAGCCCCTGTCGTGTTGGCAGGCACTCATTCTCCCTCAGCTGTCACTGTACAAAAAACTCACAGGTCACACTCTGACCTGATCACAAAACACAATGAAAGAAAGCATACACCACTGCAGCTCTATCATTCATATGTGCAGGGTTTCACACCGTAAAAACAGGATGGTTAAGGCAGTGGCCTTGTTTCTCAATCCTGCATCAATGCCTCAGAGGCACCAAGCGCACCCACACCTCCTGACGCGCCTCTGTGTCATTTATTTGACTGGACCTCTGTTGATGCAGGCCTCTAGCTTAGCTCAGCTGCTCCTGATTGGCAGGGAAGGCCTCTCAATGTCATCTCCTGCCACTGACCAAGAAGGCTCAGTCCAGTACAGAGCCATGTACAGCCTCCTAACTACATTGGATAGCTGCCTAATATCATGATGCCTAATATCATGATGCTGATGCCTGGCAAATTGGCTAGCAGTCAACTATGTCCTCGTAACCCACACCCCTTTTGGTGAGAAACAAAATGCATTAGCCCATGCTACACAGGACCTCAAGGGTATGGTAAAGAGTACACTGGCAGGTGCAAAACTCCACGCTGCCACCCTCAGCACGACTCAACAGACATAACTGCTGCAGAGCATTACAGACTTGGCTGCAGATGGATTCAGCAAGGGTTGGAATGCAGGCATCCCAGTGTGTTGAGGAATAACGTGTGCACCAAGTACTGGTCGAGGCAGGGCAGGGAGCGCTCCTGTTGTTCTCTTCCTGAGTGCATGCAGTACCACCAGCCTGCTGCACCCTTGGGCGCTACCCCAGTCGGGCAGCATCGTTGCCCCTCAATGCAAGTTTGCAGCGCAGCGAAGTAGGTGCCTGTTTGCAAAAGGAGCCCTAGGGCCACCATTTTCAACCGCTTGCTCCGCGCTCAAAAGCCTGCCCTTGGTGGGCCTGCAACCGCACTTGGCATAAGCACATGCCTTGGCATGTGCCTCAGCGTGCACCTCAGCATCTCTCAGCATTCACCTCAGGCCTCCCCCTGGCCAGCATATGTCTGGTTATTTGTCTGGGTGAGTTGGGGCACAGGGGCGGCCGCCTCCGTCACATCCGTCAGGTTCGAGATGCGGCTGATGGAGCCAGCTGCCAGGGATGCCGTGGCTTCTGCTGCAGCCTCCTTGCCCAAGCGGTTGATGACCGTGTACAGGCAGTCGACCTGAGAATGTCATGGCATGGGTGGGCGATCACAGGCACGCATGAGAGATCGTTTTCTTCAGCTGCCATATCAGGGCTGTCTAAAGAGACGTGAGTAAGGAGCAGTGAGGTGACTTGGGTTGGATGAAGGTGAAGTTGCATTGAGGCACAAGGCGCCTGCAGCAATAGCTCCCGGGGCTACAGTCCGGGGGCATGCTGTAGGAATCAGCCAGGAAGGAAGAAGGGGCATGCTTTCTGCCAGGGGATGGAGGGGACAGCGAAAGGGCAAGAAGGGCATCAGGCGCTGCAAGCCGAGTCAAGAGGCCCTTTGCTCCAAGCACACAGGCAAGCGCGCGTGCATAAGTGCATACATGTGTGCTCAATAGGGCTGGGCGATTACGGCATAATTAAGATTTGCACCGTAATTTATGGTGCATATTACGCCGTCAGACGTCACACATTGTAAATTACCTGGTAAATTACGGTGCATCTGTGATTGACGGTGAGAAATCGTAAGTTACGATGGTTTTTCGACCGTCAGGGGCTCAATTCGCCCCGAGTGAACTCACGCTCGGGGCAAATAAGCACACAAGAGTAAGCTCAAGGGGCACGCGCGACGTCTCCCCGATTCTCCCAAAACAACATTTGCGATGCATCATGCCCGATACCCAGCAGACCAAGAGGGCTCGCGTGGCCCTGAGGCAGCCGAGCTTGGCTCACCCCAGCCAGCTGGTGCCTCCTGCACCACCCAATGCAGGCCTGCAAGTGGGGCAGCAGCCTAAATGAGGCAAGAATAAGAAGTGGTGGGTGCAGGCACAGTTTGTGAAGAGGCAGGAGAGGGGGGGTAAGCAGGGGGAGGTGGAGCACGGGCTGATGGATGCCAGCAAGGAGCAGAAGGCTGAGTTTGCAGCATGGCTGGACACAGTGCGCTTTGCAGTAGAGGATGCAGGTGAGGAGGAGCCAAGCCGATGGATGTGGAGCAGCAGGAGGCTGAGTAGCAGGAGGAGCAACAGGAGGCTGAGCAGCAGGAGGATGAGCAGGGGGGGGAGAAGGAACTGATGAGGATGAGGGAGTGTGGGAGATGGGACAGCTCATGGATCGAACAGGAGACAGACAGACTGAACAGGACCTTTGAATTGCTGACGGTTCAGCACCGTAATTTACGAAAAATTAACCATCAGACCTCAGCATGAAAATAACTGTAAATTACGCCTGAAAATTCCCACATTACGATGAAAACCGTAGTTTACGATGATGTAACAATATCGCCCAGCCCTGTAGGTATCACTCGTTCAAACACTGTACTTAACCCCCTTCCAATTGCCATTGGTTGCAGGCACCTTCTTTACCTTTCTCATCATTAGCAGCACCAACACCAGCAGCGGAACTGCCAAAGCCACCACAGCCTCCTCAACCACCGCAGCCACCACAACCACCACGGCCACCACAATCGCTTGGACCACTAGAGTTCACCTCAGAGACTATGGTCTGCGGGCAAGGTCACCCATTTGACATTCCCTCGTCGCTGGAAACAGCGCAGCGTGAAGCCAAACGTCGCAAGGTGATATTGAACAGCCCACTGCTCAGAGCAAAGGCCAACGCGTTATGTTGCAGTGTTGCATTTGCATTTTGAATATCCATGACACTTTCATTGGTATCTGTGCTTCACAAATAGGAGAGAAGGCATTCCTGCCACAGCAATAAATCATTGTGAGCATTAAGTTCTATACAAATTGCGAGCTTCCTGACTGAATCCAAATCCAAGGGTTATGTCAATGATGCTAAGCGTCGAGTTTGCGTTCCAGAGTTATTATGGCTAATTCACAATATTCTATGATGCACACAATCAGCAGAGGCCTCAGTGCCTTTCCGTAGAATTTTGAAATTCAGGGGGTAAGGGAGGGGGGGCAATCCCTGCCCAGGGATTCTTAATCTTTAGGGCAGGGATGTGGAAGATATAACGAGTGCTTCTCCAGTCCTCAATGTAAAGAACAGAGTTCACACTTCATTTCATGCTTTACCTAACAGCAATAGGTCATCCCCACCATTAGCCCCCCCCAACCTGGCCGATTTGCTTTTCTGCCCCCATGCTCGCCCCATTGCCACACTTAACAAGAGTATGTTGTAAATAGCCAGGCTGTG
>LFIK01002786.1_pt1 | contig 14172 bp, 12 predicted proteins | sample 643401 | NCBI WGS metagenome assembly LFIK01 (sample SAMN03777447, study PRJNA286221) | soda lake metagenome | biome: soda lake; feature: Kulunda steppe; material: water; isolation source: sample T5-Br brine of Lake Tanatar-5 | place: Russia: Kulunda steppe | collected 2010-07 | reverse complement strand
TTAATCAGAACTGAATAAGAACTTGCTACTGCCTTTGCAGGGACTGCCCATTCCATCTCAATCAGACCTTTTGAGTTCCGATTCAGAGCTTTGTTGTTCTGATTCAGATGTCGTGGTTTGGATTTGGGCCTGGTGTGTGTTCTTAATCACATAGGGATCAGAAAGCAATTTGGCTGAATCAGACCTTAAGGTTCTTATAAGAAAGGGGTGACCCAGTGGTGGGGATGACCTGGACAAGTAGTAGGTTGGGACAAATTGGGGCCTTAACTCAGTCTAACATCCGGATTAGCTGGGCCAATCAAGCATCTTTATTTGGTCCTCAAATCAGTGTGAAAAATCTCAAGCACTGACTCTGTAGGCAGCAATTTTCTGCAGAGAATCGTCAAACCTCTAGAAGATACCACTCCTGCCCTGAATCATTCGTCTACTGCAAGTTACAACATGTAAGCTACAAAGCATTCCTGATTCCTTAACTACCCTTGTTGTTTCTATAGCTAATGACCCCAATGCCTTAAGCAGCCACAACAGCAAAATATCTGCGTTCATGCTCAAATAATATGGTCTATAAAAGCATCATTTTGTTGTAGCATTCAATCCTAACCCTAAACCCTTAAATCTGAACCTACAGCAGGTAGGCTAAGGTATAAGGTTAGGTTTAGGAATCAGGGTTTAGCAGTTCAAAACTTGACCCATCCCTAAAACGCAACCCAAACCTGAACGTGAGCCCTGACCCTAAGTATCAACCATGCTACTCACCAGCTGAGATCCAAGCAAAGTGGCAAACATAGCTTTAAGTTCTTCACCCATCCAAGCCTGCATGATGTGATGAAAGTGGATTGAATTGTCATTTTTACTATGCTCTATATAATATGGGTTATAAAAGGAATTGGACCTTCAGGAATGCAATAATTGCTTACTCGCTAGTAAAAATGACAGTCTCAATCAGTTGCATTGCAGCCTCCAAGTGGAGGCGGTGGTGTCATGGGATGTCGACCCTTGCTTCGTGTCTTTAAAGCAAGAAAATCAATCCAATATGCCCCATTCCCACAACTTTACTCCTAAATAGGTGCTAATTGCGTCAATTTGTATGCAATGGGTCGAACGCTTTACCAGAATGCTGGCAATCACATTCCTATTTCAACCACTGAGGTTTGAGGTTTCATTTAAGATTGTGCCCCAACGCTCACATCCTTTTGACATCAGGGGATCAAAAATGATCTTCCTGGGGTCCGCAATTCAGGTCAAATTTGGCGCGTCATGAAATTGCCAGCAGAGCAATGAGAGTCACAAAAGAAAATGAGACACGACATCTCAGATCCCAAACGGCTTCCCCATGATTTCACATATCTCATATTAGTCCGCACATCGCGACCTGCTCATCTTGCACAATGATGCAGTACAGGACAAAGTAACAGCACCTTTGCACAGGCACTCACAGACATATAGCAATACATCACAAGTCTGTCAACCACAGCTGATGTCCCCCTTGTCAAACGCTTTCTTGCAGAATTGCAAAAACCTGGCCCCAGATGCCCCGCAGAATGCCAATAATCGTTGATCATCATATTCAATGTATTTTTCAAATTTTGGTGGGACAATTCAGCATGGAAAAACTACATCCACGATCTGGTGCGCTGGAGCACGGGACCCTAGGTTAAAGCGGCTTGGCGAATTGCTATGGGCCTTACACTCACACTTTGGCGTCATGCACAGCAAATCAAATGCTTCAAGTTTTTGTTCTCATCACAATGTTGTCATCATTCTTCAAGAACATTGTGTTTGGTAAAATGCACCTTCTGGCCAGGTGCAGGCGGGTATTCTTACCCATTAATTGATAGGCGACAGAGCTGTAACAATGAACCTTTGCAAATACACCTTTGCAAATACCTCCAACCCCTGATTCTTTATACTAATATCTAACAACATGCTTAAGGCTACGTCGTTAATGTTGGCTCACTATGAGGTGCAAAACGGAGCAAAACGGCTTGGAGAGGCCGTTTGTGGGGATGACCTACAGTAAGGCATGATTCGTAGAGGGAAGAGCACAGATAAGGGAGCACGAACAAGACCATAATGGACTTGCCCCTGGACCATTGTGGTCTGCTCTGCAGAGAAATTTAGCCCTCCTCCAATGCTTCTTTCAACATTCCCAATGCTAATTTTACTGAACTTTGCCATTGCTCAAGATGACGTTATCACAGAGGTGCCAAGAAGGCAAGAACAGGCCTTGTCATGCTGTAGGCAAATCAGAAGTCAGTTATGCTGTGCCTCGCGTCTTCATAGAAGCAATCATCTATTGTATGCCTACTTTCCGCGACAAGAAAGAATGTCACTTACATTTTCTCCTTGATTGAGAAGCTCAAGAGCTGAAGTTAAACTTGATGGAAGTCGGTAAACTCTCTGTTGCTCCATTTCATCCAAGCTTAATGATGTTGGTGACACCTTCACACAGAAGGCAGAATACCAAAGACAAAAAGGCCCTGATAATCTGCAAATTAGTACCAGTAAACAATACTGTTGCTATCAAAGATTTTGGTTCTCTAACCATATGGTAACGCATAAGATTGTTTTTGCCTGACAGCAAATGTGCGTAAGCACACCAATTAGGGAAGCAATGGTGTCAGTAAAAATGCGTAAGCTGAACACCAATAAGGGAAGCAATGGTGTCAGGCAAGAGCATTTGAAGGGAGTAAGTACCATAAAAATGTCGATTTGACAAGATATGGCACAGATACATTATTTGTGCAAAGACTCGAAGGCTTGGGGTGGGTCATAAAGCTAATTTCCAATATAAGATGTCCAAAACTTCATGTAAATTTTGCAAATGCCGTCTACAAGGAGTATCACATAAACAGTTGAACCTGTGAAGCCAAGGTGTTGTAAAGTGGATATGAGGTAACCAGGATCACACCTCCCAAGAGACTTCTAAAGAAGTGCATTACCTGCAGTGGATCTGGCAGAGGACATCGCACCAGCAAGCCCAGCATACCAGCTGCCAGTATGGCCGCCAGCGCAATATATGGATTTGCTGCAGCATCCATTGATTTGAACTCCTGTTTGCATAGATTTGTGAAGGAATTGCAAAACGGTGACGTGCAGCCCTGAACATTATTTCCTCTGCAACTACCTTAACAGCAAGTAGCCTGCATCTTACAAAACATTGCAATAGCATGCATCGCAAGCAGTGCTGGGCGTTTACGCCTGATGGCGTCGGGTGTAAATTACATAGCATCGCCGCACTTACGGTTTTGACCGTAATTTTGGAATTTACAGGCGTAATTTACGGTATTTTTCCACTTGGTACTTTTCACTCTGACGTCTGACGATCGGGGTTTACGTGCTGCACTGTCAGAAATTCAAAGGTCCTGCTCAGCCTTCTCCTTTTCAATCCAGAGTTCCCACACTCAAACATCCTCGTCCTCATCAATTCCCTCTTCCTCATCCTCCCCTGCTCAATTCCCTCTCCCTCATCCTCCCCCTGCTCATCCCCCTGCTGCTCAACGCCCTGCTGCGCATCTACATACATCGGCTCGGCTGCTGGTCCCTCCGCATCTGCACTCTCTGCTGCATCGCGCACAGAGTCCAGCCATTCTGCATGCTCAGCCTTCTGCTCCTCGCTGGCCTCAATAAGCCCATGCTCCCTGCGTTGCACATGCAGATCAAAGCATGCTCATGAAAAAGGAAAGAGCACCTGTAAGCACGCACGCGCACACAAGTACACGCATGCAAGCGCACGATGCAAGCAAATTGCAGGAACACAATGCAAGTACCCTCCCTCAAGCACATCTGAAAGTGCCCACACTACACAACTTTTGCTTTGTAAGTCCCTGATCTCACCTGGAACATGCGGTAAGAGCTTGTCAAGGAACGCTTGCTGCTGCTGGCCTTGGGCGTGTAGACCAGCAGTGCTGCCTCCACCTCCTTCACTACCTTCGTCAACTCTGCTGCTACTGGACTCTGAAGGAACTTCTTGCAGGCGTTGCCATTCAGCAGATGAGTCTTGAGCCGCGTCACATTCGTCCCAGAGAGCACTGTCTCACAGTGCTTGCAGTAGTGCTCCACCTCCCCTGGATTACCCCTACACTTCTGCCTTCGCACACACTGTTCCTGCAACCAGCTTTTCTTATTTTTGCCTCCCTTCTTAGGCTGCTGGCCCAATCTCAGACTTGCATTGGGTGGTGCAGGAGGAATCAGCTCGCTGGGGTGAGCCACACGCTCGGCCCCCCAGAACTGCTCGAGCCCTCCTGACCTGCCTGCCATCAGGCATGATGGCTTGCAAATGTTATTTTTGGACAGGGGGAGAAGGCGCTCAATTGCGCATGCCCCTTGAGCTTACATGTGCTTGCGTGAAAAAAACAGGGCGAGTTTGAGTCCCTGACGGTCAAAAAACACTACAGTAATTTACGATTTCCCACTGTCATTCACAGATTCACCGTAATTTATGTTAGTTGACGTCTGACGGTACGAATGCACCGTAAAATACGGTGCCAATTCTGAATTATGCCGTAAACGCCCAGCACTGATTGCAAGTCAATGCACCAACTGCTTGTATACACAGCAAGTCAAAAACATGAATGATGACTTACAGCATTCAATGTTGAAAAGGGCACAGTTGCAAAGCGCCTCTCCGGAGACAGAGACCCTTGCTGTAGCTCTGATGAAACTGCACAAATAAAAGGCATGATGTTGGCAAGCAAGAAGGAACGTGCACATGGCATTGTGTTTTGCGTAGTAGTGCACACTTCAGGGAAAATTAATTGCTTAGTGCGGACAATTTGAGGCTGCATTCCAACAGGCATACTGGCAAACACTCAATTCACCAATGCCTTTTGCCTTGCTTGACCTCACTGCAAGCTTGACGCACTAAAGCATCTGAAGGAGCAACATTCCTCTTGCTAGACAAAGATATGGCTGGTTGGTGGACAGAGTGGGTCTTGGCATGGATATCCCAATCCCCCCCCGCAGATTAACCCACCCCTCTACAGACACACTTTATAACCTCGTCCCCAATTGACACCTTACATGAAGGTTTTGAGTGCAGGAGTTTTGAGGATAGTCGGCGCCCAATTTAGACGTCAAAATGCAAGTTAGTGATCAGTCCACATTCTCCCCCCATGTCTGCTCCTGTCACTTGACGAACACCCGGCATCACACCACACCTGCTTGGCATTGACAACAGTGCCTTCCTCATGCAATTTTCAGGACAAAAATGGAGCAGGGGCTAAAACTGTCCTGAGTGAAAACACGCGCGCCTGATGTCCACTTACCAGGCAGCTCACAAAAGGGCACGGAAGTAAGCCTTAGAGGTACCTCTCTATTGTCCCAGCCCCAGGCTGTAAATGCACCACACCAACCGCCTGGAGTCAGCCTGAGAGTGTTACACATTAGCGAGCAGTATTTCAGGCAGTGATGTACACCAGAAGTTATGCACAGCAGCCAGCATGATGATCAAGGAATACCAATCTCACGCTGATTCAAGGCCTATGGATATTGTCAGAGAGAGGCTCGTGGCTATGTGTAAATTCAATTCACTCAGCTGCAACCAAATTGCCCTTCAAAAAGCTTAACACCGGAAACACCTGAAAATATCCAAATCCTCAGTACCCCAAGCACATTAATTCTCTACATAAATGGATTTAAAATACACGATAATCTCTCGCAGCAGAGGGAAGACCCTTCACACCCAATTTAGATGTGCTTGAAATTTCAGAAAGGCCTAGTTCTGAACAACACAAAAGCATGTAAATGCGATCAAAGGGGAGCATTGGGAAACATTCTGTTTTAAGATATTGCATTAAAGGGTCAAAAACAGGTTTCCTAAAGTGAAATGATCAGCTCAGAGAATAGCACAGATGCTGCAAAATCTCTTCAAATTTTTGGATTAAGGGACAGCTAGGTTTATTAACCCTAACTTAGGCTCAAGATAGCTTAATACACTGCAAGAGGGTGCGTGCGGGGAAGACAATGTTGTGCACAGCAAGGTGATAGTGAATCTGCAAGTGGGGGTGCTGCTTTGGAGGTGATGTAGGGTGTAAGTGAATTGTTATCCTTTTATACACTGATTCGGGCAAAAGACCAAGACTTGCAACTGATTGCCCCCACGAATGGCCCACCTCTTATCTAGCCAAAATTGTCTCACTTAGCATGCACACGTGTTCCTTCAATTTATCTCCTGCACCATCTTTCTTTAAAATTTGCACCAGAAAGCTTTTCTTTGCTGTATCTGGCAATGCCAAGCAGGCGGGGAGGGGGGCTGTTTGAGGGCCATTATGCAGGGTGCAGGCAGGGGGGAGATGGTGGACAGAGCACCATGTCACGCACATACCTCTGAACCGGGTACTCCTTATCCCTCAAAGACAAGCACTCGTTCCCGTATGTCAGGTGTTATTTTGGTGCAAGGAAAACATGGGGCCTCAAAGAGCCTGTAGAGGGAGATGGGGAAATCCCCGCCAAAATCCGCACAGGCCATTGATTGGCGCTTTTCTCTTCTATAAGAGGCGTATTGATTCCTCGAACGTGTATAGACGCTTATTTGCCTTGCGGTTGAGCAGGGGCAAGGCATTGGCGGAATGAGTACTCACTAAGTCTCCAGCAGGGTCAGTCATCCGCACTGTCAGTAGGCTCTTTCACCATCCTCACATGCAGCAGCCTCTTTACAACAGGCAAACTACTTCTTTTTGAGTCAGCGAATGTGACAGAGCGCAAGCATCTGTCAGCAGGCAATTGGACTCAAGTCACCTTTTGAGGACAGCTGTGCCTAACAGGTCATCCAAAGTGGATATTTCAACAATTGGAAAAATTGCAAAGGTTTGTTAGGGCAAACGATCCAGGGACCTTGATACTTCATCAGGCGAGCAAGCAGCAGCAGGCTGGGACCTGCGCCTCAGTTACGACCCCAGGGAATGGCGCTGAAAAAGCTATGTGAGAGGGTTGGGGGGGGGGGACCGTGCGTGGACACCTATTAAAGTACAAATCCATCCATGCCAACAGGGCGATCAATATCACCTACTGGATTTTTTACATAAGAATCCAATGGCAATCCCTCCCTTGGCAATTCCTCGTACGGCATCCGCTCACAAACAGCATATTACCTGACATAGCCAAGGTTATCCATACCTCTCATAGCTGTTCGTGCTCGGTGCTGTGAAAGGCAACAATGCAGGCAGAGAATTGAGCACGCCTCCAAGAAATGCGCTTGCTTGCTCTGACAAGCTGGGGTATGGTTGAGCTTGATCTTGAGAGGATGCAGCCATCACGTTGCTGCCATTCTGTTCTTGCAGACAAACACAAATATGCAACAGCATTGCATATTTGCTTGATCTTGTACCAAAGACAAAAAAAGAATTTGGTGTGCCACGTGCCATTATCCAACTTGATGTGGCATCATGATACTTGACTAAGAAAACAAAGCCTTAAAATGGCAGGCTGCCTTAAATGTTAAGACGAGCAAGGCATACAACATGGCCATTGACCACAACCTTCGTAACGATGTGCACTTGAAAAGCATGCAGTGCTTTGATAAGGTCAATTTAATGCTGGAAAGTAAGTCCTTTCAAGGTTTCTCAGGAGTTACAGCAGGCTTCCATCCATAAGAGTGTAGTTGACCTATTTAACACACAAGCACCCGGAGAAATTTATACGTCTCGCCTGCAAGTTGAACTACAGGGGACAGAACTGCATGCCCATGCTTGCATATGATCGTATGCTTATTTGTGACAACATCCCTCCCAAACAATGATTGAAGCACACGAGTATACCAACGATTGCCTGCAACTGTTGGGCCAAATAAAGTACTAATTGCTTTATGCAGCCAAATCTGCGCACCCGCCAAAGGCTGAAATGGCAATGGCAGCCACATCCGGCAGCATCTGAGCTCATCTTGGGTACAAAACTTGCCAACAGCCCGTGCTTTGCTGCCACACCCACTATGGCTTCCCTGGTCAGCAAAAGCTTGTCTGCTGCCTCAAGTGCCTGCATGTTGGCGGAAAGTGATATGTGAGCAGCAGATCTAGCCAACAAATTTGACAGATCATACATGCAAGAATCAAAGAAAGGAAAGCCGTCAGACTGTAGCTTAGTGTGGGATCTTTTATAAAGTCATGTCAAGAGAAAGAAGTCAGGGATAGGCTTGGCAATCGACAAATGTCACAAGCAATGGTGTGAGGGATACCAAATGAAGGAGGACTGGACCTACAAAAGAACGTGTAAGCTCACTTGCATGCATACTAGCCCCAAAAGCAGTGCAATGACGTAAGTAGGCATCCTCTGGCAGCTGCTTCCTTGTGTAATTTCTAGCGCATGGATGTAAGCAGTTACAAGAGGAGGCTTACTCCTGTGCTTGAACACCATGGGCAGGCTTGCTTCATGCAAAACCAATAATCTGAGCGTGTCATTCAAGAATCAAGCATGGCTGAGCTTGCACGCCTCATGGCAAAATCATCCAACACCCGCCTCAAAATGGCTTGTGACAATCTCGAACTGGCCAGGCCCTGCGGCGTTGTGGTGTGGCATCAATAAAAGGCACCACTTTGGCAAATGCTTCCATTAAGTTAACACAGCTTAGCTTAGTTGTTGCAAAGATGGATTTTTAGGATGGGGTCTCATGAGTGAACACTGTGTTTGGCCTGCCCTGTAGATGAATTGCGGTGCGGCATCTCCGGAGCCACAGCATGCCTCACATCCGGATCATGCCTAAAGAGATGCAGGGGTATACAGCACGCCTACCTTACAAAAAGGGCACGCAAGAGGGTGCTGCCGATGTACTGTGTCTTTCAAAAAACCACAGTTTCACAAACAATTTCCCAGGGAAAGATGTACATACTTACTTGAACTCCTGTGGTTCTGGTTGATTGCATGTGGGTGTTATGTGAGCTGATTTCCTTGTGTCATGTCCACGCAGTGCTTCATCTTCATCACCCACGATACCTGACTCAGCATGGTATTGCAAGCATGGGATGCCCATGGACTCCAAGGCATCCACCACCTCGTCGAGCACTGAGCATGGGGCACAAGGGCAAGCGGCAATGGCTCACCATATGTCCGTGGCAAAATACCAAGCAGGTGGTCCGGCAGCAAAAAAATACCACCTGGTATTGTACTACCAGGTGGTCAGGCAGCAAAAAAAGCAGCATACAACAGCGAAGAGAAATGGTTGTACAATGTGACTAGGTGCGCTGAGCCACGAGCCATTCCAGCGACATGCACAATATCACTGCTTAAAACAGCGACAAGGCAATATGTCTTCGGTGTAGGTAGAGCAGCTGCAAGTCAAAAAGATGTGCATTACTTTTGAAGCCAGGTCACACAGTGGTACAAAGGAAATGCAAGGACAACAGGCATAGAGCAGGAGGTCAGATTGGACCCCAAAGCACCCAGTGACCAACGTTGCAGCACCTTTCTTCCTTGGCGAGTAGTGCACACAGTAGCAAACAATGCGTCGGCATATCAACAACAGGATTAGATATCAACTATTCCACTATGCACCTTCTGCAAAGGCATTGGTTGTCCGGCTGTGTGCATATGGTGCATCATCAACGGGGGACAACCGCTGCCCCTCATGATGCTGTAGCAGGATGAACTCTGTTTCAAAGCCAACAACTAAGCTGAGGTCGTACTCCTCCTAAATTATTCAAGAAGTAACAGGAGGCGCACAGGTGAGAATTGACCAACAACACCTGAAAGGCACTATTTTTCATAAATCCCTGCAACCTTTTGCTTACACACAGCCCCCAATACATGTCAGACAAGCAGTTGCAAAAAGGAACTTTCCTTGAATAGCCACAGAGACGCCAAGACAGCTGCAAGAACCGGGCAAGAGTTGTAGATCTTCATTGTGGGGTGCATTTACAGCAACACTGTGTTTGTTGAAATTATTTTTGTGGTGATCAGAAGCACTTCCCCAACCTGCGTTCACTTATTGTGAGCAGGAACGAATGAAATTGCCTCCAGGGGCATGCCTGGCATTTTCATGGTCCCTCATTGACAATTCCCTTAAGTACGCCCAACACAAATCACCTTCAGCGCAATCAGTGCTCGCCGCAGGGCAGCACGGGGGCAACCAGGCCAAGAAGGCAGGATGTGACGGGCACCTTCAAAAATAGGTAAGAAGGCAAGCCACTTGCATACTCTATGTTTCAAAATGGTTGCAGCAGGCATGCCTACACTATATCCATCCGTTGTCAATAGTCGGGTAATGCGTATTTGATCCCATTTTAACTTATAATTGAAGCATTAAAAATTGCCTAATATCCATGGTCGGGTAATGCGTCCATTTGCCCAGACCAATGGTGTATGATACAAACAATGCGCACATTTATCGTCAATTCGTCTGCATTAAGGGGTCGTTTTTGAGGGTAGAGGTTGGGGGGGGAAGGGGGGCGCCTGTGGGCCATCAAGTGCCCCCCCAGCTACCTGTCACCACCAAAATGCATTCTTTAAAGTACATATACATTCATAGTGCCAAGAAGGGAAGGATTGAGTTCATGGCAAGATCATTGAGCTGAAAGATAAGGCGCATGCGCCAGCACAAATAATGCAAGCTCGTCTTTGTCGCTGGTGCTTCCTGCATCAGAAAGCACATCCTGCACATTAATCCAGCTCGAGGGTGAGTGAGCTGCAAAGCGGATGAAGCAGTCCTGGAGCCTGGGCTGGATGAGGCGAGAGCCTGGGCCTGTCGATGCTCAGCAAGGCAGCAGCAGCGCAGCTCTAGCTTGACAGCATTTCATCAGCAACTGTGCACAACGCCTCGCTACCGCCAAGGAGTGCTCCGCTGAGCAAGGCTGAGCAGGAACACGGGAAACGCATGGTGGGGAGGTTCCACATTGGACGCGAAGGATTTTTATTCGCGAATTCTAGGTACTTTCGTCAATGCGTAAGATGCGATTAAATATGCATGACGTAACCCTGCTAAGATCAAAAACCCTAAGTGCATTGACTCAATATTCCCGGCCTCCCTGCATTCTCCTGTGTGCCCGCTCATTTCTGTATAATTTACCCAACGCATGCGCAAATGAAGAGGACCAAGGGAAGTCAGTAGTCCTCAGCTGCTGCTACTGCGTTCTGCTGTCTTCTGCATCTTTTACCCTTGCTCTCCTGGTCGCGAAACCTTCCATGCTAGTGCCTGATCCCCCTGGTCCAGGGCCTGGGTGTGCTCAGCCAAGCACAGGTCGCTGTACAGTTGCACCAGCTTGCATGCAATATGTTCAAGCGTTTCTTGCTGTCACTGTTTACAAACGAGAGCCCTCCACCTGCTCATAGCCCTGGTACTTTGAATATGTAAGCATGTTTTGGGGAAATGTAGTGGTCAGAAATAGCTGGGGAGGCAGATGAGGGTCCGTAGGCCCCCTTCCCCCATCCCCCTCAATTTTGACCCCTAAATACGGACGAATGGACATTAAGTACACACTTTGTTTATGTATCATACGCACATTGGTACAAGAAAATGGACGCATGACCCTGCTAGTTCAGAGGTCGACTGAGAGAGGAGCTGCCTGCTCTGTGGAAGAAGATGGTGTGAACTGGAAAGAGGTCATTGCTGCCATCATCCGTAAGCCATGCACTTGAAGCTCTTACCTTGGCGCTGCTCTGGTGTGCACATGTCTGCGAGCACCATGCTGTGCCCAGGTGCCCAAGGTAGTGTGACCAGGTTACTGGCAGGCACAAGTCGAACCTGTGAGTAAATAGCATGTTTGGACTCCTCAGAGGCCATGGAAAAGAAACCCTATGGATGCTGTGCCCAGGTGCCCAAGGTAGTGTGACCAGGTTACTGGCAGGCACAAGTCGAACCTATGAGTAAATAGCATGTTTGGACTCCTCAGAGGCCATGGAAAAGAAACCCTATGGATGCATGAGCAATGAAGTCCAAGCTGAAGGAGGTAAAAATGTTGCGCAGCAGCGAGGAGGCGGCTCAATGAGCCTCGGTTGACTGTAGATCACAGGATCAGCAGGGACCGCTGTTTGAAAATCTTGACAGAGAAACTACATCGGCATGTTTTGCCCAAAAGCAAGGCTTTATGTGCTCCCTACAATCCACTGCAGGAGCTCCTATTTTCAGGTGTCAGCGCTGCATGGACAATAAAAGCTCGGATGTCCTGATGTGATGTCTTAAAAGAGCTATTGCACGCACCTCCCCCACGGCGTCCAAGCCACTGCCTGGCGCTATGCAGTCAGCATGTGCAGGCTGGGCCATGCAAGCCGCAGTGAGACCTGCAAAGGCAAGAGATGGTAGACCAGGCCACACGGTTGAGGACATCACATGTGGAGCAACCCAGACATTCCGTGTTATCATGCTTTAGAGGGAGTTGGGAGCGCTCCTGAGTTCAGGACCAGATGCACGGGCTCAGTTCCTTGCAAATAAGAGGGTGTAATGCTTGGATGGCGCGACAAAGTTATGCCACAGACTGGACGGCACAAATAGAATCCCTTTGCAAGGCTGATGACAAGTCGCGCTTCCAGAACAGCCAATCTGATGAGGGACCTAATCCTCTTCTGCATGCTCTGGCTATTCCATGCGGCACAAATATCCGGGCCATATTGACAGCAGTGTATATGTCTGCGACTGTTCAGGGCGCAATACTTGGCACAATAAGACCCAAGGCTTGGTTCAATGCACCCTACCAAGAAGTGCTCGCTGCGTGAAGGACAATACCATGCAGTGATTGCTCCTTACCCAGCCCAGACCTCCTTATCTTTTGGTACTGCTGCCACGGAATAACCCTGGCAGCCAAGATTGGACAATATGTAGCAACATCAGACGAAAGCAAGTGTCCCTGTTGCACAGGGAGCTTTTTAGCCTTGCAGAGATTAGCTAAGAAAGTGCATTGCCCTAAGCTTCTAGCTGTGGGATGCCGAAGTTGGCAAGCCATCCCCCCCCCCCAAAATGGGGTACCCAGCGACACCACCTGCATCTCCTTAAGCCTGCACTGTCGGACCATAACAGCCGGACGCGTTTGGGGGCATTGTAGCGCTCTGGATCATTTGGCTGCATCACTGAGGCGAAGCCAGGTTGGAAGTTGTGGTCGTGGACATCATGATGCTGCAGCTGCCTCTGCTGCTCGTACCGCTGGTCTGCCAGGCTGCTCAACAAAGGGATCTTGCTCAAGATCTACAGGTGTTGCAAACTTGCAAGTGAGTGACTGCCAATTGTTCAGCTTCGCTAAGCCTCTGTGCATGGTTTAATGAATCCAGCTGCAGCTGCAGAGGCACTTTCAGGAGGCATGTACCTGGTCAACCAAGCCACGGTTGTCCTGTGGCATTGCCATTTGGTACTCCTAACGGTCCAGCACCTCTATCTTTTACGGTACGTTTACAATGGTTTGTGATTAATTCTGAATAAACCACTTGAATTAATTGCGTTGGGATTTATCCTCCCTTAACCATTCTTCATTTTCGTTTCGATGGGGGTGATTAATCCCAGCTGAATCAGCGTGCACATTGTAAGCAAGTGCAGCTGATTGCAGCTCAGAAAGAAGAAATGCGAGTCTCGATTGATTGCATTGCACTGCATGCACTGTGCTGCGGCAGCAACATCCTTCCACACCCACACGCGTTGACTGCCACCCAAAGCCCTAACTGGCCCGCTCCAAAGATGTCTTCAGCATTCCCATTTCCAATGAAGCCTTCCCAGACTTTCTATGACCACTATGGGAACGTTTGACTGCCACCATGACCACAATGGGAACGTTTGACTGCCACAATGGGAACGTTTGACTGCAAATTGGGCAAAAGGGTGGGCCTGTGTGCATCAATACAAGATGCACATTGGAATGCTGAAAAATGGAAGGCGATCTGTGGGTGTTTCAGGCTACTTGTGGGTGCTTGGCAGGCCATGCCTGCAAGAGCGTCCACATCTCAATTTTTGCCCCATAACTCTGAAGCGAGTCAATCTTTGCTTGTAAGTATGCCGATTGATGCGCATTTTAAAGAGGAGCAGATTGGTGCCCTTTCTGTTTGGGTTGAGGCAATGGGTTCCAGTTATGGGGTTAGGGGGTGGGGTGGTGGGTCAGGGGGGTCCACCCAAAATTTGGACCTCCCGCCCACTAGTTTTCTTTTTAGCCTGTTGGGGGTAGTCAAATCGGACAGGATAATTGCAGAGGGGGTTATCTGAGGCCCAAAATGGGTATGTTTTTGGCATGATCCCATGGGCCCCCTGACGTGCACCTTTCAAGCTTAGCG
>LFIK01002785.1_pt1 | contig 14174 bp, 11 predicted proteins | sample 643401 | NCBI WGS metagenome assembly LFIK01 (sample SAMN03777447, study PRJNA286221) | soda lake metagenome | biome: soda lake; feature: Kulunda steppe; material: water; isolation source: sample T5-Br brine of Lake Tanatar-5 | place: Russia: Kulunda steppe | collected 2010-07 | reverse complement strand
CCAACTCCTGTAAATCACTCGCCGAAAGGTTCCTTTGTTCACTCACGCCGGTCAGGACCTCTCCCCAAACGTCTCCCAAAAGGTCCTCCATTTGAGTCCGGTTCTCACTCGACATCTCACTCTCGGTGAACATCTCCACCGCCGACTTATAACGCCCAACCCGAGCCACCTGCACGCCGATCCCGTATCGTTCCAACGCTCCCGCGATAAAAATTTGCTGCGACGCCAAACCGTTCAGGCCCACCAGTCCGTACGGATTCATCAGGATTTCACCTGCGGCGGACGATACATAATAATCCCTCACCGCCGGATTCTCCACATAGGCGATGACCGGCTTCCCCGCTTCCTGAAATTCCAGCAAAGCCTCCCGAAACTCCCGCAGCGCGGAAAAACCCGACCCGTAATTATCCGGCATCAGACTTCCGTGCAGGAAAAGGCCGGAAATCCGATCATCGGTGGCCGCCGTTCGAATGGAGGTCGTGACCGACCGCAAGGAATACGCTGGAGCCGCCGCCGGCCCCAGGGACTCTTCAATGAGCCGCATCAGATCAGCTGCGGGCGGAGCGTCGGTGATGTTCGCCGACATATCGATCACCAAGACCGAGCCGGCATCGACCCGTATCGGCTCCTCCGTCACGAATATCGCCACAATGATCGCGCCAAAAAGCGCCATGATAACGAAACCAAACATTATCAAGGCAACGAGGTTGCCTAGAACGATCTTAACAAAAGTCTTCATGAATCCTATTTCTCCTGCCTTCCCCATAAACGGGAAACAGATAATCATGCCACAGGCCCCGGCAAAGGCAATGCCGAACAAAAGGGGTTGTTCCCTTGAGGTGCAGTCATGGTTAAATCTCCCCAAAATCCAGTAACTGGATCATCAAGGTTCCTGCGTCGGAGTGATTGTCGTGCGCAGAGGATCGGAAATTCTGATACTCTGATTTTAAACCGCCCGCTTCGCTCAAATCGAAGATCCCGTGGTGCGAGCCGGGGATCTCAAAGATCGAATAAAGAAGAATTTGTACCGCTTAATCCCGCTTATAAACGCTTAAGACGAATTAAAGGAGAGCGGACATTCCTGTCCGCTGAACGGGCTGGAAAGCCCGTTCTCCGTTAGTACGACCGACGCGCTAAACTTTTCAGCCGCAGACGTTTTTCTCCCCTTAAGCGAAAATAAGCGTTTTTAAGCGGTACAAAAAGAATCCGTCTGTTTAGCTCCTGCCAGTGCCTAAGCTCCGTCTCTGTGTTCTCTGTGGTTAAACCTCTTCTTCCGTCAGAGGCAGAATACCAGAAAATCTCAAACCGCCCGCTTCACTCAAGTCGAAGATCCCGTGCGAGCCGGGGATCTCAAAGATCGAATAAAGAAGAATTTGTACCGCTCAATCCCGCTTATAAACGCTTAAGACGAATTAAAGGAGAGCGGACATTCCTGTCCGCTGAACGGGCTGGAAAGCCCGTCCTCCGTTAAAGCAGCCGGTGTAAGAAACCGACGAACCAAGAACGAAGAACTAAGAACCAGGAACACGGCGAAGCCGTAAGTCTTCCTTCCCCTTAAGCGAATATAAGCGTTGATAAGCGGTAAAAAAGATCCGTCTGTTCAGCTCCTCCCCGTGCTTAAGCTCCGACTCTGTGTTCTGGCTCGCTTCCAGCCCGTAGGTCTTAAAGGCCGGAAGCGTAGGCCGACGGGTCGGAGAGCGCCCTTTGCGGTTAACTGTCTTCCTCCGTCAGCGTTAAAAAAAAGTGGCAAGGGGCACAGACTACGGGCAAACTCCCTCCATGAACGTTTTAGTCGTCGGGGGAGCCGGATACATTGGAAGTCATTGCGTGCGACAGCTTCAGGTCGCCGGACACCGCCCGGTGGTTCTGGACAGCCTGGTCTTCGGCCACCGCGGGGCGGTTGCGCCCGATGTTCCTTTCTACACCGCCGATCTCGGTGACGAAGAGGCCGTCGGCGGCATTTTGCAAAACGAAAACATCGAGCTCGTCATGCATTTCGCCGCCTTCGCCTACGTCGGCGAATCGGTGACGGACCCCCTGAAATACTACTTCAACAACGTCGTCGCCACGCTAAAGCTGCTGAAGACGATGCTGCGCCACGATGTCAAAAAGTTCGTTTTTTCCTCCACCTGCGCCACCTACGGAGTCCCCGCGAGCCTCCCCATCACGGAAGACCTCCCCCAGGCCCCCATCAATCCCTACGGCCAAACCAAGCTCGACATCGAGAACGCCCTGAAGGCGCTCGCGGTCGCTCACGGAATGAGTTCCGCCTCGTTTCGCTATTTCAACGCCGCCGGAGCGGCTCAAGACGCCACCATTGGCGAGGATCACCAGCCCGAAACCCACCTGATCCCGCTCGTGCTCGATGTCGCCCTCGGCAAACGGGAAAACATCAAGATCTTCGGCACCGACTACCCGACTGCCGACGGCACCTGCTTAAGGGATTACGTCCACGTCGACGACCTCAGCCGCGCCCATATCGCCGCCTTCGACCGGCTTTCCCAACCCGGGGAAACGTTGTTTTACAATCTCGGCACGGGAACCCCGACTTCGGTGCGCGAAGTCATCGACGCCGCCCAAGAGGTGACCGGCCAAAAGATCCCGGCGGTGGAGGAAGTCCGCCGGGCGGGCGACCCCCCTTCCCTCTACGCCGATTCCAGCAAAGCCCAGCGCGAACTCGGCTGGAAGATCGCCCACCCCAATATTCATTCCATCATGGAGAGCGCCTGGAAATGGCACCGCCGGAATCCCAACGGTTTTGACGACCGGGCCTCCGGCGGCTCTCTGGGTTAGAGTGCGCGCTTACGTTGGATCGGGGAAAGAATCGACAGGCTGAAGCCTGCACTCTTACCAATCCGTCTGCTCATCCGTGGAGAGAGCGATTTCGCCAAGTTTACCGGGTTATCAAAAAAAAAGGCCCGGAATGACTCGCATTCCAGGCCCAAATTTCCCCGGACAGGAATGGTCCGGGCTCCTCTGGAAAAATCTCTTACGCTTCCGACTTCACCACACCACAACGCAGCATTTCGCTGCCGTGGTACGGATTCCGGACTTCGCGATCGCTCTGGAGCCAATCGGCATTATCACCGGCCATCGGGCAAGAGATCACATAAAAACCATCTTCGCCCTCCGCGAGTTGAATTACCTGAGCACTCAGCCCCTTGAAGTGCTCGCGGGCACCGTTCAGATCCTCCGCGTCGATCAACGCTTGAAGACTTTTGGTGCAACCCTTTTTGTCGTCCGCGCAGCCGTCTTTCTTGGCTTTGTCACAAGCTTTGTCGCCCGCATCGCAATCTTTCTTATCGGTTCCGCAATCGCCCTTGTCCTTGGGGCATCCCAACTTGGTTCCGCTCATATCGGAAACAGCGGCGAACGTTCGCGCCGCGGCTTGAGCTGATTCCAGATCATCGGAAGCCAAGGCGTTGGAAACCTTCTCGTAAGAGGCCAGCATTAAGCGAGCCGGACTGGGGGCCTCGGCACGTTCACCGGGTCCATTGCCCGGAGGCGGGCAACACCCGGGCGCCGCCATCAGCGAAGCCGTCGCGCCCACGGCGAAAAAGGAAATGAGAAGAGCAATTAGTCGTTTGTTCATAATGAAGCGTTCTGAAGGTTAAACCACCCGCGTGACAACACAGGCTTCTCCACACAATAACACCGCCCCCATCGCAAACCCTCAATCTTTTTCAACCTCAACTGGAACTAGCCGTCCAATTAATCCCTTCGGCTTTGACCATACAACCTTCCAGACCTGAAAAACGCTGGATTGCCGCGTCGTTCCTCCTCGCAATGACAAGACTTGAAGAACGCTGGATTGCCGCGTCGTTCCTCCTCGCAATGACAAGACCTGAAAAACGCCGGATTGCCGCGTCGTTCTTCCTCCCGGTTCGACAGGCTCACCGCCCTGAGCTTGCCGCATGGGCAATGACGGGGAGCTATTGATGAAAAACTCCCTGAACGCCTCACTGGGCGCGATTCCCGTGAAATCTCCCCGATTCACGCCGCCCGCCGCAGCGATTGATCGTCCCGCCGTCGCTTGATCGCGGAATTCACCATCACCAGCTCCCCGACATTTTCGCTCGTCAATAAACCGACCACTTGCCCGTCCGCATCGACGACCGGAAGGGTGCTCAGCCCGTGGCTCGACATATCGTGAAACACCTCTTCCAACAGTTCGTCCTCTCCCACCACCGGATAATCCGGCTGCATAATTCGACCAACCTGCTCTCGCCGCCCCCGCGTTGCCAGCGCTTCCACCAGGTCCCTCCGCGTCAACAGGCCAACCACTCCCAACCCATCCCGCCAAACCGGAAACTCCTGCTGCGAACCGGCCAGAAGCTCGTCGACCGCAGCCCCCAAATCGTCTTCCTCCGACAAACAATGAAAATGCCGCATCATCGCGTCCCTCACCCGGAGCCCGCGAATAAACGAGGTTAGCTGGGCGGAATGACTCTCCACCTGTGCTCCGAGAAACACAAAAACCGCGATCAAAACCAGAAAGGGATTCAGCGCAAAAATCCCCAACAACCCAAAAAAGACGGCCATCCCCTGCCCGACCTTGGCCGCGATTTGGGTCGCCTGAACAAAATTGAGCTTACGGGCCAGGATCGAGCGCAGAATCCGGCCCCCGTCCATCGGAAAGGCCGGCAACAGGTTGAATACCACGATGAAAACGTTGACCCACATCAAACGCAGCAGGAAGTCCCCAAAAGTGCCGCCAATCCAGACGATCTCGACAAAGGGTTTCCAAGCCCCGGCCGCCGACAATCCCAAAACCAGAAGGATCGCAATCACCACATTCACCGCCGGCCCGGCGATCGCGACCCGGAACTCCTGTTTCGGGTCCTCCGGCATCCGCTCCAAACGGGCCACCCCTCCGATCGGCAAGAGGGTGATGTCCCGGGTCCCAATCCCGTATTGGCGGGCGGTCAGGGCATGACCCAGTTCATGCAGGACCACACAGCCAAAAAGGGCCAGGACGAAAATCACCGCCTCCATGGCGGCGACCAGTCCCTGCCCCTGGGCGAGAAAGATGACCACAATCCAGGCGATAATCAGGACAAACGTCCAGTGAACAAAAATTCCGATACCCGCCACCGTCGCAAATCTGAGCGACCATCTCATGCAAAATCCTTTCCAGATCTATTTTCGCGCCCTCGCCGCGCCCGTTTCAGTAAAGTCTCCCCCACTCTCACCCTCCCCGTCAATTTACGCCAAGCAGAAGCAGCCGCAATCAAGGCTCTCAAATTGAGAGAGTCCGATCAGGGAAACCGATCATAAACCGCACCGTGGGAAACGGCCTCGACCAATCGCGGCCATTCCGCAAATCCCATTTTTCATTTGCGTTTTGAGCCTTTATTCCAAATATACCTCCCCTTCGACATTTATCACCCGGAGGTTTTCCCGGATGACCACGGTCAACGAACCAGGGAAACCTCATGTCTTCCCTCGGATTTCATGTTCTCTCCTTATCACCGAGCCAGCGACGTCAACAAACTGTTTCTATTCATCGTCTTTTATCTCGTCAGCAGCCTCAATCCCCTTGCGGCTGCCGACACGGTATCCGAGCCCGGTTCCACACCGCCTCCGCCGGTCTTCACCGCCGATGACCCCCGAATCGAGCAGTCGGACCCTTACCTGAGCCTCGAATGGGAGATCCCTGACCGGGACCAACCGGACCCGACGGTGCAATTCGAACTTCAACTTGCTCTCTCGGAAGATTTCAATGAATCGACCACTCGCTACAAAGGGCCCGACACCGCTTCATTCATCGCCGGCCTCGCCGAAGGAGATTATTTCTTCCGGGTCCGTTCCTTATCCCAGGAGGGAGACGAAGCGAGCGCCTGGTCCGATCCGCTTCACGTGACTATCCAATACGACTCGCTCGCCAAGGCGTTCCTGCTCTTCGGGATCGGGGCGGTCGTCTCGATCGCAACCGTCGCTCTGGTCGTGTGCGGCGACCGTCGCACGCGGCGGGAAAGCCAATAATCCGACCCTCTCCTGCCTGTTATGGATCATCAATCAGCGGTTCTTCCGGCTACCACCGGCTGGATACTTCTTGTCATTTTCGGCCTGGCGTGGGTCGCGCTCGGTATTTACTGGGGACGCAAGGCCAAAGACCTAAGCGGTTACATGGTCGCCGGGCGCAACGTCGGGCTCGCTCTTGGCACGGCCACCGCCATGGCGACCTGGGTGACGTCCAACACGATCATGCTCGCGCCGCTGTTCGCGATTCAGTTCGGCATCTGGGGAATGCTGGCTTACAGCACCGCCTCCTTCGGGCTGTTTCTCTTCGCCCCGATGGCCCGCCGGATTCGCCACCTCATGCCCAACGGCTTCACCAGCGGCGATTTCATTCGCCTTCGTTACGGCCGGGCGGCGTGGTTTGTCTTTCTCCTCATCATGATTTTCTACAGCCTCGCCTGGCTGGTCAGTATGGCGATGGCAGGCGGTATCGTCCTCAATACCGTCGCGGGCATCCCCTATCATTACGGGATGTCGATGATCCTTCTGGTCTGCGTCCTTTACACCCTTTTCGGCGGGATGTACGCGGTTATTGGCACCGACTACATTCAAAGCATCATCATCATGCTCGGGGTGGTGGTGGTCGGTGCGGTCATCCTGACCGCCGCGCCGCTGGGCGACATTTACTCGTCGGTGCTGGCCGAACAACCGGCGCTTCTCAATGTGCTCCTTCCCATCTCGATCATGGTGATTTTCAACAACCTCCTGTTCGGCTTCGGAGAGGTTTTTCACAACAACATTTGGTGGAGCCGGGCCTTTGCCATGCGGAAGGGGGTCGGCATCAAGGCTTTCTTGCTCGCCGGCCTCTGCTGGTTGCCGATCCCCGTGGCCGCCGGTTTCTTCGGGCTCGCCAGCGGCTCGCTCGGCATCAATCTCGCCTCCCCCGATATGGTGGGACCGGCCGTCGCCGGCGAAGTCCTCGGCTATGTCGGAGCCATTCTGATCTTTATCGTCATTTTCGCTTCCCTCGCCTCCAGCATCGATAGCTTGCTCGCGGCAACGTCCGATATTCTGACCGAAGATATTTTCCGCCGGATCCTTTACCCGGGAGCCGATGAGACGACTCTTCGAAAAGCAGCCGGTCTCGCCGTCATCGCCCTTGGAATCATCGCCTGGACCCTTAGCTTGCGCCAGGACAGCGGCCTCTTGGAAGTCCTTTTCTTCGCCGGACCGCTGGTCGCCAGCACCATCTGGCCGATCGCCGCCGGACTTTACTGGCGCAGCGTCAACCGCACCGGCGCGCTCGTCGCGTTGCTCGCCGGATCGGTTCTCGGATTGGTCGCCTACTTCCTGATCGCCTGGTACGTCGCCGCTCTGATCGGAGCCGCCGTTTCCATGCTGATCGTCCTCATCTCCACCTGGCTCTCCCCCCAGGATTTCGACTGGAACACCCTCAACGAAAAACCGCATTTCAAACCGGAAAACAAACTTGTATGAACCTTTTCTCTCCGCTCTTTTTCCAGGCGCTCATCACGGGCGCGTTAATTCTAACCGCCATGGGAGCACTGCTTTTAATCGTGCTCTTAATCTTGGATTTGAAAAACAAGAAAGTGTGGTAACATGCTTAAGAATTTGAAACCGAACACCAACACCAAAGCAATTCAACCGCCGAGCGACGCCAACACGCTCCGACCGGATCCGCGTCATCTTTTCACGGAAGAGAACATCGACAAAAAAGCCCTCGAAGAGCTGAAGGGGCGCTCGTTGATCTCCGCGCACGATTTCACCAAAAAACAGGTGATCGAGCTGTGTAAGTTCGCGGCCCTTCTGGAGGCGACCGAAATCGCCGCTCATCACCCGCTCGACGGGAAGATTGTCATCACCGCCTTCTTCGAAGCGAGCACCCGCACGCGCACATCCTTCGAGAGCGCCATCCTTCGCCTCGACGGAAAGGTCATCTCCATTCCCGACGAACAGGTCACCGGCGTTAAGAAGGGCGAATCGCTCGCCGACATCGGCGAAATGTTCAACGCATACGGCGATCTGGTCATCATCCGTCACACGGAGACCGACTCCATCGAACAAATCAGCCAGAACCTGCGCGTTCCCCTGATCAACGCCGGCAATGGTTCCGGCGAACATCCGACCCAAGCCCTCGCCGATTGGTTTGCCCTCCTAAAATGGAACCCGCAGCTCGCGTCGCCCGAGATCAAGGATAAACCTCGCCTCCACCTCGGCATCCTCGGAACGCCGGGAAACATGCGGGCGGTGAAAAGTTTCCTCCTGATGTCTCTCCTTTTCCAGGAAAACTTTCGCCGGGTCACCGTCATTTCCGAAATGGCCGACCCCCTCGGGCCCGAACTCGAAAAGGATATCCGCAAGGCCGGAATCGAAGTCGAGGTCACCAACGACCTTCAAGCCGTCGCTTCCGACCTGGATGTGATCTACATGAACTCCATCGCCCTTCTCGGCGACAGCTACACCACGGTCGACAGTCGCTACAAGCTCGACTCCTCCACCAAACTCAAGCCGGAAGCGGTGATCATGCATCCTCTCGCGCGTCGCGACGAACTCGACACCTGCTTCGATCGCACGAAACATAATCTTTACTTTTCGCAGGCCCACGGAGCGGTTTTCGTGCGGCAGGCCCTTCTGATCAGTTTGCTCGACCGACTCGACACTCTTCCAAAGAATCTCCCTTTAAAATAACCTTTACTTATGTGTGGAATAGCCGGCTTCTGGAAAGCTTCCGGTCTCGCGGACAACGACGCGAGCCATCTCGACAACATGGTTCACCGCCTGCACCATCGGGGCCCCGATGGTCATGGCGTTCACATCGACGCCAAACGCGGTTTTGCCATCGGCCATGCCCGTCTTTCGATCATCGATCTGCCGGGCGGCCACCAGCCGCTTTTCGCCCAGGGCAAAGAATTCGTCCTGAGCGCCAACGGTGAATTCTACAATTTCAAAAAAATCCGCTCCGGGTTGATGGCCGAGGGCGTTCGCTTCAGCAGCAAATCGGACAGCGAAATCGCCCTCCATCTCTACCGGAAATTCGGGCTCGATTTCATGCCCCATCTCCGCGGAGAATTCGCGTTTTCCCTCTACGACCAAAAGGAGGACCGCCTTCTCCTCGTCCGGGATCGCTTCGGCATCAAACCCCTTTTCTATCACATTTCCAACGGCGCCATCTACTACGGATCCGAGGTGAAATCGCTCATCGCGCACCCGGACGTTCCCGCCAAACTCGACAGTCACGCGGTGCTCCACCAGCTCATGCACACCATGACGCCGGGCACCAGCGCTTTTGCGGGAATCCGCGCGGTCAAACCCGGGCACTTCCTCAGCATTCGCCGCCGGGGGGATTCGTTCGAAGTGTCGGAGGAGCGCTATTGGGACATGGAATTCCCGCGCCAAAAGGACCGGGATTCGTCGGTTCCGGCTGAAGAGCACATCCGCACCATCCGCGAAAAGCTGGTCGAGTCCGTCGCCCTTCGCCTCGAAGCCGACGTCCCGGTCGGTTGTTACCTCTCGGGCGGTATCGACAGTTGCTCGATTCTCGGCCTCGCCAGCGGCGCCCAGCAATCTCCGGTCAAAGCCTTCACCATCGCCTTCGACAACACCGACTACGATGAGTCGCACATCGCGCGGGAAATGGCCGAGAGCATGAATGCCGAGCAGGACATGATTCACCTGAAGGCGGATGACCTTTACGGCGACAATTACCTGCGCACCATGTGGCATGCCGAACGCACCTTTTACAACACCCTCGGCGTGGCAAAATGGTGCATGAGCCGTCACGTCTACGCGAGCGGCTACAAAACGGTCGTCACCGGCGAGGGCGCCGACGAACTTTTCGGCGGCTATCCTTCTTTCAAACGCGATATGTTCCTCCACGGGATCAAAGACGAACCGGAGGAGGTCGTCCGCGGTTTCCGGGAGGCGATGGACCGCTCCAACAAACTGTTCAAAGGCGCCATTCTCGCCGAAGAACAGGCTGCCCATCCGGCGTTCGACGACCTTTGCGAATTTACGCCTTCCTGGATCCAACCCTGGATGGCCACGCTCGAAATCGCCCGTCCCCTCCTCAACGCCGAAATCCGGGAAGAGTTGGCCGATTACGATCCCATCCAGGCCATCGCCGAAACATTCGATCCCCGCCAAATCGAAGGACGTCATCCTCTGGATAAAGCCCAATACACCTGGAGCAAAACCATGCTTGAGGGGCAAATCCTGAATTGGGGCGGAGACCGGGTCGACATGGCCAACTCCATGGAATCGCGTCCCGCATTTCTCGACCACCATCTGGCGGAAGCCGCCCTGCGGGTGCCGCCCTCCCTCCGGATCAAGGGCAACATTGAGAAATGGGTGCTCCGTGAAGCGATGCGCGGCGTACTGCCGGAAGTGCTCTACAAGCGGGAAAAATTCGCCTTCATGGCCCCTCCCGGTCACACCGAAAAGAAAAAGCAGGTCGCCCTTCAGTCGCTCATCGACCACTACCTCGCTCCCGGCAAGGTCGAGGAAGCCGGAATCTTCGACCCGAAGCAGATCGAGAAATTCCTCTTCGAATACGACCGCGACACCGACACCGTTTCCCTTACCCGGAAAGACGCATTGATCAACCACCTCCTCGGACTGCAAATCATGCACGACCAATTCGTAGCCGGGAACAGGCCAAGCCCGCAGGAGAGCATTCCCTCCGTGATTGCATGAACGCAGCCCGGACCGTCCGGTAAAAAGGTTTTCCAGCCTCTCCTTCAATCTTGCCCGGTGAACGCCGAGGCGTCCGCTCGACGCCGAGGCGTCGCGGGCGCCGGTCAGTTTTCCTTTGCTCAACCCACACCCACCTCGGGATCCTCTCATGAATCTGGAAATCACCACCCAGGAATACCTGACTCTTTTGAAAGCGGTTTATCTCGCGGACTGCGTGGCCAATGGCCACGCCAATGTTACCGGGTACGAGAATCGCGACATCTCCCGGCTCCGGCGAAAAGTATTCTCCCGCGCAAAAGAAGCCGGATTCAGCGAATTCGTCCGCCACGATCCGGTCCACAATGACTACATCGAAACCGATGCGTTGGCCGAAGAAATCGACGCCGAGTTCATGGAGCGCCACATCGACCTCGTTTTCTGGCGCGAATTGGTCAGTCGCTTCACGGAAAAAATCATGGATCAACGTTTCGGTGCCGAAATGACCGGCTGGAGCGATGCCAAATACAAGCGGCAGCGCGCCGCCATTGAAAAAAAAGTGGAAGCGGAAATCCAAGGGGGCGGCTTGTCGAACTTTTACCTCCTCGGCGATTTCCGCTAGTGACCGGTTGGATTGCCGATTGCCGCGTCAGTCGTGCCTCCCTCCTCGCAATGACAGACGTCGTCATTGCGAGGAGCTTGCGACGTGGCAATCCACCAGTGCCATAAGCCCTCACGCCAATCCAACCACCACCACTCGACCTGAAAAGCGCTGGATTGCCACGTCAGTCGTGCCTCCCTCCTCGCAATGACAGACGTTTCCGGCGGGACGAATCATCACACATCTTCCTCTCCCCGCCCTCGAACCTCCGGGACTTCACGACTTGCCCCGCGAGCAACTCTCCCTACACTTCTCCTTCATGACTAATTTGAAAGGGTCGCTTCAAGTCTCTCTGCTCGGGGCGTTTTTCACGATTCCCACTCTGCTCGCCGCCACCGATCCGGTCGACGACTTCCGAGCGGAGTTTTCCGAAACCATTGAAAACGAATCCCCTTCTCCGTCTGAGGCCCCCGAAGGCATGGTTTGGATCCTCGGAGGCGAATTCAGCCAGGGAGTGGCCGATCCTCGCTCCCTCCCGTCCGGGGGGCGCGAAGCTATGTTCGACGCCCGGCCGATTCACCGCGTCGAGGTCGATGGCTTCTGGATGGATAAAACGCCGGTCACAAACGCCGATTTCGCCCGCTTCGTAGAGGAGACCGACTACGTGACGGTTGCGGAACGCCCCCTTGACCCGGCCGATTTTCCCGGTGTTCCCGAATCGAAGCTGGTCCCCGGGTCACTCGTTTTCATGACTCCCTCCCGAATCGAAGATGCCCGCAACTACACCGATTGGTGGCTCTGGGTTCCAGGTGCCACCTGGGAACGTCCCTACGGCCCGGACTCCTCCATCGAAGGCAAAGAGGACTACCCGGTCGTTCATGTGGCCTGGGAGGACGCTCGCGCTTACGCGGATTGGGCAGGTAAACGGCTCCCCACTGAATCGGAATGGGAGTTCGCGGCCCGCGGAGGCCTTAGCGGAAAGCCGTATCCATGGGGCACCGAGCTGAAAGTAAACGACACCTGGATGGCAAACATCTGGCAAGGCCGATTCCCCGTCGAAAACAGCTCCGACGACGGATTCGAAGCCCTCGCTCCGGTTGGCCAGTTTGAACCGAATGGATACGGCCTTTACGATATGGGCGGCAACGTGTGGGAATGGTGCAGCGACTGGTACCGTCACGATACCTACCACACCCGCGCGAACGGAGACAGCGAGGTCACGAAAAACCCGGAAGGCCCCGCCAACAGCTTCGATCCCGCCGAACCGCACATCCCGAAACGGGCTACGCGCGGCGGCTCTTTCCTGTGCACCGACCAATATTGCACCCGCTATATGGTCGGCACCCGGGGCAAATCCGATCCCGACTCCTCCGCGATCCATATCGGCTTCCGTCTGGTGAAATCCCCGCCGGAAACGTAACACCACGTCAGGCCCGCTTGTCCCGACCGCCGAATCCGCCAGTGTCGAATCCCCGCGCCGGCCCAGGCTTCACGACCCGCCCTCGACGTTCCGCATCAGGGCAATAAAGTCCTCGTCGGCCGCTCCCGATTCCGCCGCCTCCGCCAAAGCCCGCTCCACGCTGGCGGCCAGCGAAAGTGAGTTTGAGGCGTCCATCCCTTGAACCAGGCGCATGTCTTTCAACATGTGCTTGACTGAAAACTGAGGCGAATAATCTCCCTCCCGCAACTTCGGCTCCTTGAGGGCCGAGAGGCCGGAAAAGGCGACGTTCTTTCGCAACGCTCCGAAAAAGGTATCGTCAGAAATGCCGGCTTGCCGGGCTAGGGAAAGGCTTTCACAAAGCGCGCCCGCCTGGAGCGCGATCTGGAGATTCATCGCCAACTTCAAAGCCGCCGCCTGAGCGCAGCTCCCGATCGCCAGTCGTCCCTCGGAGATCGCTTTCAGAAGCGGCTCGGCCCGCTCCATAGCGAACGCCTCCCCCCCGAAATAGAAAACCACCTTACGCGCCTCGGCCGCCGGCTTGCTGCCGGTAAACGGCGCCTCCAAATAAGCGGCCCCGGTTGCCCTCACCCGATCACTGAATCTCTCGCTGCTCGCGGGATCAATCGTGGTCGATTGAATCACCAGATGCCGCGATCCGAGTTGCGGCTCGATTCGATCCAGCAAGCCCTCCACCGCCGACGGATCCGACAATACAATGGAGATGACCTCCGCTCTCTCCACCGCTTCCGCCGGATCCTCCACCCATCTCGGAAAATCTTTCTTGGGCGTCCGGTTCCAGGCGGCGGCAAGCCGACCATCCGCCTCAAAATGCCGAGCCCAGGTTCCCCCGATAATTCCCAGCCCCATGACCGCGATCTTTTCCATCTGATTCTCCATAAAATGATTTCGTTTCAAAGACGCACCCGCGCCGACTTCCACGCGATCCTGCACGCTCCAGGCCGGGGTTCAAGGAAATGCTCCCCGGATGCTGGGTCCCGGATTGCTCCTCTCGCAAAACCTCCGACGAAAGAAAAAGCGAAGAAAAAAAAGAATCCGCACTCCATCCGGACAAGCCCCCGAGCCAAAAACGGCTCCACCAAAGGCATAAGTGTCCATTCTTAACTCGCACACCGACCCAGTAAATACCCTGATTTCTACTTGTCACACCCCCTAAATGCTATAGATTCGCAATATGAAACCGTCTCTGGAAGGACCGTTCAATTCAGCAACGTCGATTTCCTTCAGAAACGAACGTGCCGTCGGCACCACAGCGTGAAGAAACAAAGACCAACCGAAAAACTTCAGAACCCGCCTACCATCGGTAAGGCGAATGGCTTTACTTTGATTGAACTCCTGACGGTGATCACGATTCTTGGAATTCTCGCCGCGATCCTAATCCCCGTAACCGCTCAGATCCGCTCCAGCGCCCGGCAATCGCAATGCGCCTCCAACATGCGGCAAATCGGCCTCGGCTTGCGGCTT
>LFIK01002763.1_pt1 | contig 14180 bp, 14 predicted proteins | sample 643401 | NCBI WGS metagenome assembly LFIK01 (sample SAMN03777447, study PRJNA286221) | soda lake metagenome | biome: soda lake; feature: Kulunda steppe; material: water; isolation source: sample T5-Br brine of Lake Tanatar-5 | place: Russia: Kulunda steppe | collected 2010-07 | reverse complement strand
CACGGATGGCTCAACAAAGTCTGGTCTTACCGGCACATGTAGCCAACAGGACTTTACCCCAATGGCTTCTACCAAACCTGTCAGCAGACGAACTTCGATCCTGCTCAAGACCTGATGCTATTTGCATGCTGCCAGTTGGAACGAAAAATGACCATCAAAGAGACATACAGGCTATACACCCTTCGCGCTGGGATGTCCACCTCATTGAAGTAAAGTACTGTGATGATACTCGACCAGAGCAACAACTAGCAAGAGCAACTGAACAGCATATTGGATTGAAACACGCCCTTGCGCAGCAATGCCACAGAGTAAGTCTACAAACCATCCTTATTGGAGCGATGGGGACCATCTATAAATGTCATACTGAAATGCCGCTCATTAAGCTTGGCCTAGACCGGTGTAGATTAACAAAACTCTCGATCTAAACACTCATTACTCTCATTACTCTCGATCTAAACACTCATTCTATTCAATATGCAACAAAGATCATAATTACAAGTAGGCGGTTGACACCAAGGAAAGAACGTATGGCTCTTTCCAGAACCCTCCCGACCCCCACTAATGACCTTCTTCCTCGTTTGATGGTGGAGGTTTGCCTGGTGCTTGCCCCAGATGTAAACTTCTTCCTTAATTCAAGCAAACAGGGGTTACCTTGTTAGCGTAGTCTTTTCTTTTCTTTTCCTTTCTTTTCTTTTCTTGCTAGTAGCAAATTGGTCTTCATACTTGCAACGTAGGGCATGTGCTTCTGGGCCCTGGCATCTGAACTGATACATTTTTTCAGCCTGTGTGTACAGTCCATACAGTTTAGTTTATTTTTTTGTCTGATGCCTGCCTCAACATGCTGAGCATGAGGCACGCAACAGAAACCTCATAACATTGCCCATCACACGCTTCTAAAAGTATGAACAAAGTTAAGTTACAATGGGTTTAGACCTTCAGCCAGATGAGTTGACTGCCGGGCTTGCTGGGTACTGCCAGCCAGACAAAAAATATCTATATCGTATGGATTTGAGTGACTCTCGGAAAGAAAAAGAAGTGTTTTGTACGTCTGCTTCAAGAGAAACAATTTCACATCCAAATTAAAAGCTCCTGTGTTTCCAATGTAAATTCCATCTGTCCCAGTAAAATCAGCAGTGTGTTCTGCACATTTCTTTCTCAAATGCACATTTCCAAGCAAGGGCATAAAAAAGGACATGTTTTCGTTCTGGATCATGCAAGTCACATTTGTCACAGTGCCTATTGTGGATGTGCCAACAACCAGTCTCAACTCTCATGGTGTGGGAACGCAAGCGAAAACGAGCAATGTTGCGAAGCACATGCCTACTCAGCTCCAGCTTAGGTATCTAGGCAGCAAATGGGAGGGCCCCGAGCAGTGCTTGGCTTGAGAGGCGAGGCCATCCATGCATGATAAGTAGCCAGTTTGTGAGCATGTGTCTTAGGGGCTGCGCCATCCAATTCCATCCATACTGCATGCAACCACTCATGCAGATCGACCACAAAGTCTTGAATTGGAGGGGGGATAGCAGTTTAAACACAATCGGTATACCCATTCGATGCATGAAGACCCTCACGTGCTTTTATGAACTCCGCTGTCCAACACTTGTTGTAAGGATAAGAAGCACTGAGAGCAATATTTGCATGCACGATCGTCTTCAGCAAGCCACTATTCCTGCAAAGTAGAGAGTTAAAAGATTGGCAGCAGCATGGAACCAATAGAACTGCAAAGGCTCCTGGTAAGCATATATACTGGCGGGGATAGCAAGGCATTTAGCCAACCAGAGGAGAGCATGTGGCCTGTCAATCAAATGGTGCTCTCGTGCAAATTGCCGTTAGTTCTGTGACAACCAGCCATGATCGGACCAAGCATATGTTCAGCAGATGGGTCCTATAAAAAACCATGCCTAGGTACCTAGGTATTTGAATGAGTCCTTGTTGGCTAACGTAGCACCCCCCACACTGAAAGTGGGGACGTTAAAGCCGTGTGAGTTAAAATGTACCACTTCAGACTTAACAATATTGATGGTTGACCTTTTCCTCTTGGCATACTCATCCAAATGATTGAGCATGGTTTGCATTTGGTCTGGCCTATTTGCAGTTAAGGTACAAGTCATCTGCATAAAGCATGTGGGTGACCCGTCTGGTGCTAGAGCCAGTGCTCGCTCCTTCTACGCCCTCTGCATTGGAATCGATATCATGTGAAAATAGCAGAGGGGACAGAGGATAGCCCAAGTTAAACAAAGGTATCTCAGTACATACATTACAGATCCATAAACACAGCTAGGCCTGAAAGGGATTGCCATCCAAGAGTTATAAGTGGCCAACTTGCTCAGATGTGCACTCAGCTATAAGTACCCCTAAATACCTCCAAACACTACGCTGTCATTCTTTTGAGGCTAGTTACAGGGGTTACAGGGTTCACAAGAAAAAGGCCTTCAGTCGAGATGTGCAACTGCTAGCCTTCTCATAAAAGGGAAAAACTGTATAAAGGAAAAATATAGCTTATTGTTGTTCTGGCTCAAAAAAGCAGACACGTGGAAATCTGTGGGAGGAGACTAAGGCCCATTCCTGTGGGGAGGGACCACATGTCGATGGGTGCAGTGGAAAAGCTTTTCCACTGCACCTGAGGACATGCTGCTCATATTGTACGTTATTAGCATTGCACAGGTCACAAGTAGGGAGGTATTGCGAGTCCAGGTCACTGTTTTGACTCGTAGGGTGTAGACACGAATTCTGAAGTGTGCCACGCTGTGAATACCGTCACGAGAAAAGTCAAGAAACATGTATCTGGGAGGGATGTATGGCGCATGCGTGACCAGGGCCCTCTTTGTAGGGCGGACGCACCATTGATGATAAGTGGAGTGTTTCCCTCAAGTAAAGTTAGGCATCAATATTAAGAGGCTAGGTAGTGTCTGAGAAACAAGGATGACACACCAAAAAAAGATTCTTCAAAGCGGTGGTTTTGTAATGGCAGGCCTGCTGAATAAATGAGTCAAACTTGAACAGTTGTTGAGATGATGAAGAGGTAATACCTCAGAGGCTCTGAGGTATACAAAGCTGATTGTGAAAGATGCTGCTCAACAAGGCACAGTTTTAGGCACTTGTATGGAAGCTCAGGGCAAATGAAATCCAATAAGTTGATAAGATTAAGATTGACGATGTACATCATCATGTACAGCATTGCACAGCAGCCAACAAGACCAGCTCGCAACCTGCACTGCAGCGTCACTAGATTTGAGAAGAGAAGAGAAGAGAAGCCAGCGGCCTCTTGCTCTCTGACTGATGAGCAACTAGTAGAAGATACATCGTCATGCTGAGGAAGTGCTTCAACCAAATCAGACCTGTGACATGGCTACTAGGGAAGGATAAGGGTTGCAGAGACTAATGTAGTAAACATTGTCTGTGGCTAGCCTGCTGACAGGCAAGGTCAGCGCTGCATTCAGCCGCTGATGGACGCACTCACACTGGACTGGAAAGGGGTCGGACTGGTTGGATGGCGCTGCCACGCCTGTTGCCCCCCAAGGGCTTAAGGGGTCTACTCTCTGGATTACATCTAACAAGTTTGCTAGAGACAAACAAGACAAAACCGCAAGTCTGCAATAACGTGCTCAAGTACAGTTGTAGATGAACTGATGACGGGATCAAATACTCCACCAACTGACTCAACCAACCTCCGAGGCACAATGCAGCACAAATTAGACACAGCACTCATCTGAAATGACAACCTTCAAGCAGTTCCAAGCTAAGTTGGCATGGAAATCCATGCATAGTGTCAGCGATGAAATAATTAGGGCAAATGTTTAATGAAGAGTGCTTAATGCACGCAGATGGAATGGTGATTAATAGTCTGCCGAATCCATAGTGTGGAACTGTGACTCTCAGGCAGATACATTTGCGCCTTGTATGTGCAGGTTCCCTCGGAGACCCTGCAGGCCCTCAGATCCAGGCTGCAGTCATCAGCTTTACTGTGTGTCCCTCAGGCTGGTCTGCCTGGTGTATACCCTTTGCTACCTAGAGCAAGTCCCTCTTTTGTTGTCCACAGCCAGCTTACTCATTGTTACAACAAATCATGCTTCATGTGAAGCGGGTGGCCTCTTAAAACAGCATGAGTCCTAGAAGGCCAAGTGTCAGAAGCAAGCACCGACTTCAAGTAAAAACCGCACAGCCGATGCTGCCTGCTTACCAGGGGCGCACTGCTCTCCTTGATCACCCCCCTGCATCCCTTCACCTGGTCCTCTCACTTCTGTGCCGTCCGCAGCTGCCGTCCCACTCTCCCTTTCTCCAGTCAGCTGCACATGATGGGATTCCCCTGCCTCACCCCTGTCCTGCGCTGGATCTCTACCACCCTGCACCTCACCGCTGCCCTCCGCTTCCTCCCCGCCACGTGCGCCATCCCCGTCCCTGCCGCCCTTACCCCTTAACCCCCTGAGATCCAGAGCTTGCAGCGCCAGTAGCCACCGCGCGTACACACACGAGCGAGACGCACACACAGCGCCAGGGGCTGGGGGCAGGGGCTCACCAGCCTGGTGGGCTTGGATGACCTGCGCAGCCCGCGCAACGGTGCCTGACGGCACGCCACACACCTGCACAGGGGCCAGGAGCAGGTTCTAGATGGGCTTGCCAAGGAGCACAAGGGGCCTAAATCTCAAACTTGGGGCTGGCTGAGTGGAGTGCTGCACGCTCAGGGCAAGGTCCAAGGTGCGCTAGCACCATTCATTCTATGTGTCAGACAGCCATGCCCCGTATTCTTTGGTGTGAGCCCGTAAGCGCGTCTTTGTGTGCATGTTGAAGGGGCACAGCAATCAATGTCCAAGACACGCCAAGACCCTCCCAAGAAAAGCTCAAGCCAACTGCAGGTGCAGAGTTTATTTGGATACAAAGTAAGGTTGGCCTATGTAATACCCTTGGCCCCCTGTTCATTTTTGAGGCCAGGCCAGCCTGCAACCTGGGCAAGTAGCCACTTGTGAGGCCCGTCTCCACGATGAATTTTGCATTTGGATGCGGTGCATGCCTTGAAAACCTATGATGGATTCGATGAAGTGCGGGCGTTCAGACATTTCCCTGCACAGCAGCTGCAGCTCCTGCCCTGCTCACCCAACCAACAGCCTTCTTAGTTGCCTTCAATACCTGGAATGACGTATGAAAGCTTGATTAAGGAACATGCTTGTCCATTGCACTTGCCATGCGTCCCTTGTCACAGTGTAGGCCCAAAGTGCGCTTCCTGGGTGCAGTGTGCATAAGTGCAGAAAGCAAAAGGCAGAAGTGCGCTTGCCTGGGCGCAGTGTAGTCCAAATGTGGGGGTGCTATGCCCTGGAACGAGGCGGTGCAGGAATATGGCGTCACCGGGGCTGAATCTGGCAGCGTCTGCAGCAGGAGAGCATTGTTGCTGCTGCCAGTGCTGATGCTGCTGCGGCCGCTGCTCTGAGGCTTCCTGCAGCTGGTGGGCTTGGATTTTGGGCTGCATCAGAATCTCCATGGTGTAAAAGGCCAGGTGTGTATTCCTGTGTAGTAGATGTGTAAATGCAAAAAGCAAAGATGTGTGTGCCTGGAAGGCAAACCTGCAGCGGTTGCTGGCTGCTTCAAAAATCAGAGCCTGTGAAAGGAATTATACCTAGAAATTGACTTTTGAGCAATTGACAAGCTTTACAAAAGTCAGTTGTGCCCCAGCATACTGCATTTTGAGTGTGCAACTGCGCTTGCTCTTCCAGCCATCTATCAGCACAAAGTAGAATTAATGCAATAATCGATCTTTTCATCGCATGGGCACCTCTCATGCTCGCTCTCAGGCAGGAAGCTCAATGTGTACTTGCATTGCTTGCACGGTGTTGCATGGATGCATATTACATGAGATGGGAGGTTAAAAGCAGCTATGAAGTGTGTAAGAAAGCTCTTATTTACCCAAACATAGATGAACTCACCTTGGGAGCACGACTGGTTCAAAGAGTTCATGGTAGTGTGTGCATGCAAGTAACCGCGGGGGGACTTGCTGCTGACAGAAATGATTCAAGGTGGCAGCCAAGAGGCCCACACCATCAGCGGCAAGAGTTCCCTGAAAGCATGAGCGTTGACAATAGAACACATGACACAATAAGAGGAAAATCTTCTATGACAAAATTTGTTCTATGGCTAGGTTGGACCTTTCAGGGCAAGTCGCCTCACTGCCTTTTTGCCTCAAATGCAAACTCTCTCTCCACCATGAGTCGTAGCATTTGAGGAAGTCGCATTTAAGCACAAATGGCAGTTGTTTGAGTATGAAGCTGCATGCTTTTGACTTAAATTCAACAGCATCACAGACCTTTCCAAACTCATCAATCACTGCAATAGAGCGATAAGTAGACTTGTTGAGCATCCTTGACACCTGTTTCAGGAGAGGACCGGCACATGAATGAGAAACTAAGTACAGTAAGAGAAAGGAAATGCTGATGAGAATTACAACCGTGCATGTTAAAACCTGAAGGGGTAAGCAGCCTTGAGGACATTGATCACGGCCAATGATCATGCTTGCCTTTTCCTGCATCTGATCACAAGATGATCATGGCTAATTATCACGGCTAATGATCATGGCCATTGATAATGCTGTTCTTTTTCCTGCTTTTGATTGTGTCATGCCCACACCCTTGACATCTAAAGAGCACTCACGTGTGCTGGACTAAGTGTGTGAGTATCCAGGCACAGAAGCACAACTGTCCTAGAGTTGAAGACAGCCAATGCAGCAATGCACTCGAGCATTCTGCAGAGGAAAGGGCATGTGGAATTGATTTGAATCCCTTGCGGTCTTCTCAAAGTGCATAAGCAATCTGTAGAAGATAGCTTGCTGGAACCTTAAAAGCAATAGTTAAGTAATTGCAGGCTTCTGACAAGAGATACCCTGCCATCCCTCCGACAACCCATTATTCCTAGCAATATTCATTCACTTGTGTGAGGTCAATCATAAAGCTGCTGTGGCCGAGGTTAACGCGCTCCAAGCTGATCACACGGGTGAAAATACGATCCGCTACCCCAATGACAGCACTCTCTGCTGGGACAAAGGACCTGAATTATACAGGGCATTGTAGCAGATACTTCATGTTGGCATCAGGAATGTTCGATTGGGACTCAACTAGACTGTATGAAAAGGGAGTAAGGCTGCCACATTCCTTCTCAGCATATATCCTACCCCCACAATACACTGCAAAAGGCCCTAAGACCTCCAACCCCAACCAGCTTACTTAACAAAAAATGACCTCTGCAGCAACTGAAGCACCAATTGCAGCGATCAAGCAATGGTGCGCTTGCAAATGAGCAAGACTCCTTGGCAATTTCTTGCTTGCAAAATCTAAAAGGAGGATTGAGACTGGATGTGTGAAGCAGAAGCCCTCCTTAAAAAAAAGAACACTCACCCTAGATGGGCCATGTAGGCAATTATGGCCACTTGCTTAGCATAACAACTTTTTCCAGATGCGTTAGGACCTACACAGACGCAAATACACAGTAGAGCAAAGGTAGGGCACTTTTCAGAAAGCCTCCGTGAGAGATAAGATGTAAGGAGCTAACAGTGAAAACACCAAACCAAGCACAGCTACAGCATTAAACCCAATTGGCTAGTTGATTTTTCACTCTTTATGCTCAGACTTTGCACTTGCGGGACCCACTTGGGTCAGTGTGCCGCAAGCAAGTTCTGTAAATCTTGCTGGATGCTTACCAGTGATGACATGAACCCTGTTACGGTCTTCCTCCATACAAGTGCTGTTGGGGATGAATGGTCCTGTCACAACCATTTCAGTGAGCGGGTGGCGGCCCTTGGTGATATCCAAAACATTTTCTGTGGTCAAGATAGGCCTGCACAAAAGCAAAAAGTTTTGGGACACAAGGGCCTTAAAGGGAGAGCCTGAGCTTGCTCAATGGTTGTATGCGTACTTGTTTGGGACAAATCAGAGTTTTGCATGGGTTTGTTTGAAGTCACTCGAGCAACTTAAAGGCGCCTCCTTTTGCATCAATGTACATGGTCAAGCATGTGTGTGTTTAAGTGCGCACCATTGGCATGTGTGTGAGTTGCAAGCAGGGCAGGCTACATACATGATACTCATGCAGGTTGGAGTGGAAGAGGGCGCGAGCCGACCGCACTCAATAAAACATGTGGCTGATGCGTCAGGCTGGTGCAATGGACCTGCTGGCTGGTTGTGGCAGAAAGGAGATGGGCTGAAGGGGAACAGGCGGAAAATTGGTGATACACTGCTGCTACTTAGCTGCTGCTGCAAGTTAGGATGTCGCACACTAATATTTCCTGCATCCTCAATGCACTCCTCTCCGCGTTGCAGATAGAATATTGGAGAGTGCCTACGTGGCCCCAGACTCACCTGCAATAGTCTTGTTCCCGTGCCACAAGAGCAAAGCTCACCAAGCAGTCCAGCTCTGCCACAACAGAGGCAGCCTGGTGCATTGCGGGGGCATACACCGACAAGCGGCGCACCAGCTCTCCACATAGTGTTGCCTATGAATGTGCAGAGAGGGCTTGTTGTCCAAACAATCGCGCCGAAGACAACAGTGCATGCATCAAACACCCATAATACCATGCCCTCAGCAGTGCCTTTAGGTGCCATCAGCACCTGTTTGTAATCACACTTGCAGCAGCTGTTATTGTTGCATATTGCTGTGAAATCCAAGCTGATGCAAGAGTGCTTTTAGGGCCAACGGGTATGGACAGATGCACAGACACGCAGGCAAATTTTTTTGAACAAACTGAATGAGGAGCTAGATTAGCAAATCAAATGTGCATAAAAGCACAAAACAAGACTCCCGTCTATCAAGATCTGCCAGCCTCTTGCTTGATGGTGGTACTGCAATTTAAAGTTTATGGCACAATGCAACATCATTGCCTGACACTCATGTCTAAGTCTTTGCATGCTTGTGCATCCATGATAAGTCCATAACCTCCAGATCACTTTAGCCATGGAGGAAAGATGTGGTTGATGGGCCTAATGCTTTGGTTGTTGCCATTGAATCCAATTACCTCTAAGTCTTGGATCTTGTAAAGCATGTCCCCATAGCGCTTACTCAACTCATGCGCACTATCGGTATGGTAGTACACCTGAAAATTTTAAAAACCACCCAATAGAAGAACTGCAGCCCTATCCCCATTATGGGTATTGGTGTTGCCTAGCCCCATTATGTGTTTGCAATGTGATTAAGCAACACGTACTGTAGATTGTTTGGCTTTTCATGTTTGCGCAATACAATGCATGATAATGCTAGACTAGCATTATTAGTAGATATACCATGCTTATCTCAAGGTCCATGTCTACTTAAAGCCACACATTCACATTGCTGGATCTATGTATGCGATCAGCACCAAGAAATTTCCAAGCTCCAATATACGCACCGCAAAACCATCCTCCCCATGTCCTTCAAATGCACGCTTGTAGTCAGGCAGTGACTCGAGGATTTCAGCTGCAAGAAAAGGTAATGTTTGATGTCCAGATGAAATAGATAATGCAACTTGGCAAAAATAACCATTGGATGTAATGTCTCTGGCAATTTGAATTAATCAAGTTAGTGTGCTTTTTGTTTGATGTGATGTATCTGGCAATTTGAATTAATTAAGTCAGTGTGCTATTGTTAGATATGTGTCAGGAATCTGCAAGCAATGACTTCTAATTTACCTTACCCAATAAGAGCAGTTTTAGATCACATACATCATGTGTATGATACATGCTCTTAATCAGCAAGGAAAACTTAATTGTTTCACAACACACCTGAGAGGGGTCTTCCAGTCACTCGCATCACATACCCAACCTGTAGAAAAAAGCACAGTTCAGCATGGCATTGTCGCTAGCAAGAAGGCGTTTTTATCAAGGTAAGGGAAACACGCCAGATTCCCAGAGGGAATCATTTGGGCATTCACATTCCTTGTTGTAAACAGCAATTGTAAATTGTTTAACTTAGCACCTCATGAATTGGATAAAATGGAGTTACCTGCTGGCCTGGGTGGGTATGCTTGCCTATTTTGGGATTCAACCCATTCTTATGGCATGACCCATTGAGGGCCATTTCAGAACACCAAAAGCTGCTTATTGCATAAAAAACAAGGTTCTGGATGTAAAAATTTCTGCATTGATGGTGTCACTTATCCAATCTCTTGCCAATAAATTCCTTTAGCCTTTTGGCTGAAGATGGGAAGCATACTAATCACAGCTTCACTTAATTTTTTCTTTTGCGTGTTCTGCACGCTATTTACTCACAAGTAAGGTAAGTGGTCTGACTAGTCTGGAATGGCAATTGGCTGCGATAACTTTAGTTTGTGCTCCAGCAGATTTGTCACATGCTCCCCATCTGGCAAACATTGAAAACTAGGTTTTTTCTAAACTGGACTAAGCTACCATTTAAATGACTGTTTGAAAAATAATGCTAGCTTGGGATGTATATTTTGGTGGGAGCATGCAAACAGCATCTTGGGCCTCAGCTGCTCACTTTACACAAGCCAATTTTACTCAAGCCACCTCTTCTGAAGCCCCTTTTACTGAAGGCCCTTTCAACTCAAGTCGCAGTCTGTGGCAATGACTTGATGCTCTTGTCCATCACAGGAGGGGCTCTACAGTCATTGATTAGCACCTCAATTCTGGCAGGGCAACATCTCAGCCGCTATGGATTTATAGGGGGTGCTGCCAGCGAGGGGCAGGTGCAATGATTGAACACCAAACAAGCACTGCTGAACGCACTGGAGTGAGATTGCACGCTTAACCAGTAGCAAAGCAGCAGCAGCAGTGCTACTGACTCAGCTGAGAATGACTAACTGAGCAGAAGCACCAGGAACATTGGAACCTCACCTGAGGCAGGTACACTAGGGACCACAGGCTGTCTGCATCAATGTTCCGACAAGACACCTTAGGAGGTACCCGAGCCAGTTCAGCTTCCACAATAGCAGTGAGGAAGTCTGGAAGGCCCTGTAAGAATCAAGGCAGTAAGTGATTGTGGGCTCTACCCAAGTGACGGGTAAAAGGCTGCATGCTGGGTACAGCCTTATGAGCACAACATGAGTATTGTGTCTGTTTGGAGAGACACCTGCTGAGATGAGCCCCAAAAATGCCAAGCAAAGACATTCACAAAATCATGCATCTCAAGCACACATACACCTGATACCAATACGTGCTACCAAGCCTGGAGTGACTGAGCGCAATCTTAAACCTTCACCTGATAAGTCAGCTTCATCTCGTCAAGCTCTTCACACACGCCATGCTTGACAAGCATACCCTCGTCCACTTGATCAAAGTCAAGAACGTTGGTGATTATATTGTATGCAAAGTTCAGCTCATTGCTGATGTATTCAGTCACCTAAAACCAGATTGGAAGCAGAACACGTATGGATTTCATTCGCAATGGATGTGATGATTGTTTGAGCCTGGTGTGCTGCTCTCAAGGATTTTGTAGCAGGGTCCATTTCAGCAGAGCTAAAACAATGAAGATAAGATACTTGAAACGTGCTCAGCACAAGTCTCTGAGGCTCTCTTGCAAAAATTGCAAAATATCTTGAGGATGCCATGCGGAGAAAAGGGCATAGGTGGGATCCTTTGTGCTCAGCTGCTGAGTGCCTGCTGATAGCGTGTTTAGGTCTCCTGATTTGCAACATGTGTGTATGCAGCAAGCTTCGTGCAAAGATATGCATCGCCGCACTTCTTGTTGCAGAAACGAGTGTGACCCAAACCTTGTAGGGAATCGAAGTGCTTCCCCAAGTTGGTACAGAATCATCCTGTGGACCTTGTGCAGCATCGTCCACTGCAGATGCTAGAAGCTGAACAAACACTTCCCTCAGCTGCAGCAAATGCAGAAGGCTCTGTTGCAGCTGCTGAAAAGCGTGCGCATCTGGCCTCATCTGCACTTGCTGCAGTTTGTGGAGGACTTTAGGCAGGTCTGCCACCTGCAAAAAAGCAAATAAGAAGCAGGGGCCAAGATAAAGGCACATGGGGATGCGCATGGTATGCTGCTGACTCATGAGAATGTGAGTCATCTGCAAGGAAGGGGAAGGGGAACTGCATTAATTTCACCTTGTCCTGCTGCACATGGGCATTCCTTGGGCGGGTGTGCCAGATAGACATTTGCAGAGGTCAGAGGCCCACATGCACAGGCCCCCATGCACATGCAGCTATTCTCAAGTGTTTTTGGTTGTGTTTGTTCATATGATCAGCATTCAGGCTAGCCCACCCTCAGTGCTGAGACAAAGTTAGAAGATCCACCCGCGTTGCTGGTCCCATCCAAGATTTGCACAAGGTACCTTCCTGCACAAGATTCACAAGCCTTAGCTGGTCCCTAAAAAGCTTGGACACAAATGCTTTATTGAATTCCATTCAACCAGCTGTCTGCAAAAATTCTACCTGCTTGAGCTGGTCCCTCACAAGCGCGCACAGGTCAGGCGCCCTGACCAGCAACTCCACTGCATCCAAGCGGTCCTGGATGGTGTGATGGGCAATTGCAGTGCTTTCAGGCTTCTTAGAGACAGCTCAGGTGGTTGTGAGTTGACTGCACTCATGCAGTCCTGGGAGGCACAAGGGGCAACAGTGGGGCTGGGGGGTATCACAGTGCTGTCATGGTAGTAAGGAGCAGGCAAGGTGGTTTAGGCAGTCACTGCATGTCAGCTGCAGCCAGGCCTGTGTTTCTTTTGGGCGTTGTCTTGGATTGCCTTGACAAGAAACTGGGTTCCATGACGCCACCGACAATTTCGGAAGTGGCAAACAAAAAGCTTGTTAAGATAGCCTTGATGAATGATCAAATATGGTCCATGCAGTCCCAAAGACCATGTTGGCAAATAAGCTGCCAAGCAGGAAGCTTTCAGTGTGGGATTGAACTTTGGAAGGGAATGCCAGAACAATTTCAGCCTACAGCCGTGTGCAAGCAAAGGCACGTGATATACAAAGCATGTGCCTGTGAACAGTGCATTTACCTGCTATACTAAGATTCAACAAGCTGGTGGCAGAAATATGTTTTGCCTAATGGTTACACAGGGCGAAACTTGTTTTCTTGTTCGCACTCCATAGAAAAGTCAACAGCAGTCCAAGCATGCAGACTCCAACACCGATAGAAGGCAGATTTTTTCAATCTATAGATGGATTTAATAACGAGTTTGGATCCCTTACATTGATGGTGTCTATGTTGATCACAGGCCTCAGGAACCACATGCGCATCAAACGGCGACCCTGCAACAGGGTGCCAGCAGCTCATGCTTTAAATGAGTGGCACAATTAGCAGGTATGACGCTATACATACCAATGGAAATGTTTTGGAGCAAATGTATGCCATCCAGTTTTTGAGATGTCTAAGCCAGAGGATTTGATTGCTCTCTCATAGGTCACCAAAGCCAGGACACTCGAAAAGAGACTGATGCAAATCTGACTGACTATTGAAGATATTTTTACAATTTAAGAATATTGAACTTTCACAGGAACTTTCATCTTCCTGCACATGGCTCTTGCAACAACTCTAATTTGAAGGTACCGATAGCTGGCAAGCACAAAACAAGCTTTATCAATGAACAGGTACACATGCATCAGAATATGGATGTTCCAATCGTATAAGGTACTGAAAACCTCACCATTTGAGAAATGCATTTTTGCATTATTCCATACAAACTAAATCCCTCTTTGGACTTTCCAATTCCCATTTGGCTAGCGTGCCGCTCCTCCTGAAAAATTTGCAGGGCTGCTAGCGTAGGTGGGTCCATCATGAGAACGCTGCAACCAAGACAGAAGAAGAGCACAGAGACTTGTAACGAGAAGGGCTTGCGCCACTTATGAACCGAACAGAGACCTTGGACTTCCCTCGTGGTGTAGGGTCCTTCTTGAAATCTGCCTATAGGACAGATATCCCAAAGCCTCATATCATTGATATAGAAAAAGTTAAAATTATGCAAGGAGACGGGTCTTGGCCATGCTTGGTAAAACCTATGCAGACAAGCATAGATTGCTTGCACCATGCAGCATGTCCCTAGTCCATCTCAGCAGCTGGAAGGCCCAAATCTGTCATCAAAGCCTTTGTTTCAAAGGTTTGTTTGAAGAAATCCTATCAAAACTCAAATTGAAGGCATGTCCACTTGTAAATGTGTTCAAGAGTGTGAGCGTGAAAAATGGGTGCCAAGAACTTCTTGGCACCCTTTGATGGCACCCTTTAATTGAATGTGTTTATCCAGTGCTTATGTGGCTGTGTGTGCTTTTGAGTGG
>LFIK01002784.1_pt1 | contig 14184 bp, 13 predicted proteins | sample 643401 | NCBI WGS metagenome assembly LFIK01 (sample SAMN03777447, study PRJNA286221) | soda lake metagenome | biome: soda lake; feature: Kulunda steppe; material: water; isolation source: sample T5-Br brine of Lake Tanatar-5 | place: Russia: Kulunda steppe | collected 2010-07 | reverse complement strand
TTGTAGGGTGCGCGCTGCGTTGTCCGCCAGGGAATGCCTCCTGCCCCCCCTGCCTGCCTGCCTGCTCCCATCCCTGCCACAACCTTCACTCCTGCCCGTGCTCCCGCACCCTTCCCCTTCCTCGCCTGCATCCCCATGTTCAGGCCTGCTCCGGCTCTGTTCCCTCTCCCTGCGTGCACCATGCCCGCCTCTACCCCGCTCCCTCTCGCTGCGCTGGCGCAGCCTGCTCTGGCTCCGTTCCCGCTCCCTGCATGCACCATGCTCGCCTCTACTCCGCTCCCTCTCCCTGTATGCACCATGCTCGCCTCTACTCCGCTCCCTCTCCCTGTATGCACCATGCTCGCCTCTACTCCGCTCCCTCTCCCTGTATGCACCATGCTCGCCTCTACTCCGCTCCCTCTCGCTGCATGCACCATGCTTGCCTCTACTCCGCTCCCTCTCGCTGCGCCGGCGCAGCCTGCTCCGGCTCTGTTCCCTCTCCCTCCCTGGTCCCCGCCCAGCTGGGGATGCGCTCCCTCTGCTGCGCTTGCGGCCGCGTGGGAGCAGAGAGCCGTGCGCATCGCTTCTTGCTGCATCCTGCGCGCCCCCTGCTGCTCGCCTGCTGGCATGCCTGCAGCCTGTCCCTCTGTCCCCCTCCCGCTCTGCATTCCCATCCCCCCTCCTTGCAGCAACTTCTGCGGATTGTCCTTGCTGAGCATGGCTCCCCGCTGCGTGGCCTTTGCCTGCCTGGCCTTGGACTTTTGCTGCCTGGCCTGCCACCTCATGCACGCGGCCTTCCTCCGCGTGGTCCTCCAGCGCTTGGAATTTTGCTGCCTGGCCTGCCACCTCGTGCACACGGCCTTCCTCTGCGTGGTCCTTCAGTACTTGGACTTTCACTGCCTGGCCTTCCACCGCATGCGTGCGGCCTTCCTCTGTGTGGTCCTCTGCATAACTTTCCACTGCCCGGCCTTCCCAAGCGCTGCCTTCCTCCGTGCGGCCCCTCACCTCCTGGCCTTCCCCTGCCTGGCCTTCCTCCATGCAGCCCTCCTCTGCATGACTTTCCCTTTCCTCTGCCTGGCCTCCCACCACGCGGCCATCCTCCATATGGCCCTCCCCTGCGCCATCAAGGCAAAGCTTCTGCAGGCGTGGCTCTGCAGCCGCGCAGCTGCCCAGCTGAGGTGCACCCTCCCCTGCACCACCCAGGGAAAGGTTCTGCGGATGTGGCTGTGCAGCTGCACAGGCACCCAGCACACTCTGCCCACACCCTGCGCCTATGGCATCACCCTGCGGCTCCTTGTGTGACGCTGCATGCGGGCTGTTGTGCCCTTGTGCGGCCTTCAACGAGTCCTGAGCGTCAGCCTCCTGCTGCCCCTGCTGCAGCTCCTGATGCCTCTGCGGTAACTCCTGGTGCAGAGGCCGCTGCCCCTGGTCTTGCTGCTGCTGCTGCTGCTGCTGCTGCTGCTGTTGTCGCACCTGCTGCTCCGGATGCCGCTGCTGCTCCTGCTGTTGTTGCTGTCCTTGCTGCAGAGTTGGGGCTTTTTGGATGTACACATTTTTTCTGCACCGCTCCTCTGTGCGCCTCCGCTTGCCGTCCCTTGCTTGGTAATCTTCAGCCTTGCCCTGCACCCTCACAGCCTCTCCTAGCGTGCTGGCCTCTTCTGGAGCTGTAGCTTGGGGCTCTTGCTTAGGAGCAGCTTCTAGTCTACACTTGGGCAAGGCATCCTGGCACAGGAGCAGCTGCCAGGATGCAAGCACTTGGCCTGCTAGGCGGGCAACCTGGTGCAGGCAGCAAACACCCAGGACAAGAGCACCGACTTTTCAGGCCAACAGATTGCTCTGGATCAGCTGCAAGCAATGCTTGCATGGCCCAACTGTCGTGAATGCGTGTAGGGATCCAATGAGCGCAGGGTGCAAATCTGCAGATTGGAGGTAGCAAAGCATCAGGCACACAAGTATGGACCGGGCACGCACAAACGTACGCAAATACACACATTAACATGTACACACACATGCTGTGCTCATGCTTGGCATGCAAAGCAGCACAAGCCTGACCTTTGGGTTGCTGTGCTGCAGCAGCACCCTTTGCATGTAGGCCAACAGCGGCTCTGCAGCGCCATCATTGCGCGCCACGAAGGTGGCCTCCAGGCTGGCACGGCTCACAGGCCACACGTGCAGGGCCCTGGGCAGCAGTGGCACAGCGGTAAAGTTTGGCGAGCTGGGTTGAAACCTAGCACTAACACAACCCCTGGCATCTTATTCAGAACCAGCGCAGCTTTTACGCTGAGTGCTTTGAGAGGCAACTGCTTCCCGGCAATTGTGTTGCCCTCTTGCCAGAGCCAAATGGTTTGTCCAAGCCAAATGGCTCAAGGCATCCTTAGCGGCCTTTTTGCTCGCCTTGAATTCCATGAAGCGCTCTTCGTTGCAATTGCTGACACTGGGTGCCTTAGCAACAGACAGACGGGAGTCAACAGGTCCAGCCCAACCTGCCAAACAAACAGTATGAGCCGCTCCAACAGTAGGACTGCCATGCCTTTCCTTCCCAACACTGTGCACACACATGCTCGTGGACAAGCGTACAAACACACACAAACACACACACTCATATACACACCTGAGGATGTTGAGGAGCTCGCACACATGACCCATAGAGCATACACACATACACACCTGAGGATGTTGAGGAGCTCGCACACATGACCCATACAGCATACACACATAAACACCTGAGGATGTTGAGGAGCTTGCACCATGACCCATAGAGCATACACACATACACACCTGAGGATGTTGAGGAGTTCGCACACATGACCCATAGAGCACGCAACCTGCAGAGCCTGGGCACTCTCTGCCAGCCCATACTCCTCCTGCTCTGCAACGCTGCCCTCCTGCTCTGCATCGTTGCCCTCCACACGCAGGTGAGCTGTGCATGCTTCCAAACCTCTCACCACCATCAAGCCTAAGAAAACACAAACACAAGGGCGCAATAAAGCAAAAGAAAATGCTGTAAGCTGCATGAGCATGACTTGCGCAAGCATGTGCTGAAGCAGGTGTTCAGCATGTGCTTTGTATTCAGCATGTGCTGGAGCAGGTGCTCAGCCTGTGCTGTGCAGTGTTCAGCATGTGCTGGAGCAGGTGTTCAGCATGTGCTCTGTAGTGTTCAGCACGTGCTCTGTAGTGTTCAGCATGTGCTGCGTAGTATGTTTGCCCTCTTGCTATAGAATGAGCATTTGTATGGCTCGATGCACAGCGCAGCTCCTACACCCCTTGCCACAAGCTGCTGACTGTGTCCCAAATAAGCAGGCGGCAGCAGCAGCAGCAGCAGCAGCAGCAGCAGCAGCAGCAGCAGCAGCAATGACAGAAAGAAACAACAGCAAGGGAGATCGTGGCCCCGCTTCTGCAATTCTGTCAGGCACATGCAGAAGTTTCTGGCTGAGTGGCTGATAGGCGCCTCTGCTGGCAAGGGGGGGGGGACACACTCGACTGTGCAGTGCTCAACAGACATGGAGCACCGATCGCGCTTTCCAGTGTCACAGTGCAAGAGCCATCCCTATCCCATGTCATATTATACATCATTTCACAAAAAACTGGCAGCAAAGAAGGGTGGCATGGAAATGGTGGCAGTGTCCCTGGTCACACGTCATCAAGTTGCGCAGCATAGCATATGCCATATGGGATAGAGGAGCACATACCTTGGCCAGTGATGCCTTTCTCCTCCATGAGCTGCACAGCCGATGAAGACCCAGAAATGCCAGGGGCTGTTGCAGCTGGCCCTGATGCCTCAAGCAGGGGTGAGCCTCCAGCCTGACCAGCCCCTGCTGGTCCCAGATCCTGCATATTCCCAGGCTGGAGTCCACCCTCACCCTGTCGCTCCAATCGTGGGTGCTGCGCTTGCTGCGACTGGTCCGGCTGGCAAGTCTTGCATCCCCTCCGGCTCCATCGACACTTGCTGCAACCAACTGTTGGTTGCTGGCCTTGCTGGGGGCATCGCTGCCCACCCCGCTCTTCTGGCTGCCCCTGTTGTTGTTCCTCGTGCTCCTCAAGGGATTCTGCTGGCTTCAGCCGCTTCCTGTCTTGACCCAATTGCTGCTGCTGCTGCTGCTGCTGCTGCTGCTGCTGCTGCTTGAGAGGGAAAGCAGAGCCTGCAGCCTTCCAGGCTTCCAACTTTTGCTGCAGGAACTGCTGCTTAACCTGCTCCTTGTTTACACTGGTCCCTTTCACAGCCTTCTGCACAGGATTGGCACGATTGTCAGGCCCTTGGTAAGCCGGAGGTTGATATGCTTCTGCAGCATAGCAAGCTTATAGACAGCCATTGTGCTACTGGAATCTGTGTCCTTGAGTTGAGACAAGAAGGGCAGGTATGTCAGCTACATTCCATAAAGCTTGAAACAGTTAGCCAATATTCATGCTATCACATAGTACTACATCTCACAGTTATACAACCTCCAAATTTCATGTGCGAGCTAAACAGTTGAGGGCTGTACCTATGTGAGGGCCTACGCAATACGTTCGCAGCATAATCCCAGCATAACAGCACTGAATCTTTGCACAGACTGTGCCAGCAACCAACCTCCTCCTTGCAAAAACCAACCAGGAAATCAACCCTGCCCAACTGTTTTGCATGTTGCTCTGGAGGTGCTCATGTAGCTGGGGACAAGGACGCAAGCAAGCACAAGACCCCGCAGTGTATGCATGCATGCAATTTCTTTACATTCTACGTATGGCTGGGTATGCAGCATGTGCCTGCTGAACTGTCAAGCCCTGCTTGCTTCTGATGCTGTCGAGCTTTGTGAAGCTTCCAAATCTTACAAAATGCATAAAGGCACGCACACACATACATGCTTCCAATGTAAGCACGCATGCACGCAAACATACATGCACAGCTCAACACATGCGCACACGTGCACACTCAAAAGCACGCACCTGCTGCCTACGCGCCCTGAAAGACTGGCGGATGGCATCTGCCAGGCTGATGGAGCCGTGCAGCAGTTCCTTGGCAGCCTCAAGGCCAGACAGGCCCAGGGGCAGCAGCTTGCCTTGCAGCCGCGGGTGGGCCCCTGGCTCACACACGACAATGCGGCCCCGGAAGGTTTCTTGCACCTCGCAAGACTGGGCAGCAAGGGGGGGCAGGAGGGGCATGCATGTGGGGAAACACAAGTTACCGCCTACTACCGCCTGATTCATACCACATGCCTGATGCAGAGTAACAACCAATTGCACAGGGCTTTGTGGGGGAAATTGGTAAGCGCAACACAAAAGCTGGGGTCTTTGACGAGAGCTGCCAACCGTCACCATTGCTTCACCCTGCCAGCATCCACCCACACACCTCAATCTCTGGCGCCTGCACTTCACTCCCTCCTCCTCCGCCGCCGCTGCCTCCCACCCCTCCCTGACCCCTTCTCTTCTTCTGGCCAACCCCCCTTTCCTCCACATATTCCGCCTCTTCATCACTGTCACAATCTGCGAGGCCGTTTTGGCCCCTTAATGGACCACCTCCACCCAGATAAAGTTGTGACGGCTGGGGCCGAGGGTCAGTTACAGGCATCTGCCAGCCTGCTGCCCCACATGTCTCTGCCATGTAAAGCACAACAGCTTGCATGTACACCAAGGGCAGCTGCGGCACCTCGCGCCTGCATGCATATACACGCCCGAGATGTGTGTTTAAGTGCATGTACATGGGCATATGACCATGCATACGTGAAACAGTGAAAGGAGAATCACATTCATATGTTTGCAAGCTGGATGGACACATGCATGTCTATGGTTTGCCATACTCTTGAGCTCAGCTGCCTCACCCAATGCTTTGCCCAAATTCCACGTAGCACGTGGCTGCGTGGCGCAGGCGCAGGTACTGGTCCACAGGAAGCTGCTGCATGAGCTGCACAAACTGTGGGATTGTCAGACTCGCCGGATGGATGCGCGTGGAGGCATCACAGGCATGAGCGCCGCTTGCAGTGTCTCCTTGCGCTGACCCTGTGGAACGCGCCCAATCCATCTCCACCGCAGCTGACACAGCCAAGTGCAGCCGCTCCAGGATGGTGTTAGCATGCCACTGGAGGTCCCTCTGCACAGAGTGGGTGGGCAACGGCGTGTCTTTTACAAAGTTAGGGGGTCAGGAGTGGGAGGACAAGCGCATCATGTTTGACCTACTACTGGGGCTCTTACTGAAGAACGTGTCAGGAGCAGTGTGCAAAAAAGTAAGGTCAGCTTTACTCACTGAGACTGCGCAAGGTATAGACAAACCCTGGTTCCTGAAGCCATTAAATAGAATTGCCTGCAAGAGGCCTGGAGCAGGGAAGGGCAGTGTCACATCCAAATCCCCCACAAGCCTTGTCAAAGCATGATGCTGGCAAAAGTCCTGCACTGCTCCATACAAAAAGAATGCCTAGACGGCCAGCTGCAGCAGAAGCAGCAGCAAAGCAGCATCCAAGCCATGTGGAAATGTAGCTCAAACAGGCAGCCTCCACATTCTGCAACATGGCCCCACAAATTTTGCGATGCAAAGTCATCTGCACTGCTGCAGTGTGAGCCTTCAAAGCGGCTCACGATGGCTGAACGTACCAGTTGCCAGTGGCCTTCAGCAGCATTCCAAAACATGCATGCAAACATGCATCTATCATGTATGTTCTCGAGTCGCAATGGCAGGCCCGATCCAGCTCTAAACCCCGTCCGCCCCTCCAACACATGCCCCACACCTCTGCTTTGGCAACTGCGCCCACAGCATGGGTTGTGTGGGTGGCCACGCCCATGTTGCTCTCAAAGGCGCTGCAGACATCATTTGCGCTGTTGGCAAAGTCCACAACCTGAATGCAGGCCGGTGTCTTCCCAGGGCAGGGCCTGTTCAGCCTGCTCAGCACTTGGACAGCTTTACTGCCTGCAAGCAACACAGGCAGCAAGAAGTGCTGCAGTCCATGTTTTAAGCCTTGGCCTGCAAAAAACTGGGCCCTGCTTTTGATGTGTTGCTACCTCTCTCCTGACTCTTCACTGTGTGTGTGTCAGCAATATTGAGCACCTTGCTCATGCACGAATTTGATACATTCTGTACGCGATCTACAAGGAAATCACAAAGCTGTTGAGGATGTTTGATTACCTTTCAAAGGCCTGTCTACAAACATGAGACTGAGCTTTGGGTCATCATAGCCAGTCTCGTATTTCTGGCACCTGTCACATGCACGCGAGTGCTTGGATTTATACAAATAACTTCATGCAATGCATTCATACCTGCCACACACCCACAAGGGGCATGCATGCAACCACACAACTCTTCTAGGGTGCATATGCAAGGTTAAAAAGTAAAAGAGCACGTAATTGCACGGGCTCAAAGGATGGAGACAGTCCTTTGTTTCTCTTGCACCACTAAGCATGGGTACGCACCAGCAAGGTTTTACATCTTTAGCGAGCTAGTTTACAGTTGCTTTAGCTTGTATCTTCCAGGCATCTAAGAAGCAAGCATAATTGAACAGGTTACTTTGCAACCACATGAGGTTACATGTCTAAGTACTTCACCAGTCAGTAGCATGCAGCAGAGGTGGCTACCTGCACCAGCAAGTTTCATATTGGTTCCCCCTTCAAACAATCAGAAAGCATGCCTGAAGCAGCTCTGCACAGGCAAGATGCCTCTATGCACACAGGCACACAACTTGTCGTAGCACTTACACAACCAGGACACGGGCATCCTCCAAACTCTTGATGCCCTTGTTGAGGCTCCTCTCACTGAAGTCGGGTTTGTCTGAAAGCAGCTGCTGGAAAACGCTGGAGGTGCTACTGGATGGAAGCACTGTTGCTGCACACGGATGGATTGGTCCTTCACCTGCCAATACAGTATTAGATGTTCTTTCATGCCAACCATTTCTGCCTGTAAAAAGAGCGCGTGCTGTGATGTTCCCTTGGATGTGCGCTAGGGATTGCTCTACCGGGACGGGCTTAGACGGGCTTGCCAGGTCCATTTGGGCTTAACAGGATTGTGCAGGATTGCAGCAAGGTGTGTTGTCTCGAGGGAAGATGACTCATCTTTGCCCTAGGGTTCATCCACCTTGCATATGAGAGCAGATTCCCCTTATCTGTTGCCTCTTTCTTCTGTGACCCCACCCACCTACCAGATACAGTGGCAGCAGCAGCAGCAGCTCCTGCCCGTGTGGCCTTTGATGAGGCCGCCCTGAATCCTGCCTTGGTGAGGTCGCCAGCCAGAAGCTGCCGATTTGGGCAGAGTGGGTGCTGGGGGAGATTTGGGCAGTGTGGGTGCTTGGGGAGATTTGGGCAGAGTGGGTGCTTGGAGAGAAGCCTGCTTGGGCTTCCTGTGCCAGCCTGCACTGCGTTGCCAGGCTGGCTGCGGTCATGGTGCTCCGCCCTGGGCTCTGGGACTACTGCAGCCACTCCACCTGCTCCTGCACGTCCCCCTGTGATTGCGCATGCCACTGCAGCTGGCGGCTTTCCCAGGGCCTGCTTTGCACTGTGCGCATCCAGCAGCTTCACTTGACGCGTGCGCGGAGCAGCCAAGGGCAGCCCTGGTAGCAAGGAGAGCCGCCGTGCCGGCAGCTGGTGGTTGGGACTCGGAGATGAGGGTTGGTGGGCAGCCTTTCCACCCCCTCGCTGCAGTGGCTGCTGCTGCTTTTGTTGCTGCTGTCGCTGCTCACATTGCTCTAGTAGCAGCTGCTGGGGCTGCCCCTGTGCTGGCTGAAGAGCTGGGAGCGGCTGCTGCAGCTGCCCTTGGCCATCTGAGTGAAGCAGCTCAGGAACTTCTGCTGTGCTGACTGCTTGATGAGCATCGTGTGCAATGACCAAGCTTGGTTCTTCTAGCTTGTTGAGCAGGGGTGCGCCTGTGTGGTTGTTTAACTCTGGTAGGGCGTCTGCATCCTGCCTTCGAACTAAATGCTTGGGAGGCTGTTTGCAGTACTCCTGAACTTGCTGCAGCAGGCCATCCAATTCCCCCATCTCCTTCTTTGTGGCCATGCTATGTGCATGGATACTGTTACCAAAACATTCCACCGCGTCTGCTGGGGCTGGTTGCTGCTGCTGCTGCTGCTGCTGCTGCTGCTGCTGACGACGACGATGATGATGAACCTGCTGCTTGCACACATGCTCACTTTCCATTGCTGCATACTCCCACATGTGCTGCACCTGGGCAGCTGGCACACAGTCTGTGAACGCACCCCACACTCGCGGGGCAGTGTTGCCTGCAACAAGCAGGCAAATCATATCACTGAAAGCTATTTCATTGTGCTCAAGAGCAATTTCAAAGTGAACATGACCCAGTCATGCAGGCGTGTGATCCTCTGCACACGTAGGTACTCACAAATGTCATGCATGCCTACATAGATGACACACACACACAGCACACGCACACGCGCACACACACTGCACACACACATACACACTCACACACACCGCACACACACTGCACACACACACACTCACACACCGCACACACAAAATGCATTCTCTTACAGATACCCGAGCTAGTCCTAGGTTCCACCACAACACACCCGTGAGTTCTGAGTAATGCAAACACACGCTGGGGCACACATGCACGGGCAGATGTGCAGAGACGCAGGCCTGCAAATCTACCACTACGCACCCATGAGCTCTTGGAGGAACACGCGCAGGAATAATGTGTATGCGACCACCATCTGCCTGCTGCGGGTGACAACCATGATACGCGCGTCAGGAAACACGCCCAATTCTGCTGCCTCATCAGGCTGCCGGACCCCCGTCGCAATGTCAAAGGCAGCTTTGTAGGCAGCGCGCATGACGTCAGCAATCTCATTAGCCATGGCCTTGGCCTTGGCATGAATGACCTGCATGCAGGGGTTGGGAAGCATGGGTGTTTGATTGATGTGGGTGGAGAGTGATGTGCCCTCTGTGCAGTCTCCACAAATGCTGTGGCATGAACACTAAGCGCAAGCAACATGCAAGCCTACCATGGCATGATGCGCACGCAGGAGCAGGGCACAATGAGTTGTCCCACCTGGGGTGTCCGAGCTACAGCCCTCAAAGCAGCTGAGCTCAATCCAAAAAGCGCGCAGCCATGCCCGCTTGCAGCACCCTGGGATGGGGTTGGCTGCTGCAGCGATTGCCGCTCTTTTCTCTGCTGCACATCTGGGGCAGCTGCCTGCCCCTCCAGCAGTACAGTCGGCTCCATGCACCTGCAGATGCATGCACCAAGGCCAGAAATACTCATGTTTGGGCAGTTCTAGTGGCGAAACAGCACAACCGCTCACTGTTGAACTTGAAGGGACGCGCCATCCAGCTGCCCTTCCTGAAGCCCCACTCAAACCGATGCAAGCAGAAGATTTATTGAATTAGTAGCTTTTTGGGACCTGCCCTCACACAGCGAGGGTTGCAGGTACGGGTGGCAGATGGCCCGTGAAGGACCCATGGAGACTGACTTGCCTGTAATTGCCAAGCACATCCAGGACCAGTCCATCCTGCAGAGCCTGCTGCATTGTGTAGGCGTGGAAGGGCCTGTAGGTGCTGACGCCCTTGCTTGGGCGCTGGTGCTGGGGATCAGAAGGTGGCCTGAGGACAGGAGACGTGTTGCGTGGGAGGGAGCTGCTGCATTCTTAGCCCCTCTTCGTTGTACCTCAAAGGACAGTGGATAAGGAGCAGCAAAGGCTGTGGGTGCCTGATCTCATGCTCCAAAGGACAATCAAAACCCATGACGCTCAATTAAAGAAGCGCCAGCATTTACGCTGCAGGAGACGCTTGGAGGCAATCGGCAATGTCGCAATCGGCTTTTCACCAATCAAGCTAATGCCTGCAAACTTGACAAAAGCCACAGAGGATTATCCATCCGTTTACCTGCCAGACTTGACATAAGCTATGGAGGACTACCCCATTTACCTGCCATGTGTAGGAAGCGCCTCTGCATTCTCATCTATGACATCTTCACGCACCTGCATGCATTACAATCATGGTACTTTGTTTATCATCTATAAGTATGCCATGCACGAATGCGCGTTCATGATAAGCAGATCAAGCAATTTGCCCTGATTGTGCTGTTGTGGGGGCATAGAATACAAGAACAACAGTTACAGAACAATGACGCACATGCACTGAGTCTGCAGTCCCCAGCTCACACTTTCCTATGCATGCATCAAAGATTGACACCTTGACTAGATGCCTTGTTGGTATGACTTGATGAGTTGGTTAAATTGGCCGGATAAATTATCCAATCTGGGGCGTACTGCAACGCCATACGCAAGGATCCATGGAGGAGCGCTAGAAGGCGCCTAATAAGACCCACACAGCAAAGCATGGTTCGGGCAGGTGCATGTTGGATTGAAACATAAAGGGAAGCACATGAGCGAGTTTCCCAGGAAACAGCACGGTACCAATTCTGTTTAAGCGCAGCAGTTGAGCCCACCAGGGCCCAGCAGACTTGGAAACCAAAGCTGAGCCCAGCTCTCAAGTCCAGAGCAGAAGTGTCCTGACGCCCTGAAGCTACACAACAGCTTACCCCAAAGAGCATTAGCGCCTTCTCAGATGGTGTGGCCGTCAGGCCAATGTAATATATGTGGTGTGCATGCTGATCTGTGCTGGGACCATGAGGACCATCACATGCCGGCCTCCCTCGTTCAGCCATATCTTTGCATCCACTAGGCACGACAGGCCTCTTGCATGGCATGACGTCCAGCCGCGAGACCAGCGGAGAAGATAGCAGCTGATTGATCATGTCCATGCTGTTAGAGCCATGGGTACGATGTGCTTCATCTGCATGCAAGAAAACCAGGATCGAAGAAAGGTTGCAAGAAGTTGCACTCGTGTTGCAGGAGTCACAACCTGGCATGCATAAGGCGTGACTGTCTGTTTCTCTTACATAGCCACGCAATAGCCTTTTGAGGGCACCTGCACTGTTGCATTGCGTGAGCCTGTGGTGCGCGTGAAATAATTGATCATGATGATGAGCTGCAGGAGAGGGCTAATGACTGCCCAAACGAGCAGCACACCCATAGGTTAGGCTTACCGCAAATGACAGCAACCCGCTGGCCAGTCCTGTTTAGATTCGCCTGCAATGTAAGAATTCATGTCAACAGTGCTTTACCGCATGCCTTCCCTGACTGTACCGGTAAAAGAATTGCCAACAAGCCTGGCCAAGCAATTAATAGACAGCCATAACACCTTTTTGGCTGCATACCTACAAAGTCTACATGCCAGATACATGAAGGATTGTATGAGCGATTTAGAATGACAATCACAATCACACCAGTCACTGAGTGCATCCCTTCAAGCACCCAACCAGAATTTGGGAAAAAGGTTGAATGCAAAGAATCCAATGCATGGCCTGAACAACACAGGCAAGCAGGTGAAGTTCAATTGGCTTGACTGCACAAATATGGCAGGCAGTGTAATTGTAGCTCTACAAAGACCAAGATGCGAGCCAGCACTTCATTGAGCAGCTCAGAACAGTTGGCTGATTGAGCTTGAAGCAGAATCTGCTGAATGGATTTTACTCACAAACTTCAGGGCTGTTGAAAACACTCCCTTGCCTGCCTGCTTGAGTGGGGATCACACATTAAACTCATCGCGCGTGCACAGCATGGCACAACATCCAGGAGCACAAGAACGTGCAAGTACTCACCTGCAGGGTGGACTGCCCCTCTGCTCTACAAACTCTCGTCCAGGCTGACCATAAACTTTGCACGGTGGTCACCAGGATCCGGGGACGATTTGCGTTGTCTGGTTGCATTTCCATGTACCTGAGAGCCGGAAGCAATCAATCAGCATGCTTGCCTGTGGACGGCGCTCAACCTCCCTTCCAGCCGTGGTCAGGGACAAGGCCAACTGTAGAATGCCTGTCCAACAAAAGGCCTCCTTGCTGTCCCACAAGACATCAAGCCGATGCCTGCCAGCCAGCTTATGCAGCAGACACAGGTGCGCCACGAGTGAATGGATGCACATTATAAATGAAGCATACAAGGTCTGCCTAGAGAGCATTTAACTTCGGTGTCCTTAAGGTTGCATAAAAAGCAAGCAAGTCGATGGGACAAACACAGCTCACAATTGCAATTGGTCCGCACTGTGCGTCCATGCCACCCATTTCTCTGGAATCTTGGCACCTGTTGCCAAAAAGTATTGCATTGATGAGTTGAGGGTAGAAGACTTGCCGAAGTGCGGGACACTTAAACCTAGGGGGGAATGAATTGCAGCATCAACAACATTTGTTTGTTCAGGGCTGTGCTTATCCCGTGGAAAGTCATAATGCTGGGCACTGCCTAGGAGGTAGTATGGAGTGATCAGGGTACGCAAAAAAGCACAACGCATCTATGCTTAGAAGCAGGAATACAAACATGCTCGCTACCTGCTTCAAACGCCCCAGCATAGTTTGCTGGCATGTGTCTTAGACAGGCCACACAGTACAAAACAAATGCAGCTGGCATCGCACCGTGGCAACCAGAGGCAAGAGGGTACTCACCAGCCAGATGCTTACGTGCAGTCTGGTGCAATTGGAGTGAGAGGTGCACACGGTCAACAACAATGAAAATGAATAGGAAGAGGGGGGCTCTGGTATTATCAGAGACCTCCAGCTTCACAAGCTCGTTTGCCAACGCTGCAATGGGAAAGGGGGGGGGGCAGCTGGCTGTTAACCCAGTACTCATGAGCAGCTGCGGGAAAGCGTGCTCAACAGGTTGGACAGGCAAGTTTGCAATAGAGATTTGCTAAATTACGATGCTGACTGCCTGAGATGAAGCATTGTTTCAGGTCCCTGAAGGGCAAGTTACCTGCGCAAGTTAGGCTCTTTCCGCTTCCAGCTGCATGCTGCAACAGGAAATTATTGCAAGGTGCATCTCCACCCCTGGCTATTGCCCTGGCAATTCCATGGATTGCCTGCTTCTGATGAACGCGGAGCTGCTCAGGGGCCATTATGGACCGCTCACTCATTGTTCCAGGCTGTCCTGCTCTCTGCTACTCCTCACATCCTCAAATTTCAATGTAACAAAAGCCATAGATTGTCGTGGCAGTGCCAAACACTTGTCCAGGTGGTTTCTAGAGTGTCAATATGCAACACGTGGCAAGTCATCATATTGGTGAAATTGAAATGAAAGAAGTGAAATCGAATCACAACTAAACAAAGAATCGATGCGAAGCAAACGCATTTGTGCCTTTTTATCCTAGGTGCGATACCTATGCTTTGGGCCTGTCGTTTGTATGTGTGTCGTATATCTGCCTGCCTTTTGATGTGTTTGGTGTGGTGTGGTGTGCGTGTGTGTG
>LFIK01002783.1_pt1 | contig 14185 bp, 15 predicted proteins | sample 643401 | NCBI WGS metagenome assembly LFIK01 (sample SAMN03777447, study PRJNA286221) | soda lake metagenome | biome: soda lake; feature: Kulunda steppe; material: water; isolation source: sample T5-Br brine of Lake Tanatar-5 | place: Russia: Kulunda steppe | collected 2010-07 | reverse complement strand
TGGCGTGCAGATGGAATAAAGCTGGACGATAATCGCTTGGTAGGAAGGTGTCAATTCCCTGTTGCGACGACGGCAAACGCGCAGCAAATCCTTCGTACCGTTCGTGCAGTAACCCTTTAAGGAAGCACTGATTTATTCCCGCGTCTGCGCCCGAGACCGGTTTTGGTCATCTGGCAAGGCGCGGTGCCGGCCCGGTAGCCTTAGCTACCGGGCCGGTGGCGCAACGCCGCCAGGGGCCAAAACCGGCCGGGCCCTTCGGGTTGGGCCGCATTTTTCCCGACTGCTGCGTTGCGCTGCTTGACCGCAGAACGACTGCGGCGCGGCACAGCGCGCCTTGCCTCGTAAAAAATGCGGACTCCAACGCAGGCGCGCGAATAAATCAGTGCTTCCTTAAGTACGGTTTCTAATGTAACTCACGCTTGCGGATGGCAGTATCCATTGATGTACGGGATGCCGCCGGCACCGATCTTCCTGGCCCCGCGGCATCGCGCCCTCATGCGGGGCGGCCGAGATAATCCATTCCATGCCTGGCAGACAGGCTGGCGAGCAGCAAATGAACGCAGCACTCGAGACAATCGCAAGCCCCACCGCCCGTAATCGGGCGCTGCGGCTGGCCGCGGTGCTGCTCGCGGTTATACTGGTGGCACTGATTGCCGATACCGCAGCGCGGCTGTTCTGGCAGGCCTTCTCCGACAGGCCGGTGATGGCCGGCACCCCGGAGCGGCCAGCCCCGGTTGACCAGCCCGCTGCGGATCCAGCAGAAAACCCGGGGGCGGCCGTGGCGGACCTGCAGCTGTTTGGCCCCGCGGAGCCACGCGACCGCGTTGCCGACATTCCCGATGACGCACCTCAGACCCGCCTCAATCTATCGCTGCGGGGGTTATTCCACAGCGAAAGCCAGGACAGGGCGCTGGCAATCATTGCCGCCGGCAGCAACACCGAGAACATCTACCGCGTCGGTGATGAGTTGCCCGGTGGTGCCTCGATTGATGCGATCCGGGTTGATCGCGTCGTGCTGCTGCGTGACGGGCGCCACGAAATCCTGAATCTGCCGAAGGAGCGCGTCGACACGGCACGGGCAGCGCCGTCCCTGCCGGATATCGATGAGGATGCGGCCGACTACGACGACGGCGCAGCCGAAGACAGCGGCGGCCTGGCCGAAACCCGTCGACAGATACTCCGCAACCCATCAGACATGGCACGGTACTTCCAGACGCAACCGGAGACAGACGGCGACACCTTTATCGGTTTTCGCCTCAGCCCGGGTGAAGATGCCAGTCTGATGCAGCGGGTCGGCTTGCAGGACGGCGATGTGGTGACCGCTCTCGACGGTACCGTGCTCGACAGTCCGGAGGCCGGCATGCGCGCGCTGCGGGGCGTGGCGCGGGCGGATCAGGTTGAAGTGCAGGTGCTGCGCGATGGCATCGAGCAGACCGTGATGATCAACTTCAATGAGTGAACAGATGAGTAAACGATCATGCTGAGGCAGCGCGCCACCCGATGCCTTCCCGGGCTGCTGACCGGTCTGCTGCTGTGTTGCAGCCTCGGCCTCGGGCAGGCCCTCGCCGAGGAGCCGGTCGAGGTCAACGCCCAGGGCGGCATCACGCTGAACCTGCAGGACGCCGACATCACGGCCCTGATCAACACCGTGGCGGAAATCACCGGTCAGCGATTCATCATCGACCCGCGGGTACGTGGTCGGGTCACCGTGGTATCACGTCGGCCCATGCCCGAGGACGAATTGTACCGGGTCTTCCTGTCGATCCTGCAGGTCCATGGCTTCGCCGCCGTACCCACGGGGGAAGTCACCAAGATCGTGCCCGACACCACGGCCAAGCAACTCGGCGAGACCCGTGTCGACACGGTCGTACCTGACGATATGGTGACCACGGTCATCGGCGTGGAAAACGTTCCCGTGGCGCAATTGGTGCCGATCCTGCGGCCGCTGCTGCCTCAGAATGCCCATCTGTCGGCCTACCCGCCGACCAATGTGCTGATTGTCTCGGACCGCGCCAGCAACATTACCCGGATCACCCGGCTGGTGAGCGAAGTCGACCAGGCCGGTGACGACGAGGTCGACATGGTGCGGCTGGAGAACGCCTCCGCCGCCGAGTTAGCGAGCATCCTTACCGGACTGCAGCGAACTGACGAAGAAACCATTCCCGCCAATCAGGTGCGCATCAGCGTCGACGAACGCACCAACAGCCTTCTGATCTCGGGCGATTCACGGCAGCGCATGCGCATGCGCGCGCTGATTGCCCAGCTTGACGAACCGGTCGAGACCGACGGCGATACCCAGGTCATCTACCTGCGCTATGCCCGGGCCACGGAATTGGTCGAGGTGCTGAGTGGAATCAGCGAGAACCTGGCTGAACGCATCGGTGAGGGCGACGCCGAAGGCGGCACGCGTAGCCGCGATGTCAGCATCTTCGCCGACGAAGCCACCAATTCCCTGGTGGTCAGCGCGCCACCGGGCATCCTGCAGTCGCTGCGCTCGATCATTCGCCAGCTGGATATCCGCCGCGCCCAGGTACTGGTCGAGGCGGCCATCGCCGAGATCACTTCCCGACGAGGCTCGGAACGGGGCGTGCAATGGTTCGTCGACGGCAGCGATGGCAGCGGCATAGTCGGCCTGACAAATTTCCCCGGCGTCGGCACCGGCATCGGTTCGTTGCTGACGCTGGATTCGGCCCAGCCCCAGGTGGGCGATGGCGCCAGCGTGGTGGTCGGCGACCTGGATAGCCGGGTGCGTTTCGGCGCCTTCATTCGCGCGCTGGCAGAGGATCAGGACACCAACATCCTGTCCACGCCCTCGCTGGTCACGCTGGACAACCAGGAAGCGGAAATCCGCGTCGCCGAGAACCGGCCCTTCGTCACCGGGCAGTTCAGCCAGGAAGGACGCAATGTCGCCAACCCGTTCCAGACCATCAATCGCGAGGACGTCGGCATCATTCTCAAGGTCAAACCGCAGATCAACGAGGGCGATGCCATCCTGCTGGAGATCGAGCAGGAGGCCTCCAACGTTGCCGGAGACGGTGGCGAAACCGGTCTGATCACCACCAACCGCCGCACCATCCGCACCAACGTGCTGGTCGACGACGGCCAGGTGATCGCCCTCGGCGGGCTGATGGATGACGATCTCCAGGAACGCGAGCAGCGTGTGCCGGGCCTGGGCTCGATCCCGTTGCTCGGCGAGCTGTTCCGCTACCGTTCCTCGACACTCACCAAGCGCAATCTGATGGTGTTCATGCAACCGACCATCGTCCGCGACCGCGCGGTGTCCGATGATCTCACCAGCCGCAAATACAACTTCATGCGGGCTCGGCAGATGCAACATCAGCAACGCGGTATCAGCGGTCTGCCCGACCAGCGGGCACCGGCACTGCCGCCGATGGAGCGCGCCGACCTGCCGCCCCCCTTCGCCGAACTGGAACGCCGGACGAACTGATGGTCACCGATCCCATCCAGTTGCAGGAGACGGAGGAGGTCCAGCGCATCGATCTGCCCCAATCGGACGGCCAGGCGGTGCGGCGCCCGGCGTTCGCCTTTGCCCGCCGCCACGGGCTGATCGTCTGCAGCCTGCAAGAGGATGCCGTCGAAGTGTGTTACCGGCCCGGCGTGACGCGCCAGAGCCTGACGGAACTGCGTCGTCTGCTTGGTCGGCCGATGCACCTGAAGCGGATCGACACCGCCGAGTTCGAGCGCCTGCTGCAGTATACTTACGAGCGCCGCAGTGGCGAGGCGGCGCAAATGGTCGAGGACATCGGCGAGGACATGGACCTGTCCAGCATCGCCGACAGTCTGCCGGAGCCGGAAGACCTGCTGGAGAGCGAGGATGACGCGCCGATCATCCGGTTGATCAACGCCATGCTCACCGAGGCGATCAAGGAAAACGCCTCGGATATCCATATCGAACCGTTCGAGAACCGCCTGCTGGTGAGGTTCCGGGTCGATGGCGTGCTGCGCCAGGTACTGGAACCGCCACGGGTCATGGCGCCGCTGCTGATTTCCCGGGTCAAGGTCATGGCCCGACTCGACATCGCCGAGAAACGGCTGCCGCAGGATGGCCGCATCGGCCTGCGGATCGCCGGCCGCGCGGTGGACGTGCGCGTCTCCACCCTGCCCTCCGGGCACGGCGAGCGCGTGGTCATGCGACTGCTGGACAAGCAGGCCGGGAGTCTGGACCTGTCGCATCTGGGCATGCCGGAGAAGCTCAGCGAGCAGATCAACGCCCTGATCCACAAGCCCCACGGCATCCTGCTGGTCACCGGCCCCACCGGCTCGGGCAAGACCACCACCTTGTATGGCGCGCTGACCCGTCTGAACGACGCCAGCCGCAGCATTCTGACGGTGGAGGATCCCATCGAGTATTACCTGGAGGGCATCGGCCAGACCCAGGTCAACAGCAAGGTCGACATGACCTTCGCCCGCGGCCTGCGTGCGATCCTGCGCCAGGATCCGGATGTGGTCATGGTCGGCGAGGTCCGTGACCTGGAGACCGCCGAGATCGCGGTCCAGGCCTCGCTTACCGGCCATCTGGTGCTGTCCACGCTGCACACCAACACGGCAGTCGGCGCGGTCAGCCGCCTGCGCGACATGGGCGTGGAGCCATTCCTGATGGCATCCAGCCTGGTGGGCATGATGTCACAGCGCCTCGTCCGCATGCTCTGTGTCCAGTGCCGGACGCCCTACACCGCCAACGAGCGTGACTGTGAGGTCCTCGGGGTCGACCCGGCGCAACCGCCAACCCTGTTCCATGCCAGTGGCTGCAGCCACTGCAACCAAAGCGGTTACCGTGGTCGGGGCGGTATTTTCGAACTTGTGGTGGTGGATGACCGGCTGCGCACGATGATCCACGACGGCGCCGCCGAACAGGACATCGAGCGCCATGCCCGACTGCAGACCCGGAGCCTGCGCCAGGACGGCATACGCCGGGTGCTGGCCGGCGAGACCACACTGGAAGAAGTGCTTCGGGTGACGGTGGAGGACACCGCACCGCTGGAGCTGGAATGACATACCCGCGATGAGTGCCTTCGAATATTCCGCACTGGACGCCCGCGGCAAGGAACTGAAGGGCACGCTGGAAGGCGATAGCGCACGCCAGGTTCGCCAGCAACTGCGTGACAAGGGCTGGATACCGCTGGCGGTGGACGAACTCGCACCACGGCAGTCACGTCCGACGGGGCGCAGCCGCAACGTGCTGTTCTCGCGCGGCCGGGCCTCTGCCGGCGAACTGGCCCTGCTCACCCGCCAGCTGGCGACGCTGATCGGTTCGGGCCTGCCACTGGAGGAGGCCCTCCGCGCCACCGCACAGCAGACCGAGAAGGCACGGATCCGGAATATGCTGACCGCGGTACGCTCGCGGGTCATGGAGGGCCACTCCATGGCCGAGGGCCTTGCTCTCTATCCCGGGGCCTTCCCGGAGTTGTACCGGGCCACGGTCGCCGCTGGCGAGCAGACCGGCCATCTGGATCAGGTTCTGGAGCGTCTGGCCGAGTACACCGACAGCCGCCAGCAGATGCAGCAGAAGGTCCAGCTGGCGCTGTTCTACCCGGCCGGTCTGGTCATTGTAGCGGTACTGGTGGTGGTGCTGCTGCTGACCTATGTGGTTCCGCAGGTCACCGAGGTGTTCCTGACCGTGGGTCAGGATCTGCCGCGACTGACCCAGGGTCTGATCGCAGTCAGCGACTTCCTGCGTAACCAGGGCATCTGGCTGCTTGGCGGGCTGGCGTTGCTGGTTCTCGGCTTCGCTCAGGGCATGCGGCATGACAGCTTCAGGCTGCAGGTGCATCGCATCCAGCTGCGGCTGCCGCTGATCGCGCGCCTGACCCGCAGCATGAACGCGGCCCGTTTCGCGCACACGTTCAGCATCCTCGCCAGCAGCGGTGTCGCCGTACTGGACGCGATGCGGATTTCGGCTGAGGTAATGACCAATCTGCCCATGCGGCGCGCGGTGCGGGATGCCGCATCCCGGGTTCGCGAGGGCTCCGGCATCAGTCGAGCACTGGAGAAAAGCGGCCAGTTCCCGCCCATGCTGCTGCACCTGGTTGCCAGCGGCGAGAACAGCGGCAAACTGGAACAGATGCTGGACCGCGCCGCGGTCAATCAGGAACGCGAGGTGCAGGGTATCATCGCCACCGTCCTGGCCCTGTTCGAACCCCTGCTGATCCTGGTCATGGGCGGCATCGTCCTGATCATCGTACTGGCCATCCTGCTGCCGATTTTCGAACTGAATCAGTTGGTGGCGTAAATACAAGGCACGTTTTAGGTTTAACGTTTTAGGTTTTACGCGTGCTGCCAGCTTGTACGTAAAACGTAACACCTTAAACGTAAAACGTTTTCGGATATTTAGTTAAATGAGGTCTCCCATGCTTTCCATTTACCGACAATCCCTTCCGTCAGGCTCCGCGCTTCAACGCGGTTTCACCCTGATCGAGATCATGGTGGTGGTGGTGATCCTGGGGATCCTGGTCGCCTTTGCCGTGCCCAATATCATGGACAATCCGGAGCGGGCCCGGATCACCAAGGCGGAACATGACATTCGCGCGATCGAGAACGCGCTCGAGATGTATCGCATGGACAATTTCCGTTATCCGACCACGGATCAGGGCCTGCGCGCGCTGGTGGAGCGACCGAGCTCCCCGCCGGAGCCGCGGAACTGGAAGTCCGGTGGCTACATGCGCAGCCTGCCCAGCGATCCCTGGGGCGGTGAGTACCAGTACCGGGCACCGGATAACCAGGGTGAGCGTGTCCGGATCTACACCTACGGTGCCGACGGCCGACCGGGCGGCGAGGGCGAAAATGCGGAGATCAGCAACCTCGAACTCGATTGAGCGCTCCTGCCGCGGCTTTACCCTGATCGAGCTGCTGGTGGTACTGGTGCTGATTGCCATCATCACCAGTCTTGCGGTAACACGCCTGTCACTCAGCGCTGATCCGCAACTGGAACGCGAAGCCCAACGGCTGGCGGCCGTGCTCGATATGGCCATGGAAACCGCCATCATCCAGAGCCGCGAATTCGGCCTGGTGCTGGAACAGGACGGTTATGCCTTCGTCCGCCTGGAGGATGGCGAGTGGCAACCCTACGGCGCCGAGGGCGACCGCGTTTTCCGACCGCACCAGTTACCTGATGGGGTCCGCCTGGAATGGGAACAGGAAGACCGCCGGCCGCGCGGTGAGCGCCGTGGCGACGACGGCAACCGGCAATCCAACGCACCAGCCCTGCTGTTGCTGTCGTCGGGCGAATCCTCGCCGGCCGAGTTGCAGCTGCACTGGCGGGATCCGGCAAATGACACCAGGCCCTGGCGGGTCCGGTTGAACAGTCTTGGTCGCCTGCGCCTGCTCGGCCCAGACCAGGAGGATCCGGAATGAATCGCCGGCAACGCGGATTCACACTGCTGGAGGTGCTGGTTGCCGTAGCCGTGCTGGGTATCGCCATGGCCGCTATCGTCAAGGCCAGCACGGAGATGACCGGCAACGCGGTGCAGTTGCGGGAGCGGACGCTGGCCAGCTGGGTGGCCTCCAATGTCCTGACCGAATTGCGCATCGCGCGCGTCTGGGAGACCGAAGATCACGACGGCGAAACCCGCATGGCCGAGCGCGACTGGTACTGGGAAGCGGAAATCCGGAGTACGCCCAACCCGGGCCTGCGGCGGGTGGATATCCGCGTATTCAGCGATCCGGGGCATGATCACTCCATCACGGTGCTCACCGCCCTGCTCAGCAATCCGGAGCGTCAGGAGCTGGATCTGCCGCCACCACCAGTCGAGGGCACGGAGGACTAGGGCCAGGGCCTGTTGACACTGATGCGACAGCAAAGCGCAGGTTTCACCTTGATCGAGCTCATCGTCTCGCTGGCCATCTTCGCCGTGATCTCGGTAATGGCCTACGGCGGTCTGCGCCTGCTGATCGACAACCGCATCCTGGTCGAGCGCAGTGCCGATCGACTGGACGCCGTGCAACGCGCCATCAACATGCTCGACCGCGACCTGCAGCAGGCCGCGCCGCGCAGCATCCGCGATCCGTTCGGCGACCCCCGGGCCGCGCTGCTCAGCGATGACCTGGCGGCGCTGGAATGGACCCGTGCCGGCCGGCCGAATCCACTGGGTGCCCCGCGCAGCGAGTTGCAGCGCCTGGGCTACCGGGTGGAAGACGGCGCACTGATCCGCATGAGCTGGCAGGTGCTGGACCAGAGTCAGGATCCGCCGCTACGCGAGGAACCGGTGCTGGATCAGATCGAGGAGATCCGCCTGCGTTTCCTCGGCGAGAATGAGGAATGGGTGGAGGTCTGGCCTCCCGCCGGCGTCGCGCCGCAGATGGCACCGCTGCCGCGAGCCATCGAAGTCACCCTGCTGCTGGAGGACCTGGGCGAGATCCGCCGCCTGGTGCAGATGCCTCCCGATCCCATGGCAATGCAGCCATGATGCGACCCACACCCAGGACGGACCGACGCGAACGCGGCGTCGCTCTGGTCACCGCCCTGCTGGTGGTCGCCATCGCCACGATCATGGCGGTGCAACTCATGGGCCGTCAGCTCTACGACATCCGCCGCACGCAGAACCTGGTGGAGCGGGAACAGGCGCAGACGTTCATCCGTGCCGCCGAGGACTGGGCCATGGAACTGCTGCTCGATGACCGGCGTGAGGGAGATGCCGTCGATCACCTGAATGAGTTCTGGGCACAACCGATTACGCCACCGCCGTTCGAAGGCGTCAGCCTGACCATCCGCATCGAGGACATGCAGTCGCGGCTGAACCTGAACAGCCTGGTTGGCGCCACCGGACAACTGGTGGAGCCGGAGGCGCTGCGGCTGAGCCGGCTGTTCGGCAATCTGGAGGTGGATCCGTCCATCGTGCCGGCGGTGGCCGACTGGATCGATCCGGACACCGAAGTGCGTTTCCCGGACGGTGCCGAAGACGACTACTACAGCCGACTCGATCCACCCTACCGCACCGCCAATCAACCCATGACCAGTGTGACCGAGCTGCGGCTGGTGCGGGACATCGATGCCGCGACCTACGACCGGCTCGAACCGTTCCTGGTCGCGCTGCCGGAGGCCACGTCGGTCAACGTCAATACGGCGTCGCCCCAGGTCCTGCAGACCCTGGCCGACGGTCTGTCGGAAGACGACGCCCAGGCGTTGATCGACGCCCGGCCGCTGGACGGCCATCCGGATATCGCGGACTTCATGCAGCACGATGTGTTCGCCGGTCGCGAAGTGGCGGAAAATCTGTTGTCGGTGGGCAGCAACTGGTTCCTGATGCGGGTCGAGGTTCGGCTTGGCAATACCGCCCTGCGTGGCGAGACCCTGCTGTTTCGGGGTGATGCCGGTGCAGCGCGTCCGGCACTACGCCGGCAGGGCTTTCTCTGAGAGACTAGGGAAACGCTGATTTATTCCCGCGTCTGCGCTGGGGCCCCATTGGTTTCCGAGGCAGGACGCGCTTTCCTTACCTGACGGGCAAGACCATCCATGGCCACACGATTGATTGTGTTTCTCGGCGATGATCTGGACGGCCCGATGCACTGGCTGCATCTGGACGCGTCGGACCAGGTGCTGGATCGCGGCGTCCTGGCCAGCGATGAAGCGCTGCCCGCGTCGCTTGCCGACCATCCGGCCACCGGCGTGGCCGCAGGCACACGCGTCCTGCTGACGAGGGCCCATGTGCCGACCGGCAGCCGGCAGAAACTGCTGCAAGCCCTGCCCTATGCCCTGGAAGACCAGCTCGCCGACGATGTCGACACACTGCATTTTGCCCTTGGGCGGCGGGATGAGGGCAAGGCATGGGCCGTGGCCGTGGTCGAGCGGGACTGGCTCGATCGATGGCAACAAAGACTCGCCGGCCATGGTCTTTCCCTGCAACGACTGATCCCGGAAACCCTCTGTCTGCCGCTGCAGGAACAAGGCTGGTGCGCTCTGCTGCATGACAGCCATGCGGTCATTCGCACCGGGCCGCAGGCCGGTTTCGCCGCCGACCATGGCAATCTCTTGATGTTGCTGGAAACCGCGCTGGAAGAGGCCGGCGAGGATGCCCCCGAGTCGATTCGCTTTCTGCATGTGGGGGCACTGCCCAGGGATCTGGGCCGTACTGCGCTGCCTCTGCAGCCGGAACGGCTGCCGGCACTGCACGGCTGGCTGGCCGTTTACAGCCGCGATCCGAATGCCATCAACCTGCTGCAGGGCGATTACGCGGTTCTCTCGACCGATCGCAGCCTGGTTCGGCCCTGGGCTGCGGTGGCCGCTCTATTCCTCGTCTGGATGGTCCTGCTCAGCGGCTCAATGATCCTTGAGCAGCGGCAACTCCGGGCGGAACTGGCTGAACTTGACGCCGCGGTACTCGATACCATGCGCGAGGTCTTTCCCCAGGCCAACGACGTGCGCCAGGCGCGGGAACGCCTGCAGGCGCGACTCGCTCAACTCGAGGCCGGCGACGGGCCCGATTTCGGCGATGGCCCGCTCGACACGCTGCGCCAGATCGGGCCAATCCTGCGTCGGCATGAGGCCATCACGCTCAGCGGCATGAGCTGGCGGGGTGGCAACCTGGAGATCGAATTGCGCGGCGAGAGCCTGCAGCAGATTGACCGGCTGAGCCGTGAACTGAACGCCGCCAGCGGCATCAGTGCCGAGGTCCGCTCCGCCAGCAGCGGCGACGAAGCCGTGCAGGGGCGCTTGCTGCTGCGGAGGCCGTCCTCATGAGGCAATGGTGGATCAACCTCGCGCCCGGTGAGCGCCGAACACTGCTGATTGGCGGGGTCAGTCTTGGCGTCATCCTGTTCTACTTCCTGTTCTGGCAGCCACTGCGCGAGGACACCGACCGGCTGGCCCAGGATGTGGAGAATCGCCAGGCGCTGCTCGCCTGGAGCGGTGAGACGGTGGCGCGGATTCGCACGCTTGGCGGCGGCGGCCAGGTGGCTGCCGTCGACGACTCGGGTCAGGCCCTGTTCGCCCTGGCCGACAGCCACGCCCGCGAGGCAGGTCTGGCGGATGTGCTGCAACGGGTCGAACCCAGCGGTGAAGGCGGCGCCCGCATCGTCTTCGAGCAGATCGCCTTCGACGAGTTGATGCATTGGGTGGGTGCATTGCAGACCCGCTACGGGGTTCGTATCGGTATGCTGACCTTGCAGCAATCCAGTCTCGGTGGCCGGGTCGACGCGCAGCTAGTGCTGGAACCCGGTGGCACATGACAACGCACCCTGGTAGCACCCCTCATCGGCGCCGCCTGATTGCCGGCCTTGTGTTATTCGGCCTGCTCACTTTTCTGCTGGCACTCATACTGCGTCTGCCGGCAGCCCAGGCCTGGCAATGGTTCGGCCAGGATCTGCCCGTACAGGTGGAAGGCATTTCCGGAACCGTCTGGGACGGGCGTGCGGCCCGCGTGCACTACCAGGAGGAAACCTTTCACGATGCCCGCTGGCTGTTTCTGCCCGGGCGGCTTTTAAGTGCACGGGCAACCGTGGACTTCAGCATGCGCGCCGACCAGGGGCGGGTCCAGGGTCGAGCCTCCCGCGGCCTGCGTCGCGACCTGCTGTTGCAGGATCTGCGGCTGGCCCTGCCCGCAACGCAGATCCTGCGACTCTCCGGACGGGACCGACTGCCGGTGGACGTGGACGGCCGGCTGGATGCCTTTCTCGAAACGGTGCATCTGGATGCCGCCGGCAGCCTGCGGGGCATTCGCGGCCTGGTCAACTGGGTCGACGGCAGTTTCAGTCTTGGCGATCCGGTCGAACTCGGCAGCTACGCCCTGCGGATCGACGGTGATCAGGAACGCCTGCTGGGCCAGTTGCAGGATGTGGATGCGGTGCTTCGACTGGAAGGCGACGTCGTCCTGTTACCGCGCAGTGGCGATGTCCATGGCGAGATCATCACGCAGGCCCTGGAAGGCGCCGATTCGGCGCTGATCGAAAACATGCGCTTTGCCGGACTCCCCGAGCCGACGGCCGAGAACCGCATCCGCTTCCATGGCAACCTTGCCAACCCCTTAGGATTCCAGGGCGACATCCTGTAGAACGCGCCGATTCATCACCACGACTGGTTCCACGGTTTGCCATCTTCTGCCTGAAAGGACTTGACGTCAGGTCTCATTCGTCTAACCTCGATTTGTACATATCTTGTACAAGTTAAATACATCTCCTTGAGTGTCGAAGAGGTACGCAATGAGCATGACAATTCGGGGCGTCGCAGCAATCCTTGCCCTCGGCCTCGGCTCTACCCCCTGGCTGGCCAGCGCGGAAGAGGCAGCCCCGGGCACCGGAGAAAATGCGGCAACCGAGTGGCGGTCACCGGGTCATGGTGTCCAGACCAGGACGCAGCGTCGCGCGGATCGCGCTGTACTCACGCTGCAACAGGACGCACTTGGCCGCATCATCGGACGCAACAGTGGTAAGCCGGCTGGGCCGCTGACGCGAAATGATCCGGAGATCACTAGATCGCCAGCGCCTCCTTCCGAATTTGAAGTGATCCGGCTCTGACTGCCTGAGCGCCTGGACTGTGTAGAATGGGAGACCGCCGATGGCGCGTTTTGCCCGTCGTTTCGTGACAGTCCAGCCGCCGCAGGTTTTTGTCTCTATGCCGAAAAAGCCGGATATCCTCGACAGTCGCGTGGTCGCCCGCTCACGTCTGTTCCGTATCGAGGCCGTCAATCTCCGTTTCAGTAACGGCACCGAGGTGGAGTACGAAAGGCTCCGGGGCTCGGGTGCCGTAGGCGCCGTCATCATCGTGCCGCTGCTTGACGACGACACGGTGCTCCTGATCCGCGAATACGGTGTTGGCCTGGAACGTTATGAACTGGGGCTGCCGAAGGGCCGCGTCGAACCGGGCGAGAGCTTCGCCGAGGCAAGCAACCGCGAGTTGATGGAAGAGGTCGGCTTCGGGGCCCGCAGCCTGACCCCACTGAAGGCGGTGAGTCTGGCGCCCGGCTATCTGGGCCATCGCACTCAGATCATGCTCGCCGAGGACCTCTATGAAAAGCATTTGCCCGGCGATGAACCGGAGCCGATCGAAGTGGTGCCCTATCCGCTGGCCCGGCTGGATGAGTTGCTGCTGACCGACCCGGAGTTCACCGAAGGCCGCTCCATCGCCGCCCTCAGCCTGACCCAGCGATACCTGGCGCGACGCCGGGAGGGTACTGAATGACGGTCTCCGTACCGGACCTTCTGGAGCCCGTTCTGGGCGTCGCCCACGAGGCCGGCCAGGCAATTATGACGGTTTACAACAGCGGCTTCACCGTCGATCGCAAGGACGACAACTCACCGGTAACAGCAGCCGACACGGCCGCCAACACGGTGATCACCGATACCCTGACCAGGCTGACTCCGGAGGTGCCGATCATCTCCGAGGAACAGCCACTGCCCGCCTGGCAACGGCGGCGCCACTGGTCGCGCTACTGGTTGCTTGATCCGCTGGACGGCACCCGTGAGTTCATCCGCCGCAACGGGCAGTTCGCGGTGAACATCGCGCTGATCGAGGATGGACGACCAGCGCTCGGTATCGTGCATGCGCCCACGGACGGCCGTAGCTGGTTCGGCGGCCCGGGCATCGGCGCCTTCCTCGAAACCCGCAATGGCAGCCGCAGCGCGCTTGCCAGCAGTGTCAGGCCATCGCCTCCTTACCGGATCGTTGTCGGGCGCAACCGGCCGCGTCCGCACGTCCGCGAGATGCTGGCACGGCTGCCGGAACACGAACTCCTGCACTATGGCTCATCCATCAAGATCTGCCTGATCGCCGAGGGCAAGGCCGATATCTTCCCGCGGCTTGGGCCGATTTCGGAATGGGATCTGGCCGCGCCGCAGGCGATTCTCGAGGCCGCTGGTGGTGGCGTGCTCGATCTCAAGCGACTCGCCCCCCTGGTCTACAACCGGCGCGCCTCGCTGACCTTGCGCGACGTGATCGCGGTCGGTGACCCGAATGCCCACTGGTGGCAGTCCCTGCAGGCTGAAGCGGTCGCGCAGTGAAACGGGTCTACAGCGCCCCCAGCCCGCTTCTGGTCGGCCATATGCGCAACATCCTGCAAACGGCTGGCGTGCGCTGCTTCATCCGCAACGAAGGACTGATCGGCGGCGCCGGCGAGCTGCCACCGACGCTGGTCTGGCCGGAGTTATGGGTGGAACGGGAGATCGACCATGATCGCGCCGAACGGCTGGTGGAAGAAGCCCTGACCGAACCGGAACCCGGCCGCGGCTGGACCTGTCC
>LFIK01002782.1_pt1 | contig 14189 bp, 13 predicted proteins | sample 643401 | NCBI WGS metagenome assembly LFIK01 (sample SAMN03777447, study PRJNA286221) | soda lake metagenome | biome: soda lake; feature: Kulunda steppe; material: water; isolation source: sample T5-Br brine of Lake Tanatar-5 | place: Russia: Kulunda steppe | collected 2010-07 | reverse complement strand
GCGGCGCCAGCACCTCACCCGAAAGCGCGGCGAAAAGCTCGTCCTGCCCGTTGCCCGCCACGCCCGCGATGCCCAGCACCTCGCCGCCCGTGAGTTCCAGATTGACGCCCTTCAGGCTGGTGCCCTGCGGGTCATCGGACGGCAGGTTCAGGTTGTCCACGCGCAGCCGCACCGGGCCCGAGGTGTCGCCGGCCTGCGACAGCCGGACCGCGGCGATTTCGGCCCCGACCATCATCCGCGCAAGGCTCGCCGCCGTCTGCTCGCGCGGGTCGCAGCGCTCGACCACCTTGCCCCCACGCAGGATCGTCGCAGCCTCGCAGAGCCGCCGCACCTCGTCGAGCTTGTGCGAGATGTAGAGCACCGCGCGCCCCTCGTCGCGCAGGGTGCGCAACGTGTCGAACAGCCGCTCGGTCTCCTGCGGGGTCAGCACCGAGGTCGGTTCGTCCAGGATCAGCAATTGCGGGTCCTGCATCAGGCAGCGCACGATCTCGATCCGCTGACGCTCGCCCACCGACAGCCGCCAGACCGCGCGCCCCGGTTCCAGCGGCAGGCCATAGGCGCGGGACACCTCGCGCAGCCGCTCGGCCACCTCGCGCAGCGGCGCCTTCTCATCGAGCGCCAGGCCCACGTTCTCGGCCACGGTCATGGCGTCGAAGAGCGAGAAATGCTGGAACACCATCCCGACCCCCAGCGCCCGCGCCGCACGCGGATCGGCAAGGGTCACAGGCTCGCCGCGCCACAGGATTCGCCCCGAATCGGGCACCAGCAACCCGTAGAGCATTTTTACCAGCGTCGACTTCCCGGCGCCGTTTTCACCCAGAAGCGCATGAATCTCGCCGGGCATGATGCGCAGATCGACCGCGTCATTCGCCACCAGCGCCCCGAACCGCCGCGTCAGCGACTCGGCCACCAGCAATGGGGTCCGCTCAGCCACGGGACGCCCCATCCCCTGCGCTGGCGCGCGACACGGTTGTTTTCGGTTGGCTGTATCGGCCCATGTGTCCAGACCCTGCGTTGCCCAATCGTTAGACGAGACCGCGCCATGCAGCAATATTGAAGCGCGCGCGTGCGGCCAATCAGGAGCGTGGAGCCCGGTTTGCAGGCACCGCGACGCAGGCGCCTCAAGCCGCGCACATCCCCCGGGACGCACTGCGGGGGTCGCTGATGCCCGGTAACTGTCCGCAATCTGCGAACAGTGCTTCCCAGCCGTGCCCACGCAGCAAGACCGTATCGGCTTGAACGCGCAAGCGGATCGTGCAATTCTAAGTTGTTCGGATCCGAAACCTGCCGTTGCGCTTGCGGGTGATGCGTTTGATCGACCACGGCCCCACCGCCTGGCCGCGCAGGCATGACCGGGAGGGGCACGTCGCCGACCGGCAACCCGTTTGCGCAATCGGCGCGGACGTGGCAATATGTGTAGGAACATGAGTGACATGCGCGAAATTGACCGTCACGTGGGTCGCAATATCAGGGCTCATCGCCTCATAGCAGGTCTCAGCCAGAGCGAGCTGGGCGACGCCATCGGCGTGCGCTTCCAGCAGGTCCAGAAATACGAGACGGGGCAGAACCGGATCAGTGCCTCGCGGCTGTGCGCCATTGCGGCGCGGCTTTGCGTGCCGGTGCGCGCCTTCTTCGAAGGCATCAATCTGTCACCGGACGGCCCCAAGTGCGCCGACGCCGGGGCCGAGACGGTTGCGCTGCTGGCCGATCAGCAGGTATTGGAACTGGCACGCAAGGCCGCGCGGCTCAACGTCACGCAGAAGACCGCGATCACGGCAATGATCGACTCCATGGTGGAGACCGAACCTAGCTGAGCACCATCCGCATACGCTTGCGCCTGTCCCGCATCGGACACGCCAGCGCAGAGGAAGGAGGACCAGAGGCTGCGACTCTTCGACCTTGGCACCCTTCCGGCCAATCCGACCCCGGTTTCCGGCTTCCTGGACCAGGTGTGCGACCGTTTCGAATTCGATTACGCCGCATATGCCGGGTTCAATACCGTGGACGGTACCGTGCACGGTTTCGTCAATTATCCGGACGACTGGAAGAACCATTACGCCGCCCAGGGGTTCCACGCCATCGACCCGACCCTGCGGAAGGCTGCGCGCAGCGTGGCGCCGGTGGACTGGCAGCGGCTGGAGCATGACAAGGATTTCGCCGCCGTGTTCCGCAGTGCCCGCGATTTCGGCATCACGGACCGGGGCCTGACCATCCCGGTGCGCGGTCCCTACGGAGACATGGGGATGCTGAGTGTCACCCGCGATTGCACGCCCGAGGAATGGCGCAAGCTCAAGCGCGCGGTGATGAGCGACCTGCAGGGTGTGGCCACGCATATCCATGACACGGTGATGCGCTCGGGGATGGTGATGCGCAGCCTGCGCGTTGGCGCCCTGTCCACGCGCGAGCGCGAGATCCTGCAGTGGATCGCCGCAGGCAAGACGCATATGGACGTGTCCGACATCCTCGACATTTCGCACCGCACGGTCGAGGTGCATGTGCGTTCAGCCCGCAGCAAGTTGCACGCGCTTACCACGCCGCAGGCCGTGGCGCGGGCCATCGCGCTGGGGCTGATCCAGCCGCTCTGAGGGGGTCGGATGGGTGGTAGGCCCGGAGGGACTCGAACCCCCAACCAAAGCGTTATGAGCGCTCTGCTCTAACCAATTGAGCTACAGGCCCGCCCTGCCCCGTGCTATGCGCGAAAACCGGGCATCGGGTCAAGGCAGGCCCGCCGTCTCAGCGCGGATCGAACTGCCCGATGGGCTTTTTCAGATAGGTCTTGCCCTCCGCCTCGGGCTCCGGCAGGCGCCCGCCGCGGATGTTGACCTGCAAGGCCTCTAGCATCCGCGCGGGCAATTTCAGCGTCTCGTCCCGTGCCGTGCGGGTGGACAGGAATTCTTCGCGGCTGATCCCGTCCTTGACGTGGCGGTTGCTCAGCCGATGCTCGGCCACGGTCGCCATGTATTCCGGCGCCATGTCCGGTGCGGGATAGTCATGGCCGACATAAAGCCGCGTCTCGGCGGGCAGGTCCAGGATCGCGCGGATCGACCGCCACAGGTCCTCGGCACTGCCGCCGGGGAAATCGGCGCGGCTGGTCCCCGACGCGGGCATCATCAGCGTGTCATGCACGAAAGCCGCATCGCCCGCCACATAGGTCACCGAAGCCAGCGTGTGCCCGGGCGAGAACATCACCCGCACCGGGATGGTGCCGACCATGAACTCGTCCCCTTCGGCGAACAGCCGATCCCATTGGCGGCCATCGGTGGGGAAATCGGCGGGCAGGTTGTAGATCTCCTGCCACAGCTTCTGCACCCCGGTCACCTTCTCGCCGATCCCGTGCGGCGCGCCCAGCTTTTCGGCCAGATAGGGCCCGGCGCTGAAATGGTCGGCGTGGGGGTGCGTGTCCAGCACCCAGTCGATGGTCAGCCCGGCCTTGTCGATATAGCGCAGGATCTCGTCGGCGCTTTCACGGGTCACCGCGCCCGCTTCGGGGTAGAAGTTCCAGACCGGATCGACGATGGCGCCGCGCAGGGTGTCCGGGTCGTGGAACACGTATTGCAGGCTACCGGTGGGGCGGTCAAAGAAGGCCCGGACGATTGGGCTTTTCGCAGTTGCGGGGGACATGTCGCCTCCTATCATATTTGAATTGTTGAATGTGATATATGAGCCCCGGCGCGCATGTCAATGCCCCCGCCTTGCCCTGCCGCACCGCTTCGGGTATCGCCCGGCGCAAGCACCGCAGCGCAGGAAGGCAGGGCCGATGGCACAGGGCAGCAACGGGTTGAGCTACGCGCAGGCCGGGGTGGATATCGACGCCGGCAACGCGCTGGTCGAGGCGATCAAGCCCGCCGCAAAGGCCACCGCGCGCCCCGGCGTCATGGCGGGGCTGGGGGGCTTTGGCGCGCTCTTTGACCTGAAGGCCGCGGGCTACACCGATCCGATCCTGGTCGCCGCCACCGACGGGGTGGGCACGAAGCTGCGCATCGCCATCGACACGGGGCATCTGGACACCATCGGCATCGACCTGGTGGCCATGTGCGTCAACGATCTGGTCTGCCAAGGCGCGGAGCCCTTGTTCTTTCTGGACTATTTCGCCACCGGCAAGCTGGATGTCGCGGGTGCGACCCGGATCGTCACCGGTATCGCCGAGGGCTGCCGCCGCTCCGGCTGCGCGTTGATCGGGGGCGAGACCGCCGAGATGCCGGGCATGTATGCGGCCCAGGATTTCGATCTGGCAGGCTTCGCCGTCGGCGCCATGGAGCGCGGATCGGCGCTGCCCGCGGGCGTGGCGGCAGGGGATGTGCTGCTGGGGCTGGCCTCAGACGGGGTGCATTCCAACGGCTATTCGCTGGTGCGCAAGGTGGTGGACCGCGCCGGGCTGGACTGGGATGCGCCCTGCCCCTTCGGCGACGGCAGCAGCCTCGGCGCGGCGCTGCTGGCGCCCACGCGGCTTTATGTGCGCCCGGCGCTGGCAGCGGTCCGCGCGGGCGGTGTGCGGGCGCTCGCGCACATCACCGGCGGCGGGCTGACCGAGAACCTGCCGCGCGTCCTGCCCGAGGGCTTGGGCGCCAAGATCGACCTGAGCGCCTGGTCCCTGCCCCCGGTCTTCGACTGGCTGCGGCGCGAAGGCGGGCTGGAGACGGCCGAGATGCTCAAGACCTTCAACAGCGGCATCGGCATGGTGCTGGTGGTCGCCTCCGACCGGGCCGAGGCACTCACGGCCCTGCTCGGCGAGGCGGGTGAGACGGTGACGCGGCTGGGCACCGTGACCGAAGGCGCGGGCGTGCGCTACAGCGGCACGCTGGGGTGAGCGAGCGCGTTGCCATCCTGATTTCGGGCGGCGGGTCGAACATGGTGGCGCTGGTGCGCTCCATGACCGGCGATCACCCGGCGCGGCCTTGCCTCGTGTTGTCGAACGTGCCGGATGCGGGCGGGCTGGTCCGCGCGCGCGAAATGGGCGTGCCGGTGGCAGTGGTGGATCATCGACCGTTCGGGGCCGACCGGGAGGGCTTCGAACGCGCACTGAACGCGGAACTGTCCAGCGCCGCGCCGGACCTGATTGCGCTGGCGGGGTTCATGCGGGTGCTGACGCCTTGGTTCGTGACCCGCCACGCCGGGCGCATCCTGAACATCCACCCCTCGCTTCTGCCGAAATACCCCGGGCTGAACACCCACGCCCGCGCGCTCGCGGCAGGGGACCGGGAAGCGGGCTGCACGGTGCACGAGGTGACGGCGGACCTGGACGCCGGGCCGATCCTGGGCCAGGGACGGGTGCCGGTGCGGCCCGGTGACACGCCCGACACGCTGGCCGCACGGGTGCTGGAAATGGAGCATCGGCTTTATCCGGCGGTGCTGCGCCGCGTGGCCGGGGGCGACCGGAGCCCGCTCTATCTGGATTGATCCGGTGCCTGCGCGCGGTCGAACTGGCCGTAGTCGCGCAGCACGGCATAGGCGGCGACGCTCTCCACCCCCTGCCCTTGCGCCAAAGCGTCGAAGAGAGCGGCCGCCGCGTCTGTGCCTTGCACACTGCCAAGGGTGACGAACTGCCCCTTGTGGTTCACGCTCTCGAACGCCTGACAACCCGCATACGACAGGGGCGCAGTGCCATAGGCCGCGATCACATGCGGCGCATCGCCCCAGCGGTCCGGTCCCGCGCCCTCAGCCAGCGGTGGGCCGTCCCCTGTCCAGTGCCGCACCCGTGCACAGACGCGGATGCGGTAGTCCTGGAAATGCACCTTCCGACCCGCCGCCTGCGAGCGGCGGTGTTCGGGGTCCGCGCGCCAGCCGATGATCGCCTCCTCATCCTGCCAGAGCTGGTGCGAGAGCAACACCTCGGCGTCATCGAGCGCCCCGTAACGGTCCAGAAACACCAGCCCCGCATGCCGCGCCAGCACCGGGCGCAGCCGATCCACATGCTCGAAATAATGCTTCAGGTGCCCCGGCTTCGGCCGCACCTCGAAAAACAGCGCGTGCATGATAACCCCCGCATGACCGAGGCCGCCCCGCCGCACGGCCCGGCCATCACCCTATCTGCTCCGGGTGCTGCGCAACAAGGGCGCGCAACCAGATCGCCGGGTCAGTTCCCGGCAGGGAGCGACATGCCGCGTTCGCGCGCCAGCGTGCGCATCCGGCCCTGCAGCTTTTCGAACGCCCGCACCTCGATCTGGCGGATGCGTTCGCGGCTGACATCGTAGCGGCCCGAAAGCTCTTCCAGCGTCACCGGATCCTCGGTCAGGCGGCGTTCGGTCAGGATGTCGCGCTCACGCTCGTTCAGCACGTCCATGGCGGCGACCAGCAACTCGCGGCGCTGTTCCAGCTCGTCACGTTCGGCGTAATCCCCGGCCTGGTCGGCACTTTCGTCTTCCAGCCAGTCCTGCCACGACCCGGTGCCATCCTCGGACCCGATGGTCGCGTTGAGCGAGGCATCGCCGCCCGACATGCGCCGGTTCATGGCGATGACCTCGTCCTCGGACACGTTCAGGTCACGCGCGATCCGGGCCACGTTCTCGGGGCGCATGTCTCCATCCTCCAGCGCGCCGATCTTGGACTTGGCCTTGCGCAGGTTGAAGAACAGTTTCTTCTGCGCCGAGGTGGTGCCCAGCTTCACCAGCGACCACGACCGCAGGATGTACTCCTGGATCGAGGCGCGAATCCACCACATGGCATAGGTGGCCAGCCGGAAGCCCTTTTCCGGATCGAACCGCTTTACCGCCTGCATCAGGCCCACGTTTGCCTCCGAGATCACCTCGGCCTGCGGGAGGCCGTAGCCGCGGTAGCCCATGGCGATCTTGGCCGCCAGCCGCAGGTGGCTGGTGACCAGCTTGTGCGCGGCTTCGGTGTCCTGATGGTCCACCCAGCTTTTCGCCAGCATGTATTCCTCTTCCGGCTCCAGCATGGGGAAGCGCCGGATTTCCTGAAGATAGCGGTTCAGACCCTGCTCCGGCGAAGGGGCCGGAAGGTTCGCATAATTGCTCATGGCATCACCTCGTCCCTGCGGTCCGCCAGAAACCGGCGCCGGGCGCGCCAAGCCTATGACGGACAAGTTTCTAAAGTATTACGCCCGAGGCGCGGTTCGGTTCCAGCAGGTTTCAGGGGTCTCACGCGCATGTGCGTCCCGCAGCGCAGGGCACGCACGCTGGCGTGACATGGCCCTATCGCCCCACGGGCACGCCGCGCAACAGGTCCAGCAGCTGCGCCATATCCCCCGGCAGCGGCGCCTGAAACCGTAGCGCCGCGCCGCTGACCGGATGCGTGAAACCCAGCGATTCGGCGTGCAGCGCCTGGCGCGCAAAGGCGGTGACGGCGGCGGCGGCCTCCTCGGGCAGCGCGCCCGCGCGCAGCCGCCGCTTGCCGCCATAGACCGGATCGCCCACCAGCGCGTGACCCGCATGCGCCATGTGGACCCGGATCTGATGCGTGCGCCCGGTTTGCAGGCGACACTCCAAGAGCGCCAGTTGCGGCGGCGCGCCAAAGCTTTCCAGCACCCGCGCGCGGGTCACTGCATGGCGGCCGCCGGAAAACACCACCGCCTGACGCTGGCGGTCGGTGCGGTGCCGCGCAAGCTGGCTGTCGATGCGCAGCACGTTGCCGGGCTCGAACCCCACCCCGCGCACGCCGCGCAGGCGCGGGTCGCCCGCATCCGGCACGCCGTGGACCAGCGCCAGATAGCGGCGTTCGGCAGTGTGCGCCTCGAATTGCGCGGCCAGGCCGTGGTGCGCGCGGTCGGATTTCGCCACCACCAGCAAGCCGCTGGTGTCCTTGTCGATCCGGTGGACGATGCCGGGGCGCCGTTCGCCCCCCACGCCGGAAAGCGCCGCGCCGCAATGGTGCAGGAGCGCATTGACCAGCGTGTGGTCGGGGCTGCCCGGCGCAGGATGGACCACCATGCCTGCGGGCTTGTCGATGACGATCAGGTCGTCATCCTCGAACACCACATCGAGCGCGATGGCCTGCGGCGCGGTCTCCACCGCGGCGGCGGGCGGCAGGGTCAGGGTGATCTCGTCGCCTTCGTCCACGCGGGCACGGGGGTTGTCCAGCACCGCGCCCGCGCGGGACACCGCGCCCTCGGCGATCAGGCGGGCCAGACGTGAACGCGAGAGCGCGGCCGCCTCTGGCACATCGCGGGCCAGCGCCTTATCAAGGCGTGCGGGTGGGTCGGCGCCGATCCGGACCCGCAGGATGTTATCGAGGTTTCGATCCATGCCCGACCCTCAGCCCGACCCTCAGGGCGACACGCCGCCGCCACCGCCGCCCGATCTGCGTTTCCTGCGGGTGCTGGTGACCACGCTGACGGCGGTGCTGATCCTTGGCATCATCGCCATTGTGACGCTGCTGTTCATCCGCCTGTCGTCGCCCGCGCCCCGGGTCGCGCTGGAATTGCCCGAGACGGTCACCCTGCCCGAAGGCACCACAGCGACGGCGGTGACGCTGACCGGCGACCATGTCGTCGTTGTGACGGACACGGACGCGGTGCTGTTCTTCGACCGCGAAAGCGGCGCCTTGCGGCACAGCCTGACGGTGGAGTGAACGGCGCCTGAAGGCAGTATCCGCGTGCGGCGCGGGGCGCTCACTCGGCGGCCGATTTGGGCGCGGCCGTGTTGTCGTCGCCGTCGCTGCCCTCGGCCTTGCGCGGTGCATTGCGGGGTTTGCGCACGGCGCGCTTGCGCGGGGCCGGGGCGGACGAGCTGTCCCCCTGCGCCGCGTCGCCTGCCATGTCGCCGCCCTGACCTTGCCCCTGGCCACTGTCCTGACCGTCGCCCTTGTCGCCTTCGCCCTCCGAGGTCGCGCCCTTGCGGCCGCCGGTGCTGGCACGGGGCTTGCGGGTGTTGCGCGGTTTGGGCGCGGCACTGTCGGACGTTTCCGGAGCCGCGGCATCGCTTGCCCCATTCTCATCGGCGCGCGCGTCATGCGCGGGCTGGGGCGAGGGCGTGTCGCTTGAACGCGCCTCGGGTGTGTCCACCAGCATCGAATCGCTGTCGCCGCCGGTCGGATCGCCGAGGATTTCACTCGCCGCCTCGGGGCTGCTTGCGCGGTCGTCCCGGTCGCGCCGGTCCTGACCCGAAGGCTGCTGCCGATCACGCTGGTTCGCGTCGCGCTGGCTCCCGTCACGCGGGCCACCTTTCGGACCGCCGTCCCGCTGGCCGTCCCTGTGGTTGTCCTTTTGGCCGTCCTTCTGGCCACCATCGCGCGGGGCGTTCTCGCGCTGCTGCTGCTCCTGCGACTGGCGCCGGGCATCGGCATCGGCCTGCGCTTCGGACAGCATCCGGGTGTAATGCTCGGCGTGTTGCAGGAAGTTCTCCGCCGCCACGCGGTCATTGGACAATTGCGCATCGCGCGCCAGCAACAGGTATTTGTCGATGATCTGCTGTGGCGTGCCCCGCACCTTGCCGTCCGGCCCCGACGAGTCGAAGACACGGTTGACGATGTTGCCCAAGGACCTCTGACGGTTCGACTTCGACCGCGATCGTTGCTTGGATGATCTCATTCTATGTGGTTTCCGGCCTATTGATGCCTGTTTGCAGCAAGCCCCCGGCACCCATGCAGCGCCATCGCGAATATCAGAGCATTGCGTTCTGTATCGGGCTTGCCGTGCGCGTCACCCATGGTGACTTTTCTCGCACACCCTGCTATTTGCATGTCGGCCGCGAGGAAACAACCCCCGGACACGCAAATTCCTGTGCATGGGCGCGAATCCATGCCGCCTGCGGTATCATGGCAACGCCCTGTCCAGCCTGCCCCCCACAACGCGCGGGCGCCCGTCCATGTCCGGGGCAGTAACGATCTCGCCGAAACCCGCCGTGCGCAGCGCTTCGGTCACGGCGGGGGCCTGCGTGGCGCCGATCTCCAGCAGCAGCGCGCCGCCGGGGGTCAAATATGCCGCGGCCCCGGCGACGATGCGGCGGTAATCGGCCAGCCCGTCGCCCGCATCGCCCACAGGCACCAGCGCGCCGCGTGGCTCCCAGTCGCGCACATCGGGGGCGAGGTCCGCGTGCTCCGGCGCGCTGACATAGGGCGGGTTGGAGACGATCAGGTCGAAACGCCCGTCCACGGCTGCAAACCAGTCGCTGCGCAGGAAGGTCGCGCGCGCGTCAAGCCCCAGCGCCTGCGCATTCGCCCGCGCCACCGCCAGCGCGGGGTCCGAGATGTCGCACCCCACCCCGGTTGCCTGCGCCCGCTCCGCCAGGAGCGTGAGCAGGATAGCCCCCGACCCGGTTCCCAGGTCCAGAACGCGCGCGTAGCGGCGTTCCAGCGCCGCGGCGATCAGGGTTTCGGTTTCCGGGCGCGGGTCCAGCACATCCGGCGTGACGCGGAATTCCCGCCCCCAGAACAGGCGCCTGCCGGTGATCTGCGCCAGCGGCTGGCGGCGCGCGCGGGCTGCGACGGCGCGCTCGAACCGCGCCTGTGCGGCGGGCGCCACGGTGTCATCCATATGCAGCGTCAGCCGCTCCGCTCCCACCCTCAGTGCGTGGGCCAGCAAGAGCCGCGCATCGCGCGCCGGGTCGGCCACGCCCGCCGCGCGCAACCGCGCCACCGCGCCGGGCAGCAGGCCGGCGGCGCGGCTCATGCCTCCATCGCTGCCAGTTTCGCCGCCTGATCGGCGGCGACCAGCGCGTCGATCACCTCGTCCAGATCGCCCTGCATCACCGCGTCCAGCCGATAGAGGGTCAGGTTGATCCGGTGATCCGTCACACGCCCCTGCGGAAAGTTGTAGGTGCGGATGCGCTCCGACCGGTCGCCCGAACCCACCTGCGCGCGCCGCGCATCAGCGCGGGAGCCTTCGGCCCGGCGGCGCTCCGCGTCAAAAAGCCGCGCGCGCAACACCTCCATGGCGATGGCGCGATTCTGATGCTGCGACTTCTCGGAACTGGTCACCACGATCCCGCTGGGGATGTGGGTGATCCGCACCGCCGAATCGGTGGTGTTGACGTGCTGCCCCCCGGCCCCACTGGCGCGCATCGTCTCGACCCGCAGGTCATTGGGGTCGATGCTGACCTCCACCGCCTCGGCCTCGGGCAGCACGGCGACGGTCGCGGCCGAGGTGTGGATGCGCCCGCCCGATTCGGTGACCGGCACGCGCTGGACCCGGTGGACGCCGGATTCGAACTTCAGCCGGGCAAAAACGCCCTCGCCCTCAATCCGCAGCACCGCCTCGCGCAGCCCGCCCAGGTCGGTGTCGGCCTGCGCCACCATCTGCACCCGCCAGCCGCGCGCCTCGGCGTAGCGCTGGTACATGCGCATCAGGTCGGCAGCGAAAAGGCTCGCCTCCTCGCCCCCGGTGCCGGGGCGGATTTCCACGATGGCGGGGCGCGCATCGGCGGCATCGCGCGGGATCAGCGCCAGACGCAGCGCGGCCTCGATCGCGGGGATCTCGGTGTCCAGCCGCGCCAGCTCTTCCTCGGCCAGCGCCCGCATTTCGGGATCATCCAGCAACGCCTGCGCCTCTGCCCGCGCGGCCTGCGCAGCGCGCCAGGCGTTGATGCGCTCCACCACCGGGCGCAACTCGGCGTGTTCGCGGCCCAGGGCGGCCAGATCGCCCGGCGCCGCGCCCGCGGACAAGCGCGCCTCGATATACTCGAAGCGGTCGATGATCTGATCCAGCGTTTCCGGGGCGAACATGCGCACCTATCGCCATGGAGCGCCGCGCGGGTCAAGCCCCCTTGCAGCCTGCGCCATTTCGACCCTTCCCCTCGCCCCGCGTTGGCAGTAGCACAAGCGCCATGACCGAAGCGACCCTGCCGACCCAATCCGACGCCCGCGCCAAGCGCAATGTCGCCGTGCTGGTGGCGGCGCAGGCGATCATGGGCGCGCAGATGCCGATGATCTTCACCATCGGCGGGCTGGCCGGGCAGACGCTGGCGGCGAATGCCTGCTGGGCAACGCTGCCGATTTCGATGATCGTGCTGGGCTCCATGCTCTCGGCCACGCCGCTGGCGGCCTTCATGCAGCGCTACGGGCGGCGGGCGGGGTTCATCCTGTCCTGCGCGGGCGGCACGCTGGGTGCGGCGATCGGGGCGATGGGCCTGTTGCAGGGGTCTTTCCCGCTGTTCCTGCTGGGCTCGCTTCTGACCGGTATCTACATGTCCGGGCAGGGGTTCTACCGGTTTGCGGCCACCGACACCGCCAGCCCCGAATTCCGGCCCAAGGCGATCAGCTACGTCATGGCCGGGGGGCTGCTGGCCGCCGTGCTGGGCCCGCAACTGGTCAAGGTGACGGCCGAATCGATGGTGATCCCGTTTCTGGGCACCTATCTGGCGGTGATCGCGTTGAACGTGGTCGGCATGGCGGTCTTCCTCGCCCTCGACATCCCCAAGCCGCCGCAGCCTGAAGAGGGCGCGCCGCTGGGCCGGTCGCGGATGGAGCTGCTGCGCTCACCCATTATCGCCGTGTCGGTGATCTGCGCCACGGTCAGCTACGCGCTGATGAACCTGGTGATGACCTCTTCGCCGCTGGCAGTGGTGGGCTGCGGGTTCTCCACGGCGGACGCGGCCAATGTGGTCTCGGCGCATGTGCTGGCGATGTATGCGCCGTCGTTCTTCACCGGGCATCTGATCGTGCGCTACGGCGCCACGCGGATCGTCGCACTGGGGCTGATCATCCTCGCGGCCTCGGGCGCGGTGGCGATGATGGGTGTGGAACTGGAGCACTTCTTCGTCGCCATGATCCTCCTGGGCCTGGGCTGGAACTTCGGCTTCATCGGTGCCACTTCCATGCTGGCCGCGCACCATTCGCCCGAGGAACGCGGTCGCGTGCAGGGCATGAATGACCTGATCGTCTTCGGCGGCGTGTTCCTCGCCTCGCTCAGCTCGGGCGGTCTGATGAACTGCGTCGGCAGCGATGCGCAGACCGGCTGGCAACTGGTGAACCTGGCGATGCTGCCGTTCCTCGTCCTCGCCGGCGGCGCGCTGATCTGGCTGGCCGCCCGCCCGCGCACGGCCTGACGCTCACTCGTATCTCTCGCACATGAAAATGCCCGGCCGTCATGCCGGGCAGCGCCCAAAGCGGGCGGGGTGGGCAGGTGGGCGCCCGCTTTGGGCGCTCCCACCCTGCCAAGGGCTCAGTCGTCCGAGGCCGGAACCAGCCGGAACAGCGGCACGCCCGCTCCGTCGGCGATCACGTAGATGAACCCGTCCTCTGGCCCCACCTCGATCTCGCGGATGCGCAGGTCCAGATCCTCGACCAGCCGCTCGGGCGAAGACACGGCCTCGCCGTCGACGGAAAAGAGCCCGATATAGCGATGGAACAGGTTGCCCACCAGCATCCGGCCCTGCCAGTCGGCAAAGGCGTCCCCGTCGTAGAAGGTCATCCCCGATGGCGGAAAGTGGTCGCTGCGCCCGGGCCCCCAGTGATAGGCGGGAAAGACATAGCCATCGCCCGGCTCGGGCACATCGGTGAAGGGCTCGCCGGTCCGGTAATCCACACCGAAGGACACCATCGGCCAGCCGAAATTGCCGCCGCGCTGCACCAGATTGATCTGGTCCCCACCCGATTCGCCATGCTCGGCCAGCCAGATTTCATTCGTTTCGGGGTGCAGGGCCATGGCCTGGATGTTGCGGTGGCCATAGGACCAGATCGCACCCGCGGCGCCGTCGACATCGACGAAGGGGTTATCCTCGGGGATCTCGCCATCCATGGTCAGCCGGATCACCGCGCCGTTCTCGCTGCTCAGGTCCTGGGCGATATGATCGGGGCCGAAATCCTTGAAGTTCCGGTCCCCGAAGCCCACAAAGACATGCCCGTCCTGAAACACGATGCGCGATCCGAAATGCGCCGCGCTGTCGATCCCGGGCGAGACCACGTGCAGCACTTCCAGATCGCTAAGCGCACCGCCGGCACGGTCCAGAACCGCGCGACCCAGATGGGTGGTGGTGCCTTCGCCGTCCTCGTGCTCGGCCACCCAGGTCATGTAGACCATGTGGCTGTCGGCGAAATCCGGTGCAGGGGCCACGTCCAGCAGGCCGCCTTGCCCGGCGCTCACCACCTCGGGCGCGCCGGACACGTCCGTCACCTCGCCGCTGTCATGGTGCCAGATCGCCACCGATCCGCCGCGCTTGGTGATGATCAGGTCCTGCGAGCCCGGCAGAAACGCCATGCCCCAGGGCCGGTCCAGGTCCTCGGCCAGAATTTCCACCTCATAGGGCGCATCGGCCAGTGCCGGAAGCGCCATCAGGGTGGCGGCGGCCAGTGCCGTGGTG
>LFIK01002781.1_pt1 | contig 14190 bp, 9 predicted proteins | sample 643401 | NCBI WGS metagenome assembly LFIK01 (sample SAMN03777447, study PRJNA286221) | soda lake metagenome | biome: soda lake; feature: Kulunda steppe; material: water; isolation source: sample T5-Br brine of Lake Tanatar-5 | place: Russia: Kulunda steppe | collected 2010-07 | reverse complement strand
TGAAACGGAACCAGGAACCGGCCTTCCATTCGCCTGTCGTCCAGAAGTTCCGCTGCGGTTGCGTGCAATGCAATGCCTCATGATGCCGGTCGCCGTGAACGCGGGACGGATAAGAGCGCCAGTATCATTCCGTCAGGCCGGCGCTCTGTTTCGCGCGCCGGCGGCGCTGCCGGCTCACTCGTCGTCGCCGAGGAATTCCGGATAGGGCGGGGCGTCGATTGGCTGATCGCGTCGTTGCGCGACATAGATCAGGCGGGCGAGGAGGCTTTGCAGATTGGCGGGCAGGGCGCCGCGCATGGCTTCGATGAGCCGTGGCAGTTGTTCGTCAGGGTAACGCTGATAAGGCCTGTCGGCAAAGTCATGCGCGAAGGATTCCGCGAGGGCCTCCTGAGGGTTCGCGCCGGCATAGCCCGACACGCAGAGTTCCAGAACCGAACAGATATCCACGGGCGCCTTCCGGTAGACCTGCAAGGTCCCGGAGTAATCCTGCCTGGCCGGAGGCTCCCGGCCCTCGGCCTCCATCTCCATCAGTTCGGCATCGTCAATCCGCACGAAATAATATTGCCACAAACGCTCGTAGGCGCGCTCGATGTCGAGATGCGGGAACAAGGTGGCGAGGGCTTCGTCCATGGTCATGGCGTCCGGGCCGGCATTGGTGCTTTCCGGGCCGCCGATTTCGAGAACCGGTATGAGATTGCGCATGAAGTCGCTGGCCTGGCTCGGTGCCTTGGAGGCGATGGCGTGACCGATCTCGTGATAGAGCGTGAGCATGAACTTGGTATCGCCATTGATGGGGCGATCCTGATAGGCGATGCGAAGATCCTGCGGCGTCATCAGATAGATGGTGCCGTTGGCGATATTCGTCATCCCGTTGTGGCGGCCCGGCATGTTCGGGCTCAGGCCGCGCGGGTTGGGTGAGTGCACGTCGATCGAGATGCCGCGCAGCAGATTCGGATGGGCCGCTTCGATACGGTCGAGATAAGGTATCGCGGCATTGATCAGCGCACACATTTCGGCTTCGGAATGACGCGTGAGCCGACGCTGGGCGGCGTGGATGCTGTCGTCGCTCAGCCGCATTCCGTAGCGCTCGCGCAGGACGGTCCTGATATCCTCCCAGGAATGCACCAGATCCGCCGGCGGTGCGATATCGACGGCGGGGTCGGTTTCGGGGATCGGATCGGCTTCGCTGAAACGCAGCCCCTCGACATCTGCACCCGCATTGAAGCGACCGATGCGGTGGATCAGGATCGTGACGAGGAGGTCCGGGTTCAGGGCGCGGAAATGCTCAAACTGCTCCATGGTCAGCCGCCCGCGTTCGATCTGTTTGTTTAGAAACGCCGTTTCATCGTCAGAAAGCGGCGGGTCTTCGGGGGCGCTCTCGCCGGTCGACACGCTCCGGGCGGCGGCTTCGAGGAGTTTTATCGCCTGCTGAACGTGGTCATTCTGCGGATCTCCCTTCGTCAGGGCCTCCCCGAGCGCTTCACGGTAGATCTGCGGCACGTCGCCCAGCCGTGTGCCGAGGCGGTTTACGATCGCGGCCGCCACGGCCGGCTGCAACCGCCTCAGGACATTGGCCGTGGCGCTCGACGGGGCGGGAAGCGTGGGGGCGCCGCCGGTCGGGCCGGGTGCGACTCGCGCGGCGAGCGCTTGCAGGAAGAGCTCTATCAGGGGCCCGTGTTCCTCGATGGCCTCCGCGATCGGATCGGTGCCGGTGACGAAGGGCGAATTGCCGAGGCTGCGCTCGATGGCCTCGCGCGCGGCCTCCTCCATGCGCTCGAAATGGCGCCTCAAGCTGCTGCGCGCCGCTTCCTCCATGGATGTCGTCTGAGGAAGCCCCGAAGGACCGGAAGAGGGTGGTCGGTGGAAAACCTCCGGATCGAATTCGAATTCGATTTCGAAGTCGCCCGGTGAGAACGTCAGTGGCGGGCCGTTCTGCATGAAATCGTCGGGCATGCCCGGCATCGGATCGATCCGCACGCGCGGCCACTCGCCGCCCTGACCGATATCCGGCCCGCCGCCGGTCCAGCCGGGGCGTTCATCCGGATTCCATTCCGGAAACAGCCTTTCCGGCCCGACGAAGTTGCCGCTTGCGGCGATGCCGCGATCGTGGAGGATCTCGCGGCTCTTCTTGTTCATGCCGGTATAGACATCCGCCTGGAATTGCTCGGAGAAGCCGATACTGTCGCCGCGCCTGATCGCCTCCACCGCAACTTTTGCCCCGGCGCGGGCGATATCGCGCAGCTCCTGAAGAGAATGCTGCTGCTGCATGAGGGCGAGTTCGTCGCGAAAGTCGATGACCATCGCGGCAATGGCGCCGTCGAGATGGATATGGCGGCTCGGGAACTCGAAGGTGCGGTGCCAGGCATCGGTCCCGATATCTTCCCAGTCCCCGAAGCACTGCATGAAGATGCGATCCGCCACGCGTCTTTCGAGGTCTCGCAAGGGCAGGGGGATCGGCCCCACCGCCCCGGCGCCGCCCTTCAGCGCCATCGCATCGGTGAAGGCGGGGTCAGCGCCTCGATCGGGTATGCCGGCGCGCATTTGCGGCAGCGCCGACGGCTTCAGGCCGGGCAGGTTCATCATGCTGAAAGATCCAAAACAAAATTCAAATATGGTTTCTCGATAACTAATCAATCTTGAGTTGTCCAGTCCGCGTCGGGCGGTGTTCCCGCGTCCCGCTCGACCTTATTCCTCCGGCGCCTGGAACGGTGCCTGGCAGCCAGGCCCTCACCGCAGCGCCTCATGAAGCACAAAGCCTTGCATTTCGCCGTAAACAGGCGATATGAGCAGAGCTGATCCGCCCTGTCCGAGCCTGCGTAGACCCTATGTATTTTTGCAGGTGCGAAGGGCGTCGATAGCGTTTAAACGAATCGGGCGACGCAAAGTTTGGCGCCCTCACATAACGGATGCGATGAAGATGGATGCGCGGCCGGGCGAAGAGCCCCCCTTTCTGGCGAGGACGCGTGCGCCTCGTGCCGGTCTCGGCAAGCGCATGCTGCGCGCGGCGCGCCTGCTCGTAATGATCGTCCTGCCGCTGCTGCTTCTCGCCGGCGCGTTCGCCGGATTCGCCTATATGCAGGCCACGCGTCCGACGGTGCCGGTGGAGCGTCAGCCGGAACAGCCGCGTTTCGTCGATGCGGTAATCGTCGAGCGTGCCGATCTGCGCCCGACGCTGACCCTGTTCGGCGAAATCGTCGCGGGCCGCAGCGTCGATCTGCGCGCGCTCGTCGCCGGGGAGGTGGTCTCCGTGTCGGACCAGCTGGTCGAAGGCGGGCGCGTTGCCCGTGGCGAGGAGCTGGTGCGCATCGATGCCTTCGCCTTCGAGGGCGCGCTGGTGCGCGCCAATGCCGATCTCGCCGAAACCCGGGCGCGGATCGCGGAACTCGATGCGCGCGTGCGTCAGGAAGAGGCGGCGATGGCCCGCGCGCGCGAGCAGCTCGAGATCACCGAGCGCGAGATCGACCGGCTGCGCACCCTCACCGAACGCGGCGCCGCGCCGGAGCGTCAGCTCGACGATGCGCTGCTGCGTCTTTCCCAGGCGCAATCCGCGCTGGAGGGGCGTGACAGCCAGCTCGCCGTGTTCGAGGCCCAGCGCGCCCAGCTCGATGCGGCGATGGCGCGGCTCGAATTCGGCGTCGCGCAGGCGCAGCGCAATCTCGACGATACCGTCCTGCGCGCCCCCTTCGACGCGCTGGTTTCCGCGCCTCAGGCGGAGGAGGGCAAGATCGTGGGCAGCAACGACCGCATCGCCACGCTGGTTGCCACGGATCGCCTCGAGGCGCGCTTCGCCCTGTCCGACAGCCAATATGCACGCCTCGCGGCGCGCGACGAGATCACGGGGCGCGACGTCACGGTGACCTGGCGCGCCGGCGACAACGTCCTGGAGCGCAGCGCGACCGTGACGCGGGTCGCACCGCAGGTCGCTGATGCGAGCTTTGCCGCCTTTGCGGTGATCGATGTGGACGATGCCGCCCTCGACGTCCTTCGCCCCGGCACCTTCATCGAGGTGGCGATGCCCGATCTCCTGCGTGAAGACGCGATCCTGTTGCCGCCCGATGCGCTCTATGAAGACAGCGTCTTCCTGATCGTCGATGATCGCCTCCAGCGTGTGCCGGTCACGGTGCTCAGCTTCGCGGCGCAGGGTGTGATCGTCGACGGCGAGATTCCCGATGGCGCGACGGTTCTGGTGTCGCGCCTCGGCGCGGCGGCGACCGGCCAGCTCGTCGAGGTGCGCGAGTGAGCGGCGGTTTTCTCCAGAGCATCATTCGCGGCTTCCTGCATCACCGCATTGCGGCGAATCTGCTGGCGATCTCGGTCTGCCTGCTCGGATTGCTGGCGCTGGGCCGGCTGAACACGCAATTCTTCCCCACGGTCCAGATCCCGACGATCTTCGTCACCGTGGTCTGGCAGGGGGCGAGCCCCGACGATATTTCCTCCGGCGTGCTCGATGTGATGGAGCCGGAGCTGCGCTTTCTCGACCGGGTCGACAACATCTCCTCCTATGCGGTGGAGGGCTCGGCGCGCATCGTCCTCGAATTCGAGGAGAGCGCCGACATGACCAAGGCGCTCTCCGATGTCGAACAGGCGGTCGCGGGGATCACGACCCTGCCCGCCGCGGCCGAGAGCCCGGTGATCACCCGGGTGGAGTTCTTCGAGACGGTGGCGATGCTCGCCGTCTATGGGGATATCGACGAGCGCGCGCTGCAGGAGGTGGCGCGTGAGGCGCGCGACGGCTTCCTCAATGCCGGGATCGACAAGATCACCTTTGTCGGCAAGCGGGCCCGCGAGGTCTGGGTCGATGCGGATTCGCGGGAATTGCGCCGGCTCGGCCTGACCTCCGACGATGTCGCGCGGCGCATCGCGGCGGTCAATCAGAACCAGCCCCTGGGCAATCTGGAAGGCGGGGCGGAGCGCACCCTGCGCACGCTGTCGCGGACCGACAGGCCGGAGGGGATCGGCGAGATCGAGATCAGCGCGGGGCCCGGCGGCGAGCGCGTCCTGGTGCGCGACATCGCGCAGGTGCGCAGCGCCATGCGCGAGGGCGGCGTGCGGCTGTTCCGCAACGGCCAGCCCGCCATCCTGCTCGACATCCAGCGCGCCGAGAGTGCCGATACGCTCGAATCGATGAATGCGGCCCGCGATTACGTCGAGACCCTGCGCGCCGGCCTGCCGCCCAATGTGACGGCGGAGCTGTTCGACGTGCGCGCCGAGGTGGTCGATCAGCGCATCGCCACGCTGAGTTCGAACGCCCTGATGGGCATGGCGATCATCGTGCTGGTGCTGCTGCTCTTCCTGAATACGCGCGTCGCGCTGTGGGTGGCGGCGGGAATCCCGGTGGCGCTGCTCGCGACCTTCGTGCTGATGTGGACGACGGGGCAGTCGATCAACGCGATCTCGCTGCTCGGACTGATCCTCGTGCTGGGCATCCTCGTCGATGACGCCATCATCGTGGGCGAACATGCCGTGACCCTGCACGAGCAGGGAAAATCGCCGATGGAGGCGGCAGAAGGCGCCGCCATGCGCATGCTCGTCCCGGTCATCGCGGCGACGACGACGACACAGGCGGCGTTCCTGCCCGTCTTCATGATTTCCGGCGTGGTCGGGCAGATCATCATGGCGATTCCGCTGGTCGTGGTGGTGGCGCTGGCCGCGGCGCTGCTCGAGAGCTTCATCGTGTTGCCCACGCATCTGCGCCATGCCCTGACCGCGCAGGAGCGCGCCCGGGCGCGGCCCGACGGGTGGTGGACACGCATTCGCAAGGGGATGGAGCGCGGCGTCGACCGCTTCCGCAACGGACCGGTGCGCCGGCTGTCGCTGACGGCGGTGCGCTGGCGCTATTCCACGCTGGCGCTCGCCGTCGGTGCGCTGATCCTCGCCGTCGGACTGATCGCCGGCGGGCGGGTGCAGTTTACCTTCTTCCCCACGCCCGAGGCCGAATTCGTCACCGCCGAGATCCGCTTCGCGCCGGGCATGTCGGACGAGCGGATGCTCGCGCATCTGCGCAGTCTCGAACAGGCGATCGACGAGACCGATGCACGGCTCGGCGAGGAATATGGTGAGCGTGTCGTCGTCTTCCACTATGCGCGGCTGGGTCAGGCAGGGCAGGATCGCGGTTCCAATCTCGCCATGATCGATATCGAGCTCACCCCCGGCGAAGATCGCTCCGTGCGTACGCCACAGGTGATACGCTATCTGCGCGAGGGGGTTCCGCGCCTGCCCGGGCTCGACGAGATCTCGATCAGCACGCGCGCGGCCGGTCCGCCCGGCTCCGATGTCGACATCCGCCTGACAGGTGCCGACCTGCTGACGCTCAAGGCCGCCGCCGACGAACTCAAGGAGCGCCTCGCCGATTATCCGGCAGTATCGGGGATCAAGGACGACACGCCGCTCGGCAAGAACGAGCTGATCCTGCGTCAGACCCCGCGCGGCATGGCGCTGGGCATCGATCCCGAGGCGATCGCGGCACAGGTGCGTGCCGCCTATCAGGGCGTCGTCGCGATGCGGTTTGCCGCCGGTGACGAGGAAGTCTCCATTCGCGTGCGCCAGCCCGACCGGGTCGGTGACATTGCGGGTCTGCTCGACATGACCCTGCGCACCCCCTCCGGCGCCATGGTGCGCCTCGGTGACGTCGTGGCGATCGAGGAGCGTGAAGCCTTCGGCCTGATCCAGCGCCGTGACGGCCAGATCGCGGTCTCGGTGACGGCTGATGTCAATTCCGACATCACCCCCGCCGGCGAGGTCCGCGCCTCGGTCGAGGAGGGCATCCTCCCCGAAATCCGCGAGCGCTTCGCCGTGCAGACACAGACCGGTGGTCAGGCCGAGACGCAGGGGCGCGCCTTTGCCGATCTCGGTCTCGGCGCCATCATCGCGCTCGCCGCGATCTACGTGATCCTCGCCCTCGTCTTCCAGAACTGGACGCAGCCGCTTCTGGTGATGTCGATCATTCCCTTCGGCTTCATCGGCGCCGTGCTCGGGCACTGGCTGCTCGGTTTCCAGTTCGCCTTCCTCTCGATGATCGGGCTTCTGGGGCTGTCGGGCATTCTGGTGAACGGCTCGATCGTCCTGGTCGATCGCTATAACGAGCGCGTCCGGCAGGGCGAGGCGCATGAATCGGCGGCAGTGGGCTCCTCCGTGGACCGCTTCCGCGCCGTGCTGCTGACATCGCTCACCACGGCAGGCGGCATGGCGCCGCTGATCATGGAGCAGAGCCTGCAGGCGCAGTTCCTGATCCCCATCGCCATCACGCTCAGCTTCGGTCTCGCCGTCTCGGCGCTGGTGATCCTCTTCGTCGTCCCCGCCATGCTCGGTATCGCCGATGATTTCGGGCGGGTGAAGCGCGGCTATCTCCGCCTCGCCGGCCTGCGGCTGCGCCCGGCCCGGTATTGAGGCGGGTCTGCAACGAATTGTTTCCAAGGCATCCATGAGCTCCGCGAACGAAAATGCCCGTCGTGCATTTTCCGTCGGGCATTTCGCGCTGTGATCGAATCGCGTTACGAATGTCGGGCAATGCACGAGGACAGCAGGGGGGCCTTATGGGCAATCTGGATTTCGCTTATCTCTTCACGTCGCCTGAAGGGCGCATCGAGCGGCAGCGCTGGTGGATCGGCGTCGGCATCCTGTTCGGTGCCTGGCTCATTCTGAACGCGCTGTTCGGCGTGGACGGGCTGATCCCGTTCATTCTGAGCATTCTCCTGACGATCGCCGGCATCATGCTGCACATCAAGCGCTTTCATGATCGCGACAAATCGGGCTGGTGGGTGCTGATCCTGTTCGTGCCGGTCCTCGGCCTGATCTGGGCCATCGTCGATCTCGGCATTCTGGAAGGCACGCCGGGCGCCAACCGCTTCGGCGCCGATCCGATCGCCGGCAGATAATCATTACCGCGCGCGCCAGATCGCCTTGGCGCGACAGCGCGCGCCAAATCGCCTCAGCGCGACAGCGCGCGCATCGCACCGTCGAGACCCTCGACGGTGAGCGGGAACATCCGGCCCTCCATCAGCTGGCGGATGATGCCGATGGAGTGGGTGTAGCCCCAATGCGCTTCCGGCACGGGGTTGAGCCAGGCCGCCTTGTGGAAATGGCCGAGCAGGCGTTCCATCCAGGTCTGGCCGGCCTCCTCGTTCCAGTGCTCCACCGAGCCGCCGGCCATGACGATCTCGTAGGGGCTCATCGAGGCATCGCCGACGAAGACGAGGCGGTAATCCTCGCCATAGGTGCGGATCACGTCGAGGGTCGGCGTGATCTCGGTGCGGCGGCGGCGATTGTCCTTCCACACGCCCTCATAGGGGCAGTTGTGGAAGTAGAAATGCTCGAAATGCTTGAACTCCGCCCGTGCGGCGGAGAAAAGCTCCTCCGCGAGCTCGATATGCCAGTCCATCGAGCCGCCGACATCGAGAAAGAGCAGAACCTTCACCGCGTTGCGCCGCTCGGGCCGCATCTTCACGTCGAGATAGCCCTTCTCCGCCGTGCCGCGAATGGTGCCGTCGAGATCGAGCTCCTCGGCGGCGCCGGTGCGGGCGAAGCGGCGCAGGCGGCGCAGCGCGACGCGCATGTTGCGGGTGCCGAGCTCGCGGCTGTCATCGAGATCGCGGAATTCGCGCTTGTCCCAGACCTTCACCGCGCGGAAATTGCGGTTGCCGTCCTGGCCGATGCGGATGCCTTCCGGGTTGTAGCCATAGGCGCCGTAGGGGGAGGTGCCGGCGGTGCCGATCCATTTCGAGCCGCCCTGGTGGCGCTTCTTCTGCTCCTCGAGCCGTTGCTTGAGCGTCTCGAAGAGCTTGTCCCAGCCCATCGCCTCGATCTCGCGCCGCTCCTCTTCGCTGAGATGCTTCTCGGCCAGCTTGCGCAGCCATTCCTCCGGTATGCCCTGCGCCTCGAGCGCCTCGCTCATCAGTTCGAGCCCCTCGAAACAGGATGCGAAGGCGCGGTCGAACCGGTCGAGATGGCGCTCGTCCTTCACCAGAACGGCGCGGGCGAGAAAATAGAAATCCTCGACGCGTTTCTCGGCGAGATCATGCGACATGGCCTCGATCAGGGCGAGATGCTCCCTGAGGGAGACGGGGACACCGGCGGCGCGCAGGGTGTGGAAGAGGTTGAGCAGCATTCCGCAAGGATCACCGAGTGCGCAGCCGCGCGCAAGGGGCAGGGCTGCCAAATCCCTGCGGAAACAATCGAAACGCGGCGTGCGATGCTGCGGATGAGAGCATCGCGACAGCAGCACGTTGACGCTTCGTTAACCAAGACGCGCTCTGATGATGACACTTATGGCAGGCGGGGAAGCCTCCGTCTGTCGCCCGTGGAATCCGTTGACGCCCAAAAGAGCCCATGGTATCCCAAATCATCCCGTTCACGGCGCCGAGAGCGACACGTAACGGTCGCGGTCATCAGAACCGTGATCGCGCGTGCCTGCTTATTTGCGCGAGCGGCGGGGTGGCACGCCGCGCGGACATCCTCGTCCGGCGGTCGATCCATGGGGGCTGTGGCACTGACGATGAACCGCTTCGTGTCCAATTTTACCAACCGGTTGGACTCGAAGGGTCGCGTATCGATACCCGCGACCTTTCGCGCCGTGCTCGCGCGCGATGGTTTCGAGGGGCTCTACGTGCATCCGGCGCTGGATGCGCCGGCGCTCGATGCAGGGGGCAACGCGCTTCTGGGGGCGATCGATGCGCTGCTGTCGGGGCTGTCGCCCTATTCGGACGAGCACGATCAGCTCTCCACCGCCCTGTTCGGCACCAGCGAAATCCTCAAGGTCGATTCGGAGGGCCGTGTGATTCTCACGGATATGGTCAAGGACCATGCCGGGATCGGCGATCACGTGACCTTCGTGGGGCTTGGCCGGAAATTCCAGATCTGGGAACCGGAGCGTTTCCGGGCGCATCTGGATACGGCGCGCGCGAAGGTGCGTGCCCTCAAACGCGGCATCGGCGCCCCGATTGCGGGCGCGGCGGTCGCGCAGGCAGCTTCGCCGGAGGCGCGGGAATCATGAGTGGTCGCGGTGAAGGAGACAATCCTGCCGCTGGCGGACCGGCCCCTCATGTTCCCGTGCTTCTGGACGAGGTGCTGACGGCGCTGAAAGCCTCGCAAGGCGGCGTCTTCCTCGACGGGACCTTCGGCGCCGGCGGCTATGCCCGCGCCATTCTCGATGCGCATCCCGAAAACCGTGTCATCGCCGTTGACCGCGACCCGTCCGCCATCGCGGCTGGGCAGGAGATGGTCGCAGCCTATGGCGGGCGGCTGCAACTGGTCGAGGGGCGGTTCGGCGAATGCGCGCGCATTGCGCGCGATGCCGGAATTGCCGGCGGCATAGACGGGGTGGTTCTCGATATCGGCGTCTCCTCGATGCAGCTCGACCAGGCTGCGCGCGGCTTCTCCTTCCGGCTCGACGGCCCCCTCGACATGCGCATGGCGGGGCAGGGCGAGAGCGCGGCTGATCTCGTCAACGACGCCGATGAATCGCTTCTGGCCGATATCGTCTATCATTACGGCGAAGAGCGCCGCGCCCGTGCCATCGCCCGCGCCATCATCGAGCGCCGGCGCCGCACGCCATTCGAGACCACCCGCGATCTCGCCGAACTCGTCTCCGGCCTCGTACGCGCCGAGCCGAACGGCCCGCATCCCGCGACCCGGACCTTCCAGGCCCTGCGTATCGCGGTGAACGACGAACTCGGCGAACTCGCCCGGGCGCTGCACGGCGCCGAGGAGATACTCGCGCCCGGCGGGCGGCTCGTCGTCGTGACCTTCCATTCGCTGGAGGACCGTATCGTCAAGCAATATCTGGCGCAGCGCGCCGGACGCGGCGGCGGCTTCTCGCGGCATGTTCCCGTGGCCGGCCCCGGCCCGCAGCCGAGCTTCCGGCTGGTGACCAAGGGCCCGGTCAAGCCCGGCGCGGCGGAGAACGCGGTCAATCCGCGTGCACGTTCGGCCAAATTGCGCGCGGGCGAGCGGCTCGATGCGCCGGCCCAGCCGGAATCGGATGCGATCACCACCCTTGCCAGCCTGCCGCGTACGGCGCGAGAAAAGGGGCGTCGATGATCCGTCTGAGCCATATCGTGGCGATTGCGGCGCTGATCGGCTCGGCCGGTTACGCCTATTCGATCAAATATGAATCGATCGTCCAGGCCGAGCAGCTCGCGCGCCTTCAGGCTGAGATGGATCGCGAGCGTGCGGCCATCGCGGTCCTGCGCGCGGAATGGACCCTGCTCAACCGGCCCGACCGGGTGCAGGCCCTGGCCGACCGCCATCTCGACGATATCGTCGAGATGGATCCGCGCCGGATCACCCGCTTCTCGGATCTGCCCGCGCGCGGTGAGCGCGATGACGGGATCGCCCGCAAGCTGGAAGCGCTCGGGCTCGGTGCGCCGACGGCGACGCCCGGCCAGACAGCGCGCCCGGCGGCCTCCACTCCCACCACCACCGGTTCGACGAGGTGATGCCCCGTGTCCAGTCCCGATCGTGACCAGACCGAATCCGAGGCGCTTGCCGGCGACGAGTCGCCGCGCGGCCTGATCGGCGGTCTCATTGCAGGATTGCGCGAGTTGTTTCGCCTGCGCGGCGACAAGGGGCGCGCGCGGATCGGTCTCGCGGCTTTCGCTTTCACCATCCTTTTCGCAGCGCTTGCCGGCCGGCTGGTCCAGCTCGGGATTCCGACCGGGGGCGAGGAGACGATGCGGCGCGCATCCGCTTCGTCGCTCGGCACGGCGCGACCCGATATCATCGATCGCAACGGTGAGATTCTGGCCACTGACGTGATGAGCTATTCGGTCTTTGCCGAGCCGCGCAACATCATCGATCCCGACGAGGCCACCGAACTTCTCACCGCCGTCTTCCCCGATCTCGATGCCCGGCGTCTGCGCGACCGGCTGAGCACCGATCGCGGCTTCATCTATGTGAAGCGCGAGATCTCGCCGCGCCAGCGTGCGGAGGTGCACCGCCTCGGCATTCCCGGCGTCGGCTTCCTGCCCGAGCATAAACGCGTCTATCCCAACGGTTTCGCGGCGGCGCATGTGCTGGGTTATGCCAATGTCGACAATGAAGGCATTGCCGGTATCGAGAAGTGGATCGACGGCCAGGGCCTGCAGGATCTCGAAGGTGTCGGTCTCTTGAAGACCGCGTCTGATCTCGCGCCGGTCGCGCTCTCCGTCGATCTGCGCGTGCAGCACGCCATGCGCGACGAATTGCTCAAGGCGATGGAGGAGTTTCGCGCCATCGCGGCGGCGGGGCTCGTGCTGGATGTGCGCACGGGCGAAGTGGTGGCGCTGGTCTCGCTGCCCGATTTCGATCCGAACAATCCGGTCGATGCGCAAAAGGACGAGAACATCAACCGGATCAATGTCGGCGTCTACGAGATGGGCTCGACCCTGAAGGCGCTGACGGTGGCGATGGCGCTCGATTCCGACAAGTTCAACATCAATTCCACCTTCGACGCCCGCGCCCCGCTCCAGTTCGGGCGCCAGCGCATTCGCGATTATCGCGGCCAGAATCGTGTGCTGAACGTGCCGGAAGTCTTCGTGCATTCCTCCAATATCGGTACGGCCCGCATGGCGCTGGAACTCGGTGTGGAGCATCATCGCGAATTCCTGCGCCGCACCGGCCAGCTGGAGCGCCTGCGCACGGAGCTCCCGGAGAATGCTGCGCCGCTGGTGCCGCGTCGCTGGGGCGAGATCAACACGGCGACGATTGCCTTCGGCCACGGCCTCGCCGTCGCGCCGCTCCAGGCGGCGATGGCGACGGCGGCGCTGGTCAATGGCGGCTACATGATCCCGCCGACCTTCCTCAGGCGCTCGGAGGAGGAGGCGCGCCGCCATGCCACCCGGGTGATCAGCGAGGAGACCAGCGAGGCCATGCGCTATGTCATGCGCCTCAATGCCGAGCGCGGCTCGGCCGGCAATTCCTCGATCGCGGGTTTCTACGTGGGCGGCAAGACCGGCAGCGCCCAGAAGGTGGTGAACGGGCGCTATGCGGAGGGCGTTCTGCTGACGACCTTCTTCGCCGTCGCGCCGGCGGATGATCCGCGCTATCTCTTCCTCACCATCCTCGACGAGCCCAAGGCGACACCACGCACGCATGGTTTCAACACGGCGGGCTGGAACGCGGCGCCGACCACGGGCAACATCATCAAGCGCACGGCGCACTTGCTCGATATCCCGCCGCGGTTTAACCCTCCCGAGCAACCCTTCCCGTTGATGACCCGGCTGGGGGCCTGGGGTACGCAATGAGCGAATCGCCGCCGCAAGGCGCGCATACGAACGAAATCCCGCGCCGCCTCGCCGATCTCCTCGGCCCGGCGGGTGACGCTTTCGATGCGATCGAAATCACCGGCCTGACCCCCGACAGCCGCGCCGTGGCGCCCGGTTTCGTCTTCTTCGCCATACCCGGCGTGAAGGCCGACGGCGCGCGTTTCGTGCCCCAGGCGCTGGCACAGGGTGCGCGCGCAATCGTGGCGGCGGGGCCGCGCCCGGATGATCTTGGCCAGGATATCGCCTGGCGCCGGGTCGCCAATCCGCGCCTCGCGCTGGCGCGCGCCGCGAGCGCCTTCCATCCACGCCAGCCGGAGCGGATCGTGGCGGTGACGGGGACGGCGGGGAAGTCTTCCGTGGCGGATTTCGTGCGCCAGATCCGGCTTACCCTGGGTGACGCGGCGGCGAGCCTCGGCACGCTCGGCGTGGTGACGGGGGAGGGGGCACAATATGGCGCGCTGACCACGCCCGATCCCGTCGGCCTGCATCGCATGCTCCAGGATCTCGCTGATCGCGGCATCACCGATCTCGCCATGGAGGCCTCTTCGCACGGGCTCGACCAGCACCGCCTCGACGGCGTCCGGCTGGCGGCTGCCGCCTTCACCAATCTGGGTCGCGACCATCTCGACTATCATCCCACGATGGAAGCCTATCTCGCGGCCAAGATGCGCCTGTTTGATGCGCTCCTGCCGCGCGGCGCGCCGGCCATCGTCAATACGGATGGCGATTACGCCCCCGAGGCAATCGCCGCGATTCGTGCCGCCGGCCACACCCCGTTGACGGTCGGAACCGATGGCGATTTCATCAGGCTCGAGCGGCATGAAACGCAAGGCTTCGCGCAGGGCGTGAGCATCGTCCATGCGGGGCGGCGCCATGAGCTCGCGATCCCGCTGATCGGGACCTTCCAGATCGGGAACGCCCTCGTTGCCGCCGCCCTCGTCATCGCCACGGG
>LFIK01002779.1_pt1 | contig 14195 bp, 18 predicted proteins | sample 643401 | NCBI WGS metagenome assembly LFIK01 (sample SAMN03777447, study PRJNA286221) | soda lake metagenome | biome: soda lake; feature: Kulunda steppe; material: water; isolation source: sample T5-Br brine of Lake Tanatar-5 | place: Russia: Kulunda steppe | collected 2010-07 | reverse complement strand
AGCAGCAGCAGCAGCAGCAGCAGCAGCAGCAGCAGCAGCAGCAGCAACAGCAGGAGCCCGAGAAGCAGCAACAGGAGCAGCCAGGAGCTGAAGGCCCCTGAGAGCCCATTTTCCATGTTCAGCGACAATGTGCTGTGGTGTCTTGCAGATGGTGAACAAAAGGCTGTAATTGATCCAAAGAACATCTGGGGAAAGGAACCCTGACATGCCCTTATCCACAGGTACCTGCCCACCCACACCCACTTTGAAGCGAACGTGCGTTAATTAACCCACTATCACCCTCAACCCCCATAACAAAACACATGCACACACCTCAGGTGTGCATGTACCTACCCAACCACCCACACCGACCTCGAAGTAAATGTGCATATATTCACCCATCCTCACCATCCACCACCATGAAACACATGTATGTACATACACACACGCACGCACGCATGTATGCGCATACACGCACAGACGGACAGACACACAGCACAGAACATACAGACAGACACACAGCACAGCACACACAGCAACCGAAGCACACACGCACAGGCACACGCACGCGCTAATGGTAGCTATAAATATGAAGTGAAGAAATTAATGCTTGACATGACACGAGGTCTAAGTTCTGTAACGGATTCTGAACCAAAATACTGATTCTGCTCTGGTGCGGACCGCCCTGAGGCGGTCTCCGCTACAAGCGTTTCCAGAGTATATGTTACGTTACAGGGTCAAATAAGTCGAGTGAAATTATACGGTAGTTATTGTATTTGTAAAATTCAATTCAATGATACCGAGCAAGTCCTTGGCATGTCGAGGTCTAAGGTCAAAGTCAAGTGAAATTATATCGTATATGATAAAAATTTCAAGTCAATGATACCGAGCAAGTCCCGAGTAAAGCCAGAGCGCGCAGGTGGTACCCCCACCGATGGAAAACGGAAAGATGCCAGTATCCCAGACTTAGAGACATTCTTGCAGAAGAGGGACTATGCTGGGGCTTGCGCCCTGCTCCAGTTTAAGCGCCATGCCAACCGCAACGATGTGAAGACAATGGAATGGTTGGCATACTGCCACTTCCACTACGGAGAGCACGATAAGGTGGATTCCGTGACTTTGCAAACATACAAGCTTGCATTGTGCACATCACTCCTGGGCTTAGCACTGCACACCAGCACTACTTAGCAATAACTGGGCATTGCTGGTCAGCTGTGCACGCATTTGATGTGTCCGCCTGCAGGCCCTCAACCTGTACAAGGACCTGATGCAGTTTGAGGACTACAACCCCATGGTCCACATATATGCAGCAGCATGCTACTTTTACATGGGGCTGTACAAGGAGGCAGAGGAAGAAGCAGAGAGGGTACGTGCAGGAGCAACAACTCTGTTCAATCCTTGTTCCCTAGCAAAAAATTTCCCTAGCGAAAATGATGCAGAGCTGACCTTTACAACCTGGATAAGCTGATGTATGAACTCCTTCCCCTCTGTGAGCAGATGCTGAAAAGTGCAGCATGATTGAGCAGAATATGCAGACAAAACAGTTGTGGGGAGAGAGCAGACTAAGCTTGCCTTAAGGTCTAAACAGAGTATATCTGGGCCTGGGCCGAAGAGATAAGCAAACGTTTTTCAATTAGCTCAACCATCTTAACCAGCTTACACCTGGTCAGAAATGACATTTGATGTTGGCTGATTATGCCCACTGTGCACTCCGTTGGAATTTGGTGCTAATCCTTTGCCGTTTTCATCTGCCACCAATCAATTTGCGTGGACAGTAGCTAGAGTATTTTTAAGCATTGCTTGTGCACTTTCCCCACAAGCCCTCCTGCGCAGTGGCAGTCGTTTTGGTTGTGTATCCGTGTTGCGAATAATTCCATAGGCATGTATAACAACCTTTTTGATTGGCTATGTGTATGAAAAGGCCTGCAAGCATATCTAGAACCGGATCAAGCACATAAAAAATGGAAATGGAATTACTGACCTTCTTGTGGCTGTCATTGATGGTGGGGCTCTTGCTGCGCTTGAACCTGGTTTGAGAGGATATTTGGGTGACCTGACCAGGTGTCCTTGCATGAATATTTCCAGGCAATCAGACACTTTGCTTCTGCCCTCACATGGTCAGGAGGAGCACAGGTAGAAATTTGCTAATTGCTGGCAGCTAAGCACCTCAAGTGTCCTAGCCCCAGGCAATGCACAACGTGATGCATGAACGTGTGCGTACATGAAAACACGTCTACGGCTTAACACACAGGAATGCACGCACTGCACATGGAGTACATGTAGACATAGACAGCCTGGCCCCCGCTGCTTGTACAGGGCCCCCGGTGTGGGCTGCAGATGCGTGTGCTGTTTCATGTGGCCTACAAGCAAAATGATGAAGCTCGGCTGCTGCAGTACCACCAGCAGCTGTCGGACACCATTGAGGACCAACTATCCCTCGCTTCCATTCACTACCAACGAGGGTAAGGATGCTGAAAAGCCTCTGCATCAGGAGTGTCACATTGAATGTGACAATACAATTCAACTGGTGAATGACATTTGTGTTAGATTGGGCTGTGGTCTCACCGAGACTGGGCGAGTCTCTTTGGAGGATGGGGATGACCCTCGTCAGTGATGAGTCATCTTTTTCAACATGGACACTTTTCGGCAATAGTGAGCCAACAATCCCCCAAATTTCCCTTAAATGTTGGAGATAAACAATTATGAATATATGTGAGGGACAAGGTAGTGCAGAAGGTGATGATGAGCTTGGAAATGTCTGGCAGGGTGATGTAAAGGATTTTCCATCCTTCCAGGGAGGAAGCACCCTGCTTATGTCACCCCAAAAGTGAGAAATGATGGGAGGAGAAGGGAAAAACGTTCTCCAACCCCCGCGTCAGCCTGGCCACAGTGCGGCTGATACGCACCCCATGGCTTGTACCTGCACCACGCAGCTGTGCCAGTGAGCAAACTGGTCAGTCTGGCAGCTGCCTACTGAGCACCACAGCTGTCCTCCAAGCACTAAAATCCTTCGGAGCGTGCGCAGGAGCACATCCGCTGAAGCATCCAGGATTTAAAAATGGATGACCTGGAGCCTGCAGCTGCTTGATAAGAAGGTCTAGGTAGCCTAGAAACGAGCTTCAGGACGAGCAGCTGGAAGGGGGAAGGGACGGGGGGGAAGAGGACTGAACAGCATGTGACTCATCCCGGCGACTGGGAGGCCCAGCCCTGTATGATTAATTTTGGGAGCTGAAAGGATGGACGATTTTAGGGTCACCCTCCTGCATACTGCTGGTCACGAAGATCATTGATCAGCGCTTATTTTGTTTTACAAGATGCCTCTTCTACAACAGCAGCTTCAGAGATTTGCTCAAATCAGGAAGCACACAGGAGCTGCAGAAAATCATGACTCCTGTCGAGACAGGGTCACTCACAAAACATACTAGCCTGACCCCTGTTTCAAAATTCTACTTTGAAGCTTAAATCCATCACAGAAAGGAGCTTGAATTCAGGAGAGCGGGGACACTGGAGCAGGTTCAGTGAGACACGATTTTTCTAGCAAAATTTGGTGCACACACAGCGCCTACATCTCCCATCCTTTCACACCTGCTGGCCATTCAAGACTCTTCAACACCCAGTGCATGGTTTTCTCAGCCAGTGGGGTAGCCAGGATGGCTAGAGTGCCAAGTAACCCTGCTTTTCCAGGGCAGGGTGCAGCCTTCATGAAAGCAATGAAAGTACCGCTGCTATTCAATACGTGCTGGTGCCCTCTGGCTTGCAGGCACTTCCAAGAAGCCACTGACATTTACAAGCGTCTGCTACTTGAGAACCGCGAGTTCCTAGCTTTGAACGTGTGAGTAAGAGGATTACGTGAGTGATATCGCATTTATTTAGTGCTTTGCTTCATTGCCATGCCTTTGGAATCACATTATGATCCTTGATGGAGTGCCTTTTGAATCACATTATGATTCTTGATTGCAGTGCCTTTTGGAATTACATGATGATGCTTAATGGCAGTGTTTTGGTTGTGTGCATCTTGGAGGGCCACACTGTGACAGGGATTTGTGGTTTTATGTCGGCATAAGATCAGGGCAATTGCATGGCACCCTGAAGAAGTAATGCCTGATCCCAGCTCCTGTTCAGCATACCATGCATGACTGTTAGGGCTTCAGGTCAACAATGGAAGCCTAGGCACCTGTGAGCAAACTCAAAAGGCGCAAATACCTACTCTGCTGATGCCTTCACAGCTCTAAACTTGTTTGATGATGCGTGGCAACAGGTATGTGGCCCTGTGTTACTGTAAGCTGGACTACTACGATGTCAGCATGGAGATATTGCAGGTAAGCAAAGGAATCACACCCAAACTAGTTTATTGATGCATACCCAGCTGCTACTGGTAAGATTTATCTCGATCTTCTGAGCAAGAAGTTCTGGCAGCTGTTGCAGACCAAAATCACACAAAGACGCATCTTTTGCTTTATGTACCCCGTCTGTGTATAGTTAAAATGGTACAACAAGCAATTCCCAAATCTCGCCAGGCAAACCCACACACAGAGCACTAAACCAACTATACAGTAAAGAAATCAAAGTTGCTGATGAATTGAAGAATATCCCTGTGCAGCAAAGACCCGTGTGTGCGTGCCAAATTTGCCATTCATAAAGTGCTGGGCAGCCTTATGGACAATTGCCCTTTGGATCAAGTTTGAATTGCTTTGAGCTCACACCTGGGTTGTTGCCTTGTCTATCGCATACCAATTGGGCGCTTGTAGGTCTTCTGCTGTCTTCATAATATTCCTGTTGCTCAAAAGCTTGCCACAAACAAATCATCACCTTGAGATCTTGACCATGCGCTTTGACCTACCAGCTACAAGCACGAGCACAGACTCTCAGGTCTTCCATAATGCCGCTCATGTATGCTAATTGGTGCTTGATTGGGCTTCCTGCTGCTGCTGCTACTCCTGCTGCTGCTACTGCTGCTGCTGCTGCTTTGCCCCCAAGTGATCTTTTTCTTCCATGGACAAGTCTTCTTTGTCCATAATCCCAGGCAAGAGCAGAAGTCACCTGCGATTCTATTGTAAATGTCAGCCAGCATAAGTGTCTTGGGAACGGTCAAACTTCATATGTGACGTAGATAGTCTCAAATCTCTGGTAATTAAACTTGTACTTGTGTGGCAATTTGTTTGTATGGTGTGGGTGTAGAGGAAGTAGAACTTGCCCACTCCCATTTACCTAGGGTGTGGGTGTATAAGGGTATACAATCTGCCCACCTCCACGTTCCTACTGTATACCTAAGGATACTTCCATGTACCCCAAAACCTTTTTCTTGGAGAAGATTATTGTTTTTGTAAGTACCCTTGTATTGTTTTTGTAAGCACCCTGCCTTAAATGGGCGTGAACATAATATGTAAAGACAGCTCCCTGTTTGTAATGATGCCCACATTGTTGTTGAGCCTTTGCTAAAAGTGCTCAAATTCCTCCAGCACGCTCACAGTATGCAAGCCAGCCTTCAATCCATTATTCAAATCAATGTCAGGTAGCAGCGTAAATCATCCCTGTTGGACACACTGCTATCTTGCACTATGGGCACCCCTGCCCTAGAATTGTAAGGGTACCAGTGGGGAAAAATGCTTGTTTTTTGGTCATCTTCGATTGATCCTATTTGCTAAGCTCAGCTGCGTGGAGCGATTGGTGGACAGCAAAAAAAGTGCTCAAGGAGGAGAAGAACTCCATATGCATATTTCTTAAGATTCTGCAGTTTGACCAGGCAGATGCTGCAGGGGTATCCATTATGTGATTTTTAGACCTACATATCTTGGGTAAAACTTTAGACAGTGCAAGGACTTGCAAGCCCACTTGTAAGCTGCGTCCTGCCATACCTTAGAACCTTCCAATCATGATTATTAATTCAAGCGTGAGCTCACTGCTGGGGCCCTTTTCACTGCCAAGCTGGTGTAGGCTAGTTTGCCTTCCAGGTAGCCAACTTACGAAAGATTGGAGGTTTCTGCATCAAGATATGCCACGCATGTATACAGGTGTACCTTGATAAATTCAAGGACAGCTCAGTAGCAGTTAACCTGAAGGCATGCAACACCTTTCGTATGTTCAACGGTCGGGCTGGTAGGTGGAAGATATGTTGGGCTAGAGCAGTCCCTGAATTATAGCGCTCATGTATTTTGTTGGATGTGTGTGTACGTCTGATGTGTGCAAGTATCAATCGTGCATGCAATCCGGCAAGACATACGACCTTAAGGAATTTTGGGGGTCGTGCAGGCAGTGACAATAGATGTGCATTTTATAAAGCAGCTGATTGCTTAATGGCTACCAAAAAGGAAGCCAATTTAGCAAAGCTAGGCAAGCACACCTAAGCTGGTAGCAGTCTTGCAAATAGCAGCAGCACAGCAGGCAGCTGGGGTAGAAGAAGCAGGAGGAAAAGGAAAAGCATCCTTTTGTTAAGGATGCTTGAAACTCAAGCGGGGAATGAAATCAAAATGGATATGTAGCTAGTAGGCAGCTTTTAGCAGTAATAGGCCAATTGCCAGAACAAAATGACACATTTCAGGGCCTTGCAAAGCAAAACTTGATCAATTTTGGGTGCAAAGAATGCCATGCGTACAATTATTTTCAAAATGCGAAGCAAGATAGTAGAGCTGTCTACTTTTGATGAGGGTGCACAATCTGCAAAAAAAAACGATTAAATTTTTTTTTTGGAATTGTCTTGCTGGTTTGCATAGGTCAAGTGCACAATTGGATCAGCTTCATGGAAGTACTTTCACTGTTTCAGCATGCTTCCTTTGACTTGAATATGCAGGCACAACATAGATTGTTTGCATCAATGGATGCTTGAAATGCTTAGGTAGCCATTTCACTGCTGATAGCATGCCGCTCACACTTGTACGCCACATGCACACCAAAGAGGTTGAATGGGTAGATTATCATTAGGTTGCTTTTTGCCCATGTTGGTCCTGTGGTGTTCCACCATTGTTTCTGGTCCTCCAGTGGCACAGGCTTGCCACTAACCTCATCCATGCATCTTTGTCTGTTGCTCTGATTACCTGTGCAGCTGAGGCAGAGCTCAAGCAGTTGGCTGAGCTCAGTGGAGGGGCTTACCTGGAAAATGACTTGTTGCGGCATAACTTGGTGGTGTTCAGGGGAGGAGAGAATGCGCTTCAAGTAAGAGAGGAAGACTGTTTTCTGAGACACGAGCCTGCATGCAATTGCAACTGCAAATGATACAAAGTATACTAGCAATTAAAATTGAGTGTGTATTGTTAGTCTCTGCTCGAAGTAATGGCCAGCACGATCTTGACAGTGATGCAGCTCACTGTTTTTGTTGGCACATGTCGCTGTTTGACATTCAATGTTTCTTATAGAGTCATGCCTCAAAGACTTATACTGCACCTTTTGTTGTTGTTGTTTTTCCAAGTATTTGCCGCCTTTAGGGGATGTCCCTCCTGAGGCTCGCCTGAATTTAGTAATCCACCATTTGCGGCACAATGACATGAGTGAAGCAATGAACCTGGTAAAGGATCTAGAGCCGACTTCACCTCAGGAGTACATTTTGAAGGTAATAATCAGGGCTTGCTTTATGTTTTAAACATCAATGATCATGATAACTCAAGTATACAGTTGTATCAATTCTTTGGGTAAGTCATTGTTGGTGTATCAGCCTTGGGATGAGCTCAGAAGCTGTTGTGGCGTATTCTTTGGCAAAATACTGTGCAGTAAGCTGCATGAAAGAAAGAGATTTGATAACAGCTCACAACTTGGACGTAAGCATGCTATGTAATAAGTGTGCTGCAGAGCTATAACTCAGGATGAGTGCAGCTTTTGCAGACCTATCCACAGTCATATTCTTGCACAGCGTTGATAATTTGAGCCGTTGTTTCATTCGTTTACATGCAATGTGTCTGCAGGCTGTGGTCCACGCTAGCATTGGGCAATCCAGAGGCAGCGCAGAAAACATTAAAACTGCCCAGCAGTACTTCCAATTGGTGAGTGCTTCATGTGCAATGGCAGCATCTCCTTTAAGTGGAGCCCCAGTCATGGGGCAAAGCCAAAAGGTTTGAAATACTTCTGCTTAAGTTCACAGTGCCCCGCTAAGGCCCAGCCAGCGCACCACAGGGAGGCCACTGGCAGAGATGTGGAATTGATTATGCATAAAGATGAATCATGGTGGCTCGTGGCAGGTGCATCCTGTGCTATTCAAGCCAGAAGGTCAGGATTCGAGGCTGCGCATCTATTCTGGCCCACAGAATCATCCATATCAAGCCAAACTTGTCACATGATTAGACAGACAGTTCATGTCTGTTTATATGTATAACATTATCAAGATAGAGGCAAATATTTACTTTTGCTCAGCTGCCCCCACTTGATATTTTTACCGACATCCGCTTTGTTTGGCAGGCCAGAAAGCTTCAAGCTTGAAGCAATGCTGCAGAATTTATTATCTGCAGTGCATGCGTTATTTGAAGGCTTCGGGCAAAAACATCTGTTTATGTATGTGTGTGTGTGTGTGTGTGAGGGTGGCCTCATGTTTCCCTCCCGTCTGTCCTTGGCCAACTTTGCATTAACTGTGCAGAATACTGACTGACATAATCAAGTTTAGAAATATATGCACTGTACTGCTCCTGGCAATCTTGCGAGTAATTAATTTATTGCAGCACCCTCATTGCAACCCACCAGCAGATAAGTGAATGACCAATTTTTAGAGCTCAGAAGGGATGCTACTTTAGTCACTGCCCCCTTTCCCCACCTGCACGCCTCAAACAGGCATAAGACACTTCTCAATGTGGGTTGCGCAATACATCGCTCAGAGGGCAATGGGCAGCCTGATGAGCCGCGTATCCGCCAAGATCCCACCCTGCCCCAGAGAGGTTCTAAGCTTGAAAGGGTGCTCACCGCTGCCAACCCCCCTCCTCCACCTAGAGCTGTGGGCGGGCCTGGGCCGTAGAGGCCAGCTTTACTTGTTCCCAAGAAGGAGCCCGTGGTGTGAAATTGCTGCCCTTGCGGCTGCCCAGCCATCAGGTGCACTTGAGCTTGCACTAGCATTTCTAAGGCCAAGCAGCAGCAGAGGCAGAGAAAGTAGCTGAACGGGACAAGCAGCAACTGGGTTGGCTCAGTTTGGAGGTGGGAGGTAGAGGGCATGTGTATGTGCAGCTACGGGTCTCACCATTCCCCATGCTAAAGCAATGGCGTGAATGGAAAAAAGGTTTGCACTCAGCGTGGTAAAGCGATTTAAAAGGATTTGAAAGAGGCTCTGGCTCCAGGGAAAATGCAGCAATGATGCAAAAGCTTTTGACTATGAGACATCAGTGTCCTAAGATGAAGAAATGGTGGAGTGAGCTTTAATTGTACTGAACAACCAGATGATGAATGCAGGTGTAAAGCTGAATCTCACAAAGCATGGCTTCAAATCTGGAGACTTGCAACCTTTTATACTCGCAAATGAATTATTGTATTTGTTCCTTGCAAGGTAAAGGACACGCGAGGTCAAGCGAGCAGTACAATACATTATAAAGGCTGCAACTCTAATTGTGCTTGCCAACCAGAGATAAAAACATTTGTATTAAGGTTTACCAACCTGTGTGACCTGCCCCCTCCAGGTTGGCGCCAGCTCCTCAGAGTGCGACACCATTCCGGGCAGGCAGTGCATGGCTTCTTGTTTCTACTTGCTGAAGCAGTTTGAGGATGTGTTGGTTTTCCTGCAGGCACGTGCTCTTTGGTTTATTTTCTCAGTGTAATGCCAATCTTAAGGCCTCTAGGACCATTGTGCATGACTGCACCTTTTCTGTTGTCCTTTAAGGCATATGCTTGATTGTAAAGGTCAATAATTTAGTGCCTTTCCTTTGTATCCACTCACTGTTTCTTTAGTATGCCCTTGTGCTATGCCTGCTGCGCAGTCAATCAAGAGCTACTTTCCAAACGATGACGACTTCAATTGGAACTTTGGAATCACAAAGGTGTGTGTGTGTGTGTGCTGCAAGTGTCGCCTGCTGCAGATGGCAAGGCAGCTTTAATATTTCTCCTGCTTTTGTTCTGCAGTTGATAAATGTGAGAGACCTTGCTGTGCTGGTGAAACGTCCTTGATAAGTGCAAGTTATGCTTATCAAACTCATTTCATTGCGGCTTTTCCTGTGCAATCCATCTTTGTCAGCATCTAGGCGTGTGTGGCAGCAGTAATTTTTCACTGACTCCATTGCGCTCGTGTCAAAGAAGATGGCTTTTCTGTTCACCTCTTATCATCATGCTCACTTGTACAATCCAAGCTGGTGAAACGAGGCTTAATGATGAAACGGTTGGCCTGTGCTGCTTGCACATAATGGAATCCTTGCAGGCAGCAATCGGCAAGAACTACAAGGATGCAGAAGAGACGCTGCTGCTTGTGCAGAACGAAAAGTACAAGTAAGCCTTAAGCCTGTTGCGTATTTTCTTTTGAAGCTTTCTGTGATGTGATGCACAAGAGATATTCCCAAGGCCGGCGGTCACACTGGGCCAATTCAAGCTCCAAATCAACCCCGCAATTCAGGGTTAATTCATTCACCGATATGGCCGCTCCAAAGTCAACCTCACCAAAATTGCTCAACTCAGGGGGGGTTGGTTTGGAAGGGGGGGTCTGCGCCCCACCCTGAAAATGTAAATCTCCTTCCTTAATTCTTGTCATGACATAAAGCTTCAGTTAGGAAACGGCACTTAGCTTTTAAGGCCGCAGTCACACACAAATTTGTACTATTTCCTCACTTTTTCCACTGGGAAGCGATTTTCACATGGAAATGGTTTGGGTCGAGCATAAAAAAGTGAAAAATGGTGTGTGACCGCGGCCTTAAGGGAGCATACAAAATGCATTTCAAAGGACACATTTGTAAATGCTGCAGCATGCTGAGACGCCTTGATCTTTGTAATTTCTATTACTTAATGTGACATTGCCTTGCACTGCGCGACCAATTTGCATCTGTGACGTCTTGCACAATCGCAGCTCCTTGCAAAAGCTGTGATGTCCTGCGCGGCCAATGCTCAGCGAGTGCAGGTTGCATTGCAGGAATGAGGGACTTGCACTCCTTTCATACATGCGTCTCATGCAGGTCCGAGTATTGCTACATCTCATGGCTCGCTCGCTGCTACATCAGAAACGGGCGATCCAGGCTTGCTTGGGAGTTGTATTTGAAAATGGAGTCCAGCACCGAGAGCTATCAGCTGCTACAGCTGATAGCCAATGACTGCTACAAGATGGGCGCATTTGTGAGTCAAGAATTTTGCTCATGCCTTGCTTGTTTTCTCTTGGCCTGCTGCTTGACCTTTTGCTCTCTAAAGGGTGGACTTGATGTTTGCCATGGTGAAGAAATAGCATTTCCAAATGCCCTGACACATTAGCCACTAACACAGCTTAAGGGAGTTGAAAAAATAGCTGTCCTTGCTTGATGATCCAATAATCCTATCATCTGCATTGCCGTAAGGGCAAAGTTTCTTTGCAAGGAGCTTGTTCTCATATGGTCCTTTCCCTACGTTAAGCATGCTAGATTGAAATGCATGCGTGTGCATGAAGCGCGCACTGCCTCCTGACCTTCAGCAAAATATGCACCATTACCATGTAGGCAATGCCGTACAAAGCAGGCAAGGCAGGCCAGCCTTGGGCCAACAATTCCCTTGAGGCTAGCTAGAGTGTGACCTGTACTCGCTTTAAACCAGCCATTGAAGTTGCCTGCTACAAAACGCTTGTTGAAGCACTCTATTGCTAGCCTGCAGCGTTAAACTCGTAAAAATATGCCACGGCACTTATGCCTCCAGTTCTATGCTGCCAAGGCATTTGATGTGTTGGAGCGCCTGGATCCCGCCCCGGAGTACATTGAAGGCAAGAAAGGGGGCATCGCAGGCACTTTCCAGGTGCGCACTCGTTTATGGAAGCAGTAGGCAGGATGCTCACATGAACGAAATGGAAGGCGCATGGTGGATGCACACGTGTGGACTTGTCCCAGGTTTGTCCTGCTGCTTTTTCAACCTATTCTTCTTTTTGACGTTTATTCTTCCAAGCATAGAACATTGCCCAAGGGTTGGTGAATGGGGTATGTCAAAATCTCTACTAGCCTTGGCCTATGTGGACAGGGTCTTGGTGGTGCGTTATCTAAAGGAAATTGCTACTCACAGATACACTCAAACAACCTCGGACTTTACATCCAAGTTTCTTAATCTAAAGGACAAATAGATTCCAGTCGACCCCGATCTGCCACAAGGCCGGCTGAGCTAGGGGAAACGGAGCAGCTGCCGGCTGAGCAGCAACTTTCCCTCACAACTTTTTCTCCCCATTCCAACTCTGATATTTGTCTGCCATATCCCCACTCATCTGAGGTAGCGCCTTGATTATCTACTCCAAAGAGCTTGAGGCATGCAACTCTTCTTGCACTGCCTAAGCACTCTTGTTCTGCTGCCTGCTATTTCAGCGCACATGCATGAAACTTCATGTGCACCAGAGGGTGAGCTTGGACAAAATATGTCTGGACAGCAGCCCACCGCTGATTGATTTTGCATACTGCCATGTGCTGGCTATGAATGCATGTACAGCAAGCACACTGCAGTGCTTCTTGGGATGGAAAGGTCCTCTTTGCTTAAGCAATGTTGTAAATTAATCAACGATTGGTTGTGCTGCAGAGCACAGTCGGTCCAGTATGTATTGAAATTGAGATCTGGAGGGTCTTGGACAGGTCCGGTAGGAAGAAAAGGCAGGAAGTCAGAATCGTTACAACTGTATTGCTCTGTAAGGCTTGGAGGGGTTATGTTTGCCAAATCAACCGCTTCCATGCAAATGTGGCCATCAAGTTTTGAGGGCTGGCAGGAACTCTCCAATGCTTCGATTAAGGTTCTGGGTGTGTTGCCATTTGGCGACACAGGCTGCTTCTGCTGAAATTGTGTGTCGCCACAGCAATTTCGCTGACGCTGCTAGGAGATGGGAGGATAAGGAAAGTGGGGGAGCAGGGGAGTTCTGGTCTTCAACTGTCCTTGGCTTGGAGGGGCCTATGAGCCCCGAAGCGCGTTTATGTATTATTGCAAAGAACTGTTTAAATAAAAAGCAAGAATTTGGTGACGCGGGCTGGTTTGCGAGCATTCCTCGTGCTGCCATTTGATGACGCAGGGTGCTCTGCAACGCCCTGCCAGGTGTCATACTGTCGCCAAAAAAGTGAATTAAATTCCACCATTTGGCGACGCAACGGAAACCTCTCTTTCCTCATGTAGAATGAAGGATGAAAAAATTAGTAAAGGCGCTACAACGGTCCACCAGGCTAGAAACAGTGGTGCATTTGACCTTTGCCAGAATGATGGCTATAAAACAATTCTTTTTGGGAATGTCCGGTACTCTCTGGCTTCTTACTCAATCTTTTCTTTTCTAATAATCTTTCAGGGACAGACTGAGTGTCTCAAAAGGTATAAACAAAGTTGTCTGAATAAGGTGCCTGAATAGGATCAGAAAAGACGAGACCAGACCATTGCTGGTCTTTTGGGTATCAAACCTTAGCTTTTTCGCGGAGCTGTTACTAGCTGTCCCAAACTTAAGACATGTCATGTTTTCTTTGACAAACACCTTTTCTCAGCTGTCTCTGTGCTTAGGCTGTTTTGGAGGGGGTCGTACATACAAGCCCAAGCTGACCAGTTTCGTCCTGAAGCAGCGGATACGGCATGCCATTAGCTTAGTTCAGTGCCGTGAAGCAGAATCTGGCAACTTGATGCTATTTGTGCAAGCTACAGAGTTGGATGAACCAATTCACGTTCACCTGAAAGAGGCACAATCCAGCCATACGCATGCACTGATTTAAAGTTCAAAAACCCCACCTTGCCTAATTGTGCCTTTTACCAACCCTTGCCCTCAGGCCATCATTGCTGGAAAGGAGCCAAAGGATGGATTGAAAGACCTCATGGCCATGCTGCGGAACAGTTCAGCAGACCCTCAAATGGAAACAATGGCGCATGTCATTAAAAAATGGGCAGCCGATGACAGGATGATGCTCTGAGCCACCTGTAAGCCACTGGCCCTCTACCCAAAATGTGTGTTATTTTTGCAGTCCTGTATCTAAATGACATGACAAAGCTCTCTGGCGACTGCCAAGACAATCCTGACTGCACCTGAAAATGACTAGGTTAGGTTAGGTTAGGTTACATAGCTGTATCCGCCGAACGAGGGCAGCTTAGCTGAAGCCTAAAAGGCCTGCAACTCTAAACCAAAACTAAAGCGCTCAAATCAGGTGAAAGGTAGT
>LFIK01002777.1_pt1 | contig 14197 bp, 6 predicted proteins | sample 643401 | NCBI WGS metagenome assembly LFIK01 (sample SAMN03777447, study PRJNA286221) | soda lake metagenome | biome: soda lake; feature: Kulunda steppe; material: water; isolation source: sample T5-Br brine of Lake Tanatar-5 | place: Russia: Kulunda steppe | collected 2010-07 | reverse complement strand
TGGCGCCCGTAATCCGGTGACGGTGAGGGTACGACCTCATATAACCACGCTGGCATTGCCTTAAACAAGCGTGACGGCAAATACCCCCGGCAAGCTCCGGCTGACAAGCATTGGAATGATGCCCCCAGGTTTTATAACAAAATTCACATAAATGCCCGAAAAAAAGTAAATAGTTGGCAAAAAATGGCACTTTCCCGCCGAAAACCGGCGCGCCCCCTTCCTCCCGCAGGTCATCCGTAATAAGAAACCCTCTGCGGCGGCACAAGAGCACATGCGAGACCGGGCCGCGGCACACCACCAAACACACTCAGGGGAAGTCATATGTCAGCAGAGAAGCGGATAAGTACTGCGGTCAGGTCGGCGCTTGGTCTCAGCGCCACCCTTTTGACCACACCAGCGGTTTTTGCCCAGAACGAACAGCTGGTTGAGGAGGTTGTGGTCACAGGTTCACGCATTGCGCGTGCCGACTTCACTTCCAACAGCCCGGTGGCATCCGTCGGTGCAGAGCAATTCCAGCTCACGGGTACCATCAACACGGAAAACCTGATGAACACCCTGCCCCAGGCGGTACCGGGTTTCGACAGCTCGTCCAACAACCCAGGTAACGGTCTTGCCACCGTCAACCTGCGCGGTCTTGGTCCTTTCCGGACGCTGGTGATGATGGACGGCATCCGTGTCACGCCATCTTCCGACAACGGCGTTGTCGACCTGAACAACATTCCGGCAGCCATGATCGAGCGTGTGGAAGTGGTGACCGGTGGTGCTTCCGCCGTTTACGGTTCCGACGCTATTGCGGGTGTTGTCAACTTCATCATGAAGAAGGACTTCGAGGGCCTGGACATCCAATTCGGCAACCAGATCACCCAGGACGGCGATGCCGAGAACAAGGTCTTCAACTTCACGCTGGGTGGCAACTTCGCCGACGGTCGCGGCAACGCGGTCATGTCACTGAGCTACAACGAGCGGGATCCGCTGTTTGCCGGCGAGCGCAGCTGGGCGCAGTTTGCCAACAACGACAATATCGCGGAGGGCCGCTTCGATCCGGGTGGCTCGGCGGCACGTCCGGGCACCGCCATTCTCACCGGCAGCCGCAAGTTCGAGCCGGACGGCAGCATCTCACCCTTTGTGCAGCCAGACGACCTGTACAACTACGCTCCGGTCAACTATCTGCAGCTGCCCCAGGAGCGCTTCCAGGTTTCCACCTTTGGCCGCTTTGAGCTGAACGAGAAGCACGAGCTGTATTCCCGCGCCACCTTCTCGCGCAGCTCGGTGGACCGGCAGCTGGCGCCAACGCCCTTCGGCAGCCGAGGGCCCCTCGTACTGACTGTCGACGGCAACCCTTTTCTGACGCCCGAGGCACGACAGGTCATGACCGACAATTACGCGGTCCGGGACGGGGCAGGGAATATCATCGACAGCAACGGTAACGGTATCGCCGATACCGCATCCATCATCGCTCGCAGCCGCGTCACCCGCCCACGGCGGGGTATTATCGACAACGACATGATGCAGTTCGTGTTTGGTGCGCGTGGTGAGATCACCGACAACCTGAGCTACGACGTGTACTACTCCGAAGGCCGCTTTACGCAAGGTTTGACCCAGGAAGGTAACATCAGCCTGTCCAAGCTGGACCAGGGCCTGCTGCTGGACACATCGGACCCCAACAACATCACCTGCCAGAATCCCTCCGGTGGCTGCGTGCCGCTGAATATCTATGGCGAGGGCAACCTTACCGAGGAGATGGAGGATTTCATGGGTATCCGCGCCAACGCGGCCACGGATATCACCCAGCGCGTTTTCCACGCGTCCGTCACCGGTGACACGGGCTCCTTCCAGCTGCCTGGCGGCGCCATCGGCTTCGCGGCGGGTTATGACTTCATCCTCAACGATGTGGATTATCGACCTTCCGAGGATCTGGCGATCGGTAATATCAATGGCTTCAGTGCCACGCCACCAATCACCGGCGGCTACCATTCGAAGGAGCTCTTCGCGGAATTTTACGCGCCCATCCTGAGCGGCGCACAGTTCGCCGAGATTCTGGCGCTTGAGGGCGCCTATCGTTCATCGGATTACACCACCGTTGGCCGCGTAACCGCCTGGAAGATCGGCGGTGAGTGGGCGCCGATCGAGGACGTGCGCTTCCGTGCATCCTTCAACACGGCGGTGCGTGCACCGAACATCAGCGAGCTGTTCCGTGCGCAGGCCTTCGGCGCCAACTCCGCCGTCGACCCCTGCTCTCAGGTGGCTCTGGATGGTGGCCTTGCGAATCCGGAGGCGGTCCGCGCGACCTGTATCGCCACAGGTGTCCCCGCCGACACGGTCTTCAGTCCCGACATCAACTCACCGGCAAGTCAGATCACCGGTCTGTCGGGTGGCAACCCGAACCTGAAGGAAGAAGAGGCCGATACCACCACAATCGGTGTTGTGATCACGCCGTCTGCCATTCCGGGCCTGACCCTGAGCGTCGACTATTTCAGGATTGAAATGGAAGACCGCATCGCCAGCTTCGGCGGCGGCGTGGCCAACATACTGGATATCTGCTACACCGATCCCGTAGCAGGTGGTGCAGGATCGCCCTTCTGTGATGCCGTCCAGCGCTTCGGCCCGGGTCAAATTGAATTCGTGGCCGCGAACGACCAGAACATTGCGTCGTCTACACTGAAGGGCTACGACCTGATGGCGGAGTACGGCTGGGATACGCGCTTTGGCAGCTGGAACGTCACCTACATGGGCACCATCACCGACGAGAACAGCTTCGAGGCCTTCCCGGGCGCCCAGTCCGTTGACTGTGCTGGCCGCTTCGGCAACCAGTGCCGTGGCATTATCGGCACGCTCGACGCTGACTACCGTCACCGGGCAACGCTGCAGTGGAGAAACAACGCCAACCTGACGGCACAGCTGGTATGGCAGCACATCGGCAGCACCAGCGACACGGCTGACTCGGGCTTCGTTACACTGAACGTGGGCTCACAGGACTACTTCGATGGCTCTGTCTCGTACGTGTTCAACGATACCTACCGGGCAACCTTCGGTATCAACAACATACTGAATGACGATCCGCCCCTGTTCGGCTTCAACGCAGAACAGTCAAACACCTACCCCAGCGTGTTTGATCCCTATGGCCGAATGTACTTCCTGAACGTCGGCGCAAGTTTCTGATAGCGCCAATGGTGGGAACTCGTGGGGTCAGGTCCCGGACCTGACCCCACAAGGGTCTTACAGCTGGGCTCTCACGCCAGCAAAGAAGTTACGACCCTGGGGATCGTACAGATTGACGTTGACATTGAGGTCACCCGCGGCCTGGAAGCCCCAGACCGGCGGCTGCTTGTCAAACAGGTTGTTGATGCCGAAGAACACGCCGATCCTGTCGGTAATGTCCCAGCCACCGTTCAGGTTGACGTAGACCACTGCATCCTGCTTTCCATTCTCGTTCGGCGGTGAATCCTCCGAAAGCTTGAGCGAGCCGATGTAGTTCACCTCGGGGCTCAGGCGCAGAGGACCGCTGCGGTAGTTCAGGCGCAGCAGGCTGCGGAAACCCGGGTCGGGTCGCACTGGGCCACTCGAGCAGGTGCCGCTGTAGCGGCCGGCACAGTCGACCGGGGGAATGGTTGGCAGCACCTGCGTCTCATTTGTGAACTGCCAGGAGGAGAACGACTGGATATCCAGCGTCGCGTTCTGGTTTGGCAGCGTCATGAAGGAGGGCAGCGAATCAAAAGAATACGCGATTGCCAGGTCCATACCCTCAACATCACGATTCGCGACGTTGAGCAATGGCGCGTTCACCTGAAGGATGTTGCCGTTAGGATCGCGCTGAATCGTCTGGCACGCCGTGCTGTTGATGTCACGCGTGATGAAACAGTCGTTCAGCAGGAGTTGGCCATCGACCTGCGCAATCGCGTCCTCGACTTCGATCTTGTAGTAGTCGATTGAAGCAGACAAGGCCGGCAGTCTACTCGGTGAGAAAACGAAGCCCAGGGTCATTGTGTCTGCGGTCTCCTCATCGAGATCCGGGTTACCCCCGCTGATCAGGTCATAGCCCGAGCGTGGGGAGTCAACCAGTGTGTCGATAGACCCGGCAGGGACCCCTTGAGCAACACACAGCTGACGTACTTCTGCAGATGGGTTGTTCTCAGCAAGACAGGGGTCCGATACGGGGCGGAAACCGGCACTCACTGGGCGCAGCAGCTCATCAAGGTTAGGGGCTCGAATGGCGCGACTCAAACCTGCCCGGAATTTCAGCTGCTCGTTGATATCCATATCGAGCATACCGCTCCAGGTGGTTACCTTGCCGACGGTCGAGTAATCCGAATAGCGCGCGGCACCCTCGAGCGCCAGACCCTGCAGCCCGAACTGATCGTTGAGCAGCGGTATCCTTGCCTCAGCGAAAACCTCAAAAATGTCATAGCTGCCATTTACCACCTGCGGAGCAATCGCCTGTGACGCAATGTCATTGGTGAGCTGGGCCTCATTGGGCTTCACGTTGATGCTTTCCTTGCGGTACTCGACACCGAAGGCACTCGCCACCATGCCAGCAGGCATTTGAAAAAGATCACCGGCGAGCGTCGCACCGAACACCTCGCGCTCAAAGGTGTTCTCCGTAGCACTTTCAGTCTGCAGGTAGTTGGCCATCTCAGGTGTCAGGGTGTCTGTGCCGAAAATGTTGACCGGCACACAGCCACGCACCTGTGTGCGGCAAGCGATACTGCCATCGTCGCCAATCACCGGATCGAGGCCAAGCGTAATGCCAGAGCGGGACAGGAGGCCAACCGTTGTTTGACGCGTGTCGTTGCGCGAGTACTGCGCAAAGGTATCCCAGGACCAGTTCCTGTCATTGAACTGGAAATCACCGCGAAAACCACCGGTAAGCAGAAATGAATCAATGTTGAAGGAGAAGTTTCGAGGACCAAACTCCTCGAAGCGGCGGCCGACACCGTTGAGCACATAGTTGCCGTCACCATTCGGGTCAAAGAATCCGGCATTCTGACCCCAGAACTCCTGCAGCTCGGGACCAAAGAGCGGATTGGTGGCGGCCTGCGGGACGATGATCGTGCCCTGAGACTGACCGAAGCTCGTGGGGGCCACGGCCTCCGGCGCCATCTGGTAGGCCTGCTCATACTTGTTGTAGAACATCTGCCCGTAGGCCTCGACGTTATCGTTGATCTGAAACTTCCCGACCGTGCTCACCTGATAACGTTTCATGGGCCGCATCATGAAGTTGTCGGCCGCGTAATTGAACTGGTCGGTGGGCCGACAGAAGGGCGCCGGCGCGCCACCCTGGTCAAAGCGGATGCCCTGAATGGGGCCGGGGCAGGACCCGTCTGCATTACTGAGATCCAGACCATTGATCTGGGGAAACTGCGTCGGCTGGAGGGCGATGACAGTACCCGGGATATTACCGGCACCGAAGGGAACCAACGTGCCCTGCGCGTTCGGCACCAGTGGGGTGCGGGAGAAACTGCGGGAGTCGCCCATAATGGTGCCCCGCTCGGAATACGACATGGCCATCGTGACATTACCGCGACCGTCCTCTGTCCCGGCACCCAGCAGGATGTCGAGCTTCTCGGTGTCACCATCTCCACGGGAGGTTTCACCCCGCTGGTAGCGGATTTCAGCGCCCTGAAAGTCGTCACGCAGCTTGAAGTTGACGGCGCCGGCGATGGCGTCAGAACCATAAACCGCGGAGGCACCGCCGGTCACGATCTCGACCCGCTCCACCAGCATGTCGGGAATGGTGGCAAGGTCGGCAATACCGGTGTTTTCCGCCGGGATGTAGCGGCGACCGTCGACGAGAACGAGCGTGCGCACAGCGCCCAGGCCCCGCAGGTTGGCGCTCATGGCGGCGCCGCCGTACTGGTTGGTTGCGCTGGTGGTATCGGGCGTGAGCTGTGGCATGCGGTTCAGGGTCTGCTCCAGCGTCAGGTTGCCCAGACCCTGGATCTGCTCCATATCCACGGTTGCAACCGGGCTTACCTCGATGAAGTCGCGATCGCGTCTCAGGCGTGAACCCGTGATAACCACTTCTTCCAGCGCTGATTCCTGCTGCGCAAGGGCTGAGCCCGTAAATCCGGTACCGGCTGAGACGGTCCCGGCGATCAGGGCGCCATGCACGGCACGCGCCATCAACGATCGACGATGTTTCATAGTGATACTCCCCACACTGGTTTAGTTATTCGGTCCAGTTAACGGCGTCTTTATCTGGCGGCCGGGTGGCCCGCACTGCGGCTCGTTAACTGCCCCCACGGACGCCGAGTTGCAACATTCAGAGCCAGATCTGGCTGCCAAATGAGCGTGGTGAGTGAGCGCAGCCAGAGCCCCTGCCTTGACCGCATACCACGCAACGATCCCTCGCCGTCTAGTCGAAATGTGGTTCATCCCGACAGGCATGTCAACAAAATATGGGCGTATAAAGTACCAATAGACGCCAAGCGCACGAATTCAGCGGGCTAGGGTTATCAGACAGGGTTGATGGAGGGGGCTGTAATGCGGCGGATGAAGCGCCTGGAACGCGCACCACACCGCCGCTGGGGGAATGTCAGTCGAGGCCGAGCAGGGTCTCGGGGCGCAGGGCCGGCGGCTCCCGCCGCAGGGCCTCCACTTCATCTATCTCGATGGGGATAAAGCGGGTGAGCCACTCGTAGCCGTCCTCGGTAACAAGCACGTCATCTTCAAAGGCAACGCGGGTACCATCCACCACGGCGCCCTGTTCGATGGCCAGCACCATGCCAGGCTGCAGGGGCTCCAGGTAGTCGCCGTGCTCATGCACCTCCATGCCAATGAAATGACCTATTCCGTAGGTGTAGCTCTCGTCCCAGCCACCCGCCTCTTTCAGCAGGCGCATGGTCATTTCCTGCAGTTCATCCCAGGTGACGCCGGGTCGAACAGCGGCAATCACCGCCTTCTGCACGTCCAGCACTCCCTGATACACCCGCCGTTGCTCGTCCGTGAAACGCCCACCGGCAGGCACGGTACGCTGGATGTCCGCCGAGTAGTGATTCATGCTGGCGCCGGTGTCGAAGTGCACCAGTGAACCCTCGGTGATGCGCGCATCGCCCTTGCGTGCGGCCTCCTCTTCTGCCGTGGTTTCCCACTTGAGCGCCTCATTCAGGTTGCTGGCGGGTGATACACCCGTGAGGAAACCGAGATCGGCGCCGTTCACGCGGTACACGTAATCGACGGTGTGCATGACCTGCAGGGTGGTCAGGCCGGGCCGCGCGATTTTCATGCCCTCCATCAGCCCCTGCCCGGTGATCTCGATGGCTCGCATGAGGTTTTTCATGGCAAAGTCATCGAGAATCATGCGCATGGGGTCAATGAGGTCTCCCGCGTCCCGCACATCAAGCTCACCACTTGCCGCCTGCAGGCGTGCGACAAAGTCGAGCCGTGGATTGGCCGGTTCGTTCAGATTGGTGAAACGCGGATAGTTGACGTACAGCACCTTGTTCTGGTTTCCCCAGCCAAGGGCATAGTCGGACTCCACCTCCTTGAAGCGCAGCTGGGTAATACGCAGGTTGCGATAGTCCGTCATCGCACTGCTCATGTGCTGCAGAAAACGGTCACGTGGAAAGACATGCTCAATGCCCGAGAGCCTGCGCGCCTCGTCCGCGTCCATGTCCGTGTACAGAACTTCCCTGTACCTGGCGCCACCGGGGTTGAGCACCAGGATGTGCCCGGGTGGATGCGAATCGTAGATGCCGGTCAGGAACACGAAATCCTTGTTCTCGGTATCGGGCGTGTAGAACTCGTAGAGATTGGGCTGCGAACGATCGGCGCTGGTAATGACGGCCAGCCCTTCACCCATGCGCTGCATGAGATCACTGCGCCGACTGATGGCAGCCTCCCGATGGCCCTCGCGATACTCGAGGGCCGCCAGCGTGGTATGCCCGCCCCCTGCCGCCGCAGCGACGGGGGCGAGTACGGCGCCGAGGCAGGCAAGCGCCACTGGCGCAAGGGCCAGGCGTTTTACGGCGGTTCTTGCCTTGTTTACAAACACACTCATTGTTTCTTCTACCTTTTATCTTTTGTAGGTGGGGATAAGGTCCTTGGGCAGTGAGGCCGGCAACTCATCCACCGGCCAGTTCACCTCAGCGGCCTCCGCGCTGGACTGCAGGGTTGGCAGCGTATCGTCCAGGAAGGGTCGCAGTTCCTTGAGTACCTCGCTCATGTCGCGGTGCGCAGACCGGGTCAGCTTGCGCTGCTCGGGGCTGGGTGCACCGCTCCAGGACTCCGTGGTCATGTAGAGTCGCAGGGTCAGGTCCGCCAGGGACAGGCGGGTCTCCTGCTGAGCTATGCCCAGCGGCTCGCCGCGTATGGCGACATGCAGGCGACGCGCCTCGTCAGCTGCCGCGAGCGCCTGCTTCTGCAGGGCCGGGTCGATATCGGCGCCCTCCAGCGCCTTCAGCAGCGCTTCTGTCTGCTCAACGCTGGCATCAGCCGCCTTGCCGGCATGATAGGCGGCGGCCAGCAGGCGAGCCTGCAGGGCAAGCGTGCTTTCCCGCGCCTCGCCATCCTCACCGGACACGTCGATGGCGGGATCCCTGCGCACGCGCAGTGGCTGCTTGTGTACGGTGTCGCCGACCGTGAGTCGGACCTCGTAATCACCCGCGGGGACAAAGCGCCCTACCGGCGTGCGCCAGGGTGAGGTGCTGTCGCTCGGCGGTGCCTCGTGACGCAGATCCCAGACCACGCGATGCGCACCGCGTTCAGCCGTGAACTCGGCTATCTGACGCAGTGAATTGCCCTTGCGATCGAGCACGTCGACCGTCACCGTCTCGCCCTCGGCATCGTCACCGATCCAGAAATCGATGATGCTGCCGCGTGGCGGGTTCTCGGCTGTCCAGTAGCTGTGACCGAAGCTCTTGCGACCCCGGTTCACGTCGCGGATCTGCGTTGCCGGTCGTGGATGGGCCAGGTAGCTGTGTCCGGTCACCACCTCGGGCGACAGGGATTCCAGCAGGCTCAGCTCATCCAGAACCCAGAAACCGCGGCCATGGGTGCCGATCACCAGGTCGTTCTCACGCGGATGCACCACAATACCCTGCACGGAGTTGGTCGGCAGGCCGGAGCGGAGCGCCAGCCAGTGACCACCGCCATCGCGTGACATGTAGATGCCAAACTCAGTGCCCACAAACAGCAGTTCACCGTTGCGCGGATGCACGGCGATACTCTTGCTGGGCCCGAACTCCGGCAGATCACTGCTGATGTTGCTCCAGCTCTCGCCATAGTCATCGCTGCGAACGACATAGGGCTTGAAATCATTGTCCTTGTGCCCGTCGAAGACGGCAAAGAGCGAACCCTCGTCTGTCGTTGACCAGGCCACCATGCCGACCTTCATCATTTTCGGCACACCCGGGAAATTGTCAGACTCTTCCCAGGTCTTGCCGTCGTCGCGACTGACCTGAACCAGGCCATCGTCCGTGCCTGCGGCGATCAGACCTTCTTTCAGAGTCGAGACCGACAGCGAGTGCAGGTTGCCGTACATGGCCGTACTGGCATGCAGGTCAATGGCATCCTCAGGCTGCACTTCACCCTGCAGCGGCAGGTCATCGCGATCCAGTTCGCGGGTCAGGTCAGGGCTGATGCGCTCCCAGGTGGTGCCCCGATCCTCGCTGCGGAAGACCACGTTGGCGCCGAAATACAGGGTACTGGCATCATGCGGGGAGATGACGAAGGGCGCACTCCAGTTCCAGCGGTAGGGCGGGAACTCGTCTTCCTGCGGCTGCCAGGGCTGGATACGCCGCTGCTCACCGCTCTTGCGATCCGTTCTGTAGAGAACGCCATACTGTGACTGGGAATAGATGATGTTGGCGTCTGTGGGATCGGCCGTTGAGTAGAAACCGTCACCGCCAGAGATGAACATCCAGTCTTCGTTGCTGATGCCGTCGGAATAGCGCGTGCCCACGGGGCCGCTCCAGGAACCGTTGTCCTGCGTGCCACCGTAGACATGATAGAAGGGCTCCTGCATGTCGACGGCCACGGTATACAGCTGCATCACTGGCAGATTCGAGGTCCACTGCCAGTTCTGGCCGCCATCACGCGAGGTGTAAACACCACCATCACTGCCGGTCATCATGTGCTCGGGATCCTTCGGGTTCACCCAGAGCGTGTGGTGGTCGCCGTGGACCATGGTCTTGGCAATGTTGTCGAAGGACTTGCCGCCATCCTCGGACATCAGCAGCGGCGTCATCGGCGCGTAAACCCGCTCGGTATTCTCCGGATCACAGACCAGTTCACCATAGAACCAGTGGCTCTGGACGGTCTCGTTGCGACGTTCCCAGCTGTCGCCACCATCGCGCGAGCGGAAAGTACCTCCCTCCGGCCCTACGGCGCTGGCGTAGAGCGTGTCCGGGTCGCTCGGACAGAAGGTGACGCCGACACGGCCCACGGCACTGGTGGGGAAGCCATTGCCAACGCGATCCCAGGTATCACCGCCATCGTTACTGCGGAAGAGACCACCCTCTGCGCCGCCACCGAGCATGCTCCACATGCGTCGCTCGCGCTGGAAAGTCGCGGCGAACAGGATGTCGGGGTTTTCCGGGTGCATCTGCACTTCAACCACGCCGGTGAATTCGCTGGGGCTCAGCAACTGCGTCCAGGACTTGCCGCCGTCCTTCGTGCGGTACAGCCCGCGCTCCGGATTGGGTCCCCACAGCGATCCTAGTGCTGCCACGTAGACGGTATCCGGATCCTCGGGGTGGATCAGGATGCGCCCGACATGGCGACTGCCCTCAAGGCCCATGTGCTGCCAGGTCTTGCCGGCATCATCCGAACGGTAGACACCGTCACCGAACTGGGAGCTGCGCACGCTGTTCTGCTCGCCCGTGCCTACCCAGACGATGTCGGGATTGCTCGGCGCAATCGCCACATCGCCCATCGACACGCTGTTCTCGTGCTCGAAAACGGGCTCCCAGGTGGTGCCTGCATTCACGGTCTTCCACAGCCCGCCAGAGGCGGTTGCCGTGTAGATAATCCTGACGTCATCCGGATGCGCGGCAAAGCGCGTGATCCGGCCGCTGGTGGCAGCAGTGCCGACCTCGCGCCACTTGAGCGCGCTCAGATCGTCTGCGCTGAGCCCGTCGGGAGTGGCGGCGACGGCAGCGTGCAGGGGCAGGCAGACCGACAGGCCTGCCAGGGTGACGGCGCGGGCCAGCCGGCGCCATGATGTAAAAGGATGGATGTCTGGAATCATCGCCAGGGTAACCTCCGGGCATGTCATTATGGGGTCTTCCCGGGCATCCTAACGCAGGGTCGTGCTGCTATTCCAGACAAAGCCGAACAGGTGTGCGTAAAATGCGGGATTTGGCCAGGAGGCATTCACATGGATATTGAGACCACCCTGCGGGAGCTGCTGGACCGGCAAGCGATCACTGACCTGATTTACGCCTATTGCGAGCGCTTTGATCGCGCCGACCCGGAAGGCGTGGCCGAGCTGTTCACACCGGACGCCGTGATCGACTATAACCCGGATACGCCAGACATCATCGGTGCAGACATGGCGAAGACGATTGTCGTTGGCATGCGCGACCTCTTCGCTGCCTCAAGTCACCACGTCAGCAACATCATGATCAGCTTCGAGGGCGAGGACGCCGCCAGCTCGCTGTGCTACATCGATGCCTGGCACCGCTACCGCAGCGGTGCCCCCGATGGCTTCCTCTGGGGCCGCTATGTCAACCGCTACACGCGCACGGCAGAGGGCTGGCGCATCAGCAGCCTGCTGCTGCAGGCCGCCGGCACCATCGACTTCCACCGCGAGCGCATGCACGGCATCGGCCGGGCATAGCAGGCCGCGCCATCAGGACCTGTCATCAGCGATGCCACTCGGGGCGGAACTCCCGCTCCAGCTCAACCATCAGCTGATCGCGGACAAGCTCTACCGGAATAAAGCCGATGCGGTAGACGCGATCGTGGAAGTCCTTCAGCGTGCCTTTCTGGTCGAGCTCCCGCATCTTGTTGAAATAGTCGTCGCGCAGGAGCATCCACTGGAAGTAGCCGATAGTCGGGGCCGCCGTGTTGGTGCCGCCCCCGGCAATGCCGTCGATGTTGATCTCGGCGCCACGCCGCACGAACCCGGTGCGCTCTGACTCCACCGCGACTGCCTCGTCCCAGGTCATGCGCCCACCGTGCAGGCCGGAGTCAATGACCACGCGCCCCATGCGCCAGAGCTTCAGGCGCAGGATCTCCAGCTCATAGCGGTCCTGCATGTGGGCGGGGAAAAAGCCGTATTCGGGTCGCGGTGTCAGCTCCCATTCCACGTAGTAGCACCACCCCTGATCGGAATAGCTGTATTCGTAGCGGCGCAGGGGTCGCTCGTTGAGGTGGCGATAAAGACGCATGAGGTGATGGCCCGGGTAGGCCTCGTGGGGTCCGATCGCGTAATAGAAGCTCCAGTCCTTTTCAGTGAGGTTCTCCTCGGCGACATCCGCCGGCCACTCAGGCTGTATGGGGATAATCGGCCAGGCCATCTTGGTGGACGGGTGTCCCGCGGGCAGATAGCCGGGGCCGAAGCCCCACCACTGGGACGCGGACATGCTCGGGTCCGACGCCACCATCAGCATGTCGTCGTCTTCCCAGGGGATGCTGACCAGGTCGTTCTCGATGGTCCACTCCCGCGTCTTGCGCGACAGCGCAATGCCTTCATACACCAGCTGCTCGTTGAAGGGATGCAGGCTCTTGGTTTCCCTGATGATCTCCTTCCAGGTCTTGTCCGGATACATGGCTGCCGCCTTGCGCTCCAGGTGGCCCTCCACGATCTCATACTGCTTCCAGCCCCAGTCATGGTAGTCGGGCATGCGGGTGAAGCCACGCTCGCCGCGGGAGATCTGTTCGAGCGCGCGATCAGCCGTGGGAATCTGGTGTCGGTGCTCGTGCAGGTAGTCGTAGAGTTCCGCGCCAATACGGAAGTCTCCCTCGGGACGCTTGGCCCACTCCTCATTCACGAAACGACGGAAGCGCTGCAGTGACTCCACCGTCTGCTCCGCCTCGCTGAGCAGCTCGTCGCGCAGGTCGGGTGACAGGCGCGCGGCAAACTTGCGCATGTGTTCCTGCATTACGATCACCGTGCCGTCGATGCGGGCGTTGGCGTAGGGCAGCCAGTTCGGAATGAATTCCGTGAGATTGGTCTCGGCGTTGACCATGCGCGCACGCAGGGTCTGCAGCTCGGCAACCAGGTCACGGCCCCGTTCGTCGGGGTGGCGGTGATCCGCCTCGATCGTGAAGATCAGGCCGTTAGTGAAGACATACTGCCGCGGGTCCTGCCGCCAGCGCTGCACCTCGCTCTCGGCGCGGATGTTGGCCTTGAGAATACCGCGCAGAAAGCGCCAGTCGATGTCCTGCTCGAGGGTCAGCGTGCCGCGATCAATCTGCTCGAGATCCTCGAGAATGGCCGATTGTGCGGCGATACGCTGCTGAAAACTCTCGGCGCTCATGTCCCCCGGCAGGCTGCAGTCGACGCCGCGCACCTCGCACAGGTAGCGCTCGACCAGGGCCTCGAAGCCCGGCGCGAGCTCGCGCGCACTCCCGGGCGGGTCGCCGGGTGCGGCAAATGCCAACGTCGTGGGCAGCGCAAGGAGAAAAACCAGAGACAGCGTCAGGCGTGTGCGGGACCGCTGGCCAGCCGCGTTATTTTTCTGAGTAGGCATGATCAGGCCTCCTGAATACAGTGTGAGCGCATGCGCGGCAGCGGCCGCGCGGCGAGTCGACGTGCTGGCTTCGGTTTGCTCAACTCTCGTCTGCTGGCATCTCCGGAAAGGCCTTCCCGACCACGTCCTCCCAGATGGCGCGGGCCGCATCGTCAAGACCCGCCATCTCCCAGCGAATGAGGGTCACGGGGATGATGCCTCGCGAGAGGAAGTCGTCGTGGAACTCCCCAAGGTCAAAGGCATCCCCGAGCTGGAACGCCCGCTCGGATATCAGCTGCTCTATCTGTGTCTTGCCCAGCAGATACATGCTGCCGAGGCCCGGCCGTCGCAGGTAGCCGACGAGATCGTAGCGACCGAGGTTCTCCTCCATGTACGGCACCCAGTCCATCATGTAGGCATTTGCCTCTTCCAGCGTCATCGTTCCCGTGTGCATGCCGATCTCGGCAAAGAAGCGGCTGCCGCGCTTGGCCAGTGCTGCGTAAAACAGCTCGCGCACCCGCGGATTGTCCTCAGCGATACCGGCCTGTATCAGCGTTTCCTCGAGGTAGGTCGCCCAGCCCTCG
>LFIK01002775.1_pt1 | contig 14198 bp, 11 predicted proteins | sample 643401 | NCBI WGS metagenome assembly LFIK01 (sample SAMN03777447, study PRJNA286221) | soda lake metagenome | biome: soda lake; feature: Kulunda steppe; material: water; isolation source: sample T5-Br brine of Lake Tanatar-5 | place: Russia: Kulunda steppe | collected 2010-07 | reverse complement strand
CTCCTCTTTCTCACCCTTGTCACCCATCGCCCTCGTCACCATGACTGCTATCATCACCACCATCATTATATTACATTGCATTACACTGCATTACATTACATTGTATTGCAAGGTACTCATTAGCACCTGACAGGCCCAGTGCTGAGCATGAGTCAATACACACAATACACACATTTAAGTGCACAAACCTGAAAGACCCAGCGTCTGGAAGGCGCGTGGGGTGAGTAAAGTTCCTGAGGGTAGGCGGAAGCCGCCCTCAGGCTGGGCCGCCAAGAATTGCACAATACGCTGCGCACACACAGACAGCCGCACAAACGCTTTTGGTGTGTGCACCTCCAAAACAACAGGCGCAGGAATGGACTGGTGGACAAGCAAAAACTGGCAGAATGACACGTGCAGTGGGTTCACAGCAGCTGCAAGGGCATGCCCTGGCATCCTCAGCTAGACAGGAGGCTACTTGCTTGCATGCACAAGCAGCCCTCGACCACTCTTGCAGGCAGATGGCCGTGTGCTTTCAGAAACAAAGGCCATTGACTCAGCTTTGCGCTCATGAGGAAGAAGGCGATTGAGACAAATTAGCGCTTGCAGTGCAGCTCACCTGCACTAGGGCCACATCACCAGGGAAACGGGCGTAGTATTTATGGTTGGCCTGTGAGCACATTCCCATCAGCATCAGCAAGTCACTGCGTGTGCCCTGTGGTATGACATGTGCTGGGAACCGCTAGTGCTGCAATTGGGGGCAACAAATGCTGCATAAGGCAAGGAGGAAAAACGGCAATCCGCATGCCCTTCACGACTCTGCGTTTGTGTACTTGCACGCGAGCATGTGTGTCCCTTTTTGGAAACCCATTCAACTGACCCCTCATTTTTCATCTGCGGCAGCGGGGGATGCAGTACAGCTCCCAGCCGCCCATCACGCCCACGGGTGCAGCACACCTCCCAGCCCCCATCCCATCCATATGGGTGCAGCACAGAGCCGAGCTCTCAGCCGCCTCTCTCCCTGCTCAGGCACAGCAGGCTCCGCCGCATCAAGGCTTCTTGCGTTCGCGCGCATGGTGTGCCACACCGGCTAAAAATCGTGCCATGCCGGCTCAAAATCGTGCCACGCTGGCCCTTACGAGTCACACGGCAGCACTCAGCCAGGCATCCAGGGCAGGACACAGCCCCCGCAAGCCAATTCAGAGGAGGTTGGAAACATGAGCAAAAGCATAACTCCAGCTGTACCAGCACCTTCAAGAACAGCCTGGTCGATCGATGTTCCGAAGCTCTGCAACAGAGCCCTGGTTGTAGATATGGCAAAATATGTCAGGTCTTTGCAGGCATTTGCGATCCCCGAGCACACGCAGCATATCTCAAGCAAGGACGCATGCAATACATGCTGAAGATGCAATTGATTGCACAAAAGTAGCGACCGCAACCAACCGGTGTTCAAATCCATGCCCTCCCGTGCAGCCCATGCGTGCACACTTACAGCAAGCAGGCGTTTGTACAGGGAGCGGTACGCGGCCTCGCAGCCCAGTGGCTGGTGAATGTTGGGAGGGATGCCACCCGTTAGCAGCACCTCCGTCAACCCTGGACGCAAGAACGCCCACGCATGCCCGTGAGCACGCGTCAGCGTGCGCCAGTGTGCAGACATGCAGAAGTGCGCCAGCATGCAGGTATGCAGCAAAAGCATGATGGCTGCAGGATGGCACTGGGCAGTGCTCGGCTTTGGCCAACGTACCATGAGCACAGGAGCAGCGCGCACTGTGGATTGAGGTGCCATCACGCGCATGCATGCGCAGACACTCACACACCCATATGCACACACATGCAAACACACACACGCACGTAGACATATGCGCGTACTGGTCTGTCTGTGCAAAAGCTTTTGTGAGACTTCTACTTGATAAGCCGCATGCAACACCTCGAAAGCAGAAGCAACACACATGAGGAAGAGGCTGTATCGGCAGGGACAAGCCACACATTTGGTGCACTACGGGATTTATAAGGGTGTGCAATGGCCACCCTCATATGGCTATGGGATCAGAAGTAAAGGGTCTTTAAGCATGCACACAGGCAAGGAAGATATGGGAGAACCTGGCAAGGCTCTGCCTCCACATCACTTGACCAACACTTGAAGGTGTGCATGAAGGGCTTGGGGGCAACCATGGAGCAATCACACAGGGCCATAGCAGAGAAGGGTGTCATTCACAGAGCAAGTGGTCGAATGCTGAGCTCAGACGGTAAGCACAGCGCACAGTGGGGGCTGTAGGGCGAGCACAGCCAGGGCAATTACATCACAGTGGGGGCTCTGTCGAGAGACCACAGGAAACAGGGCACAGGGCCACAGGCTGCCTCAAAGCAGGCATGCGCGCGTTCTAGCTCCTGTCCTTGCTCGCGCTCAAGCTCCAGCTCCTGCCCACATAAATAGCGCCTGGACCAATCTCTTTCTAGTGCCAGCCTTCCCAGCTCCCTCCCAACAAACTCATCCCCACATATGGGGGGACTGTGCATGGCACGTGAGCGACTGTTGTTGTGCTCATTGGAGGTATGGCGTAGGGTTTGGCAAGGGATTGAACTGTTGCAGGGGTGTGGCGACAATCCTGAAAGCTTGCCTGGCGGCTGCTGCTACTGCTGCTGTTGATGCTCCTCCACCCCACACTCTGCACCCATGCACCCCACACACATGCACACATACACACACAGCGCTGATGTGTCCCCTTAGACACACAGAGCATGTTTCTGCATCCCACACACAGCACGGCGTGGGCTGAAGCATCCCCCCCCAAGCGCACCAGCCTCCTGTAAGGCGCACTGCATGCAAACAGTGCCAGGCAAACAGTGCCAGGATTACAGTGTTGGGCATGTGATTTGAGGCACACGCTACAAGGTGCACTGCAGGCACACATCCCCAAGGACACCTGCCATGGTCCGGAGTGCCCCGCCTACCCACCCTCGGGTGCGATGCTGAGGTAGGTGAGCGAACAGAAGCCCCCAAAGGACTGCCCCAGCGTGCTCCACTTGCCCATGCAGTTGTCCTGCGGCACCAGCGCCTGGCGCACCACTTCCGCATCGCGCACAATGCTGTCGGCCCTGCAGTGTGCACACAGGGGCGCGCGTGCAGTGGCGGCAGGTGGCAGCCTTGAGGGCTCAAGCACTCCCTTTCTCAGTGCTTGAGCACTCCCTTTCTCAGCGCTTGAGCAGTGCTCAATGAGCACTCCCGGTTTTGAGCCCTCTTTTGCTCTGTGCGTGTGGGAAAGGATGCAGGGGGGGAAATGGCAGGATTGGGGGGAGGGAGGGAAGCATGGGTGGAGCTGGCTTCCTTGGCTGTGGAACACCTTCCATCGAGGCATGGCATGTGGTTGGCGCCAGCTGCAGCCTGCAAGGCGCACTTTGGCCCTGCCAGGCATTTGGCAGATGGAGCCCTCTATCTGCCGTTGCGGAGTAAATGTCAGAGAGGGGAGGTGGAGGGGGTACGTGCAGCTGCTTTTGGCCAGCCACATCGCTGCGTCTGGCCAACCGTAGCATCCCCGCTTCTTGCTCTTTTGTCAATGCTTCAAATGTTGCCCTATTGCACGGGGAGGTGCATGCATGGATGGCAGCTGTACACACTATGAGGCGCACGCATTTGGATGACAGCTGTACACACTGTAAGGCGCACGCATTCGGATGACAGCTGTACACACTGTAAGGCGCACGCATTTGGATGACAGCTGTACACACCGTGAGGCGCACGCATTCGGATGACAGCTGTACACACTGTAAGGCGCACGCATTCGGATGATAGCTGTACACACTGTAAGGCGCACGCATTCGGATGACAGCTGTACACACTGTGAGGCGCACGCATTCGGATGACAGCTGTGCACACTGTGAGGCGCACGCATGGCATATCCCACGTGCCTGCACAGCAAGATTGCTAGGACATGGCAGACGCACAGAGGCCACACATCGCCACCCCATTTGGCAATGTCCAAGCAGGTGCGCAAGCCTGCACCAAACATTGACGCACCTGAAGAAGGACAGATACTGAGCCTGCTCCTCTGGTGTGCGCCCCTTCCCCAGGTTGCGTGTGGTGATGGGGCTGCTCTGTCCGGTTCCTCTCTGCCATGCACAGACAGGTCAAGGGTGGCCCGGCACGATGATTGGGCTGCTATGGCCGCCCTACTTTTGCGCAGCGCAGGCACAGGGGAAAGGATTGCATCACACATAAAGCACACACACACGCACACACACACTAGACGAGTGCACACACACACACACACACACTAGACGAGTGCACACACACAACATACACACACACATACAAACACACACACAAAGCACACAAGCGCACACAGGCCACACCTGGTCCATGAGCACCACCCGGAAGCTGCCGATCGCGGACTTGATCCACGAGGCCGCCTCCGTGGGGCAGGGGCTGCCAAATCCAGGGCCGCCTGCATGTATGGGGTTTGCCTTGCATTGCACGACATCCACGGCAGTGCGGCCCCACCCACGCCCTGTGGCCTCGCTTCCAGACCACACGTGCGGCAACTCTTATCAGTCATGCCCCCCAGCCGGCCAGGGACACAGGCATGCACCTGCTGTCACCCACCCATGAGGCAGGGACTGTGTGTTGTCTGCCCTGCGCGTGCACAGACCTTCACCCCAGCCCCCTTCAGATGGAACAGGACAGGGGCAGCCGTACCTGTGGGACACCCTCCCACCCTTCAGCACACCTTGCCGTCCTTTCCTGCAACCCCCTTTCACCTCACAACACCCGCTTCACACCATGAATGCCCTCAACACCATGACAACCCCTTAGTAATCCATTCAGAAGGATGTCACTTCAAGGCAGGCCCAGCCCGAAGGCAAGGCCTCTACATCACTAGGGACAGTGGCCACAGGCAGCAAAGCAATGGCATGCACGCTGCTCTGACTGCATGTCCTACCCGTCCTGCCTGCCCCACACAATGGACCCTATACCCCCCCTCCACAGAACGCGCCTGTTCTTGCCCAAGCACGCTGCACACGGCACATGTGGTGTGTTTCTATACATGTGCATGGGCAAGTGTTCATACATACACGAGCAAATGGACAACCTTACTTGTTTAAAGACCTACTATCACACACGCACATGCCACAGATTGCAGGAGAAACGCAGTGCAGCAAGCTTGCCTCTGCAAGCACAGTGAGGGCTTCTTGGCGCACCTTGAAGATACAGTAAGTAGGGCAGCGCTTTTGGAGCCGCTGGCGCGCAGACCTCACGCACACAGATGCTCACTTGGCCAGGCACCTGACATTGGTTCAGCCAGGCACCCTTGATGAGCTCCATATTGTGCAATGCTAGCAGCCTTAAGAAAAGCAAGGAATTGAAGGGATCACAACCAGATCCAGGGGAGAGGCTGCTTATCAAGGTGTACAGTGCAGGCAGCAGGTATGAATTGCTGTGCTGCCTAATACCTCAGACCACCTTTGAAGTAATGTCAGTATGAAGCATGCTGCTTCAAATGACACATTACACAATTCCATCTGTTTTTGCTGCAATGTTGAGCAGGGCTGTGGATGTTGATGTTGTGCCTTCCTTTTTAAACATGCAAGGCAGGATGAGGTACAGTAGAGGTGCGGCGCAGAAAAAATTATGGAGATTGAGGTGGCTTGTCTAAACAGAGGAACCAGGTTGAATGCTTGCTTGCCCTCTCATCAACAAGTATCCCCCAAAGTCAGGATCTGGAGCATATGGTGTTCGTGAGAAGGAATGTAGGCAAAGCATACGCGCTACCAAGGTACTGTGGAGCAAGCGCAGGGCATTTCCTGGAATTTGGTAGGGGAATGGGCTGAGTGATAGCAGTTTGGAGGTCATACGCTTCAAACTCAAGATGAGCTCAACTGCGACCAGACATACTCTATTCTGACCGTGGTTGCTCCCAGTGTGCCATGACTCCCAATTGCCAGGCCCTTGATTTGAATATTTGAGGGTAAAATCAATTGAGTCCCTGTCATAATGTCTTGCAGATTGCAGCTCAACAGCTTAAAAAGGTATACTAAAGTATCGCACACCTTTCCCGAGTGATCAAGAGGGACAGGAATTACATGGTTTGTCACAACTAGGCCTGCAAGGGGGAGAAGGAGACACCCATGCCAAAATAAGCTTTGTACAGAAAAATGATACTGATGAAAATCAAATGCTTGCAACAAATGTGTACGCATGTTGTGCTGTCCTTGCAAAAAAGGCAGGTGCTCGTGCAATCTGAGAAGATTTGGACAAAGTGATGAAAGTAGAATAAGATTTATGCACGGTTTGTATCAGTACAGGCATGCTAAAATGTGAGTGAGCATGCATGCCTGCAAACACACGAGTTTAACAGAGGTGCGGAAAGCAGTTCATCATTCAGGGTTCGCTCACCAGGAACTTTAAACACGCTGTCCACATATGATGAAGCTGAGGTCACCTTCTGACGCTTTGATGCCTGCATCTTCAGTCTGGGTTGGCAGGGAACCTGCTTACTTATTCCGTAGCTTCGTGCAGCAGCAAGCATCTAAAATATTCCATTTACATGAATATCAATATTTTTAAAGATGACGAGCTGACTTGAATTTCACGACAGGGTAGTTACATACATAATCAGGAGGGTTTTGAAACGAGCCATGCTTTTCCGGTACGTCGCATCCTTCTGCAAGACGTGAATTGAATTGCGCCTTTCTCGTCGCTTCAAACATTTTTACACAAGTGCGCGAAAAATAAAGGCTTTGAAGGCTGTGAAACACTACATCATTCAAGAAAAAGGAGACACATCGTGCGTTTCAGTTTAGTATGCTCAGTATTGTGCTAACCCACAAGAAAAAGGAGACACATCGTGCGTTTCAGTTTAGTATGCTCAGTACTGTGCTAACCCATAACCTTTTCCACACCATCTTTAGTGGCTCGAGCAGGCTAAGAGACTTCACATGCCAAGCAGACACCTAAGGCCTGGCCTTATTTGCATGCGAGTGCCTGGATTGCTGTGCCTAGATTTTAGACCACCAATCTGCTTGCCTTTACTTGGTTTTGGTTGCAGGCCTGTACAGAACATGTTTGGCTTCAGCTATACTGCAGATGCAATTCGGCAGGTACAGCTTTGTAACCTGATCTAACCTACTAGGCATAGTATGCCATTTTGTCACTCTTGCTAGATGTTGGTCTGGTCGTGTGTCCTCACAACAGTTGACAACAGTGAGGTTCAAGTCCCAAGTTGGGACTCCCAACATAAGGGCAAGGCCTTAGCGTACCTTTTATGGATCCTGCTTTAGCCGACAGGCAGGCATCTGGTTTAGAACATGATCGAATGATTATAAATTATGCGAACGTTACTGAAGCCAATTTAAAAAGATTCCCTATGACAATGGTGATACTAAAGGCATTGTGTCCTTCACCAAAACCTCTTGCTGTTGTTGCTTAATTTGGTGTATCTTCCTTTCAAGGGCATCTTTTTTTCCTTCATTGGCGCCTTTCAAGGCTTCAGCTTCTCAACTCTAGTTGAGCAGCTACAGCTACGTAAGCCTGACACGCAGCAGTAATCCAAGTCAAAATGACCACCACCACACGATGAAAGAGAGAACTCCTTTCACGTGGCACTAGTCATAATCGAAGTGTATAAGTTTACTGTGCACATAGGGGTGATTCTTTGCAGTGCTAGACACAGTTGTGTTATCAGAGCAATTCGATGAATCTTTGGATTTGACTTTAAGTCAGGCAGGCAGAAGGAAGTTCTGAAACCAGCTGAATTGACAGGGAGTTTTACGCTGCCTGCATACTTCTTTCTTTCGAGAGCAAGCAGTCGGAAATTGTTTTCCTATGTCTAGACATTCCATGCAGTGATTTCCGCACATTTTCACTCAGCACCATGGCATGTTGCAGCCACTGGAGCACAAACTCAAGCTAAACAACCGGTAATGCAGTGGCGCAGCCCTGCCAGTGTCTATCCTGAGTATGTCAGCGTGAAGTCTTGCTGCGGTGGAGGCAGCGCGTTTTTGAACGCCGCCGCTCCTGCTCTGCCCCCCTCCGCGCCAGGTAACGTCACGCGCTGTACCTGGATGCCATCCAAGTGCAGCCCATCTTCATCATCCAAGTCCTGACCAACACCTCCCCGAGGCAGCCACTCCTGCGCTTGGGCAGACGCGCCGCCCCTGCTGTTGGCCCCCACGCCAGCCGTGCCTGTGCCCCCAGCACGCGTGAAGTCACCCAGCAGCGCATCAAGCCGCGCTTGCAGGGGTGCAAGCAAGGGATTGGCGCATGTGCCACTGGCGCCCACACTGTCATCCACAGTGTGTAGCGGCTCAGGTTGCTGCTGCTGCTGCTGCTGCTGCCAAGCGTCGCTGCCTTGCATCTCCGAGCTCTGCTCATCAGAGCTCCCCTCCACCTGGTCAATCACCTGCCACTCCTGCAGCTGCTCACCTGCCTGTTGCTGCTGCTGCTGGTGCTGGTGCTGCTGCTCCTGCCCCTGCGCCTCCTCCTGCTCCTGCTCCTGCCCCTGCGCCTCCTCCTGCTCCTGCTCCTGACTTGCCTGTGCCTGCGCTTGCCACTGCTCCGACGGCTGAGCCTGATGGGCCTGCGCCTGCCTCTGATGTGGCGGCGGCTGCAGCTGCGTTGGCGGCCCCATGGCCATGAGCGGGTGCACTGGCAGCCCGCTCCCAACACCGCTGGCCCCTTGTGGCGGAGGCTGTGAGGCAGTGGAGTGGCCTGCCGCCCCCGCACGCGGTAGGGGTGGCGGCCGCCGGAAGCTGAACACCCACTCATCCTCTGCTTGCTCGCATCCCGCCTCCTCGCCCCTGTGCATCAAGCGGCCCAGGGGCACAGGCGCAACAGCCGCGCCGTGCAGGCCATGCCCCTGCTCTTGGCTGCGCGGCTGCCGGGCCTGCGGCGCGTGGGCATGGAGTGGGGGGGGGCTGCAGGGCGAGCCGGGCTGCTCTGCACCAAAGTCGACAGTAGCCCGCGCCAGCAGCTCGTCTGTGTTGGCCTCGCTGCGCGGAACAGGACGCACCACAAACACAAGCGGCGTGTACAAAGAGCTCAGTGGATCACGCTTTGTGAGAACACAAGGTTTGGTGCAAGAAAGACTAGGTAGCAGGGGCGTGCATGGACATGACTGAGTGCTGGCTTGACTCGGTGGGAGCGGGGCAGCGGCAGGCCTGCTTGCGGGCCAGCGAAGGGGCAGTGGTCCAGAGACTGGATGCAGTCTTTGAATAGCTGTGTGCAGCCTGGTTGTGCGGCTTGCACGTGCACCCATGCCAGGAGCGCATGAGCTGCACAAGCAGGCTGCGTGCTTCATGTGGGGGAACTGCAACATTACCAGGCTTTCCTTGATCAACAGGTCACCACCAACCACCACCCGACCAACCACCAGGCCCAGGCTGAGCCTGGACTGAAAACAGACTTGCTCATCAGATGGGGTTGTTCCCTGGCCAATAGCTCGATGAAAGCTCATTCCAATCCCATCAACCAGAATCCCTATTCCCTGGCCATTAGCTCGATAAAAGCTCATTCCAAGCTGGCCAATGGCTCAATGAAAGATCCTTGCTGTCGGCGTGCCCTATAGGGATGCACACACAGCTGCCGTGTCACGACGCATCCGTGAGCCACTCCGACCCAAGAGGCCGCTGCGCTCCTCGCACACATTTCTGGCGCACTTGACACAGAGGATGCACTTGGCACAGAAGCTGCTGCGGCCCTCTCACGTAGGGACCACTACACTTGATCTGATCTGGTGGGCAGGCGAGCAGCGGGGATCCATCCCAGCAGCTGCTGCCAGCGCCGGAGAGCCATTCACGCCATGCAGGCAACAGCCAGGCCCCAGCAAGCAATGCCCAAGCGCGCAAGTGAGCTTTGCGTGTGGCGCGTGTCAGGCACAGCCAGCACTTGCTCGCTGTGGCACATGCCAGCTAGACATGGCTGGACAAACACCACCAGGCTTAATGCGCAGGCTTGACACGCAGGCTTGACACGCCCGCCATCCCGGCCTGAGACACACCACCAAGCTTGGGGCGCCCACCTCCCAGGCTTGAGACACACCACCAGGCTTGATGCGCTGACCACCCAGGCATGATGAACCGCCCAACCCCACTCCACAGACCAGCCCACACCACCCTGATCCCCCATTCCACACTGTGTCCCATACCATATGCCAGCCCTCTGTGCGAGCGCATGTTTGTGTGAAGGGGGGGGGTATGTGAGTGTGTGTGTGTGTGTGTGTGTGTGTGTGTGTGTGCGCGCGCACGCGTGCTGTAATGCACCTCGGGCTGTAGCCGCCTGCCACCACATCTGGGCCGCCCCCATCACTGCACGTCTCCACGGCCGCCAGCAACGCAGGCGGGCGGCTGTAGCTCACGGTGCTCACAGCTGCATGCGCGCCTGGGGAGCAAAAGGGCAGGGGCAGTGCACAGTGCACATGGTGTTTCTGGTGCTCACAGCCGCGTGCGCGCCTGGGGAGCAAAAGCAGGGGCAGCGCAAGGCAGCAGCAGCAAGGGGCTGCAGCCAGGGATCCTCCGCATAATCCTGCGAGTGAGGGTGCTCAGGCACCCACGCTGCTGCGCATAGCTGCTTGCGAAAGCAAACCAAACACAGGCAGAAGCTACCACTTAGCGTGCTTGTGCACCATGCCTACATGCAAAGCTGACACACGTAAACAACGCAGGGTTAGGGTTGCTGACCTAGCACGCTTCTTGGACATACACACACAGCAAGTGCGCAAACACTCGCATGGCATATACGCCCACCCACAACCAAATCCACAGCCACAGCCACAAACATGCCATCGTGCACACACACACACAGCGCGCGCGCACCCTCACACACGCTCACACACGCTCAATCACACACAAATAAGCATCATGCCCAGGCCACCCACCTTGCTCCCCCAGCGCCAGCTGGTGCTGCCTCAGCGCCGCGCCTGTGAGCGGCACTCTGCTGGGGCCGCGGCTCACAGCTCCTGCTGCACACTCACTGCCACTGCCTGATGCCCCAGCTGTCCAGCCACCTTCGCGCTCCCCCCCTTGCCGAGCCAGGGGCGGCATCACACCCCAGGCCGTCAAGAAGGAAGTGCCGCCGGGGACGTGCGAGGGTGTCACGGTTGCCGCCGGCTCTGCAGCTGCTTCTGCAGCTGGATCATCATTCCTGCCGATGCCCCAGGCGGGGAGGAACGAGGTGCTGGGCGGTGTGGGGGCGGCAGGGAGGGCTGCCGCCGTTGCCCTAGCTGCTGCGGCTGCTTCTGCAGCCAGATCATCGTCCTTGGCGATGCCCCAGGCGGGGAGGAATGAGGTGCTGGGCGGTGTGGGTGCAGCGGTGTGTAGGGGTGCTCCCTCTCCGCTGTTGTTGCCTGAAGTTGGCAAGAGTGAGGCATCAGGTGTGCGTGTGGCGCTTCCCCAGGCATGCTGCGCTGCCTGCCGCTGCTCCGCGGTCTGCTCCTCCACTCCCTCCCCAGCTCGCGCCCAGCTGGTGAAGAAGGACGCAGGCCCTGTAGCTGGGGGTGCTGCTGCAGTGTGCTCCATTTGTGGTGGCCCCACTGATTGCAAATGTGCACATTCCTCTGGCCGCGCCCAGCTAGTGGAAAAGGACGCAGGCCCAGCAGCTGGTGGTGCCGCTGGGTGCACCCCTGCCTGCCCGAGCCCTGCACCCGTGGGGTCTGTGCGCTCCTCCACGTGCGCCGGCGCAACAGGCGGCTGTCCTTGGTGCTTATCTGCCCGTGCCCAGCTGGTGAAGAAGGACGCAGGCGGTGGTGCTGCAGTGTGCTCCCCGGCCTGCACGGACCCCGCAGCCGGTGGTTCCGCGCGCTCCCGTGCCCAGCTGGTGAAAAAGGAGGAAGGGGCACCAAAAGCGGATGCCCCACCCCCTGCCCCAGACGCCTCCGCTTCACCAGAGGGGGGCGCGCCACGGGCTAAGGCGATGCCAGGCTCTGTGCTGGGAGCAACGCTGCCGCCCTGCAGGCGGGAAGCCCATTGGTGCCCTAGCACATCCAACTCCTGCATATGTGTGGGGGAAGGGCAAGGACAGGGACAAGGCTCAAGGAGGTAGCACACACACGTCCGTCTTTCGCCTTTCGCCTCCGTTTTTCGCCTTTCGCTTCCGTTTTTCGCCTCCGTCTTTCACTACAGGTGGCGATAGGATGCACATGCAGTCACACTCACGACCCCACCAACACGCACGTACACACACAGGTGCACACAGCCCTTACATGCATACAAGAATAAAGTACCAACTTCTTGTGCCTCGCCCATCACACTCCGCTTACGCTGCATGCATGTTTGTACGCATGCGTCTCCTTATCCCAACCTTCCCTGCCTGCCTCTTCCATGCATCACCATGAGCGCACAAAATGTTTTGTGCTGGCGCTGCTGCTGCGGCTGCTACTGCTGACAGTGATCGTGATACAGACAGCAATGATGATGATTGAGCATGGTGGAGGGCACGCCTGCCTCTGGGCGACACTCAAGCACATGCTCCCAGCGTTTCATGTCCTAAACCCTCTGCCCTCTGACCCTTCCACCCAAACCCCACGTGCTCCACTTCTTCCACAAGATACAGCTGTTGAGGGGGTGAATGACTCAAATCGCGCTTGCATAGCTGCGCAGCTCACACAAAGCTGTACAGCCTGCACAAAGCTTCATGGCTGTTACTGCTGCATGGCCTCAACAGCGCTAAACAGCCCATACAAAGCTGCACGGTGCAGAAGCGTACGCCCAGCAGCTGGTGGAGGCGCTGACTGCATGCACCTGCACTGCCCTCCTACCTTGCCTACATCACAGCAGAGACATTGAGCATTCACACAATCACTGAGGACTCAATGACTCAATCACTGAGCACTCCACTGGGTGCGTGCACCCTTCTATTAGAACCACTGCCCCACTCATGTCGTGCGCATGCTCATGCTGCACACATGCAGTTTATGTTCATGGCACACATGCAGTTCATGTTCACAGCACACATGCAGCTCAGGTTCACAGCACACAAGCAGTTCATGTTAACGGCACACATGCAGTTCATGTCAACGGCAAAGGTGCAGTTTATGTTAACAGCAAAGGTGCACTTTATGTTCACGGCATACATGCAGCTCATGTTCATGGCACACATGCAGTTCATGTTCACGGCACACATGTACTTTATTTTCATGGCACACATGCAGTTCATGTTCACGGCACACATGTACTTTATTTTCATGGCACACATTTGCACAGCGCATCCATAAGTGCAGTGGTGGACCCTCAAACCTGTGAAAGTCCTTGCTCCTACCACAACAGCACTTGGCACTCGGAGGGCTCATCACCCTCACGCCCCCTTTCCCCCCCCGCACCCATTTGCACACACACGCCCTCAGCTCCTGGCCAACTGATCATCCCCATCCCCACCCTTCCACGCACTGCGCACCAGCGCATGTGTGCGCACCTGCAGCTGCTGCCGCAGCATGGCATCAAGCGCCTCCTGGCTCAGGCCCTCAAGGTCCAGCACACACCCCCTGCCTTCCTGCATGCGTGCCAAAACCTCCTCCGGGGCTGCACCTGCCGCCACCATTGCTTGCAGCTCTGCGGCATCAGGTACGCCACCGGAGTGCGGCAACAGAGCTGAGGACGCCGGTGGCGGCGGCTGTTGCTGGGACGGCGGAGAGTGCCAGGTGCTGGCGGGGTCACACGGGTGGCGGGGCATCAATGCTGAGTGGGGAGGTGCGGACCCCTGCTGCTCCAGCGGCTGCGCTGGCAACGCTTCAGGGCATGCATGCATGTCAGGCACAGAGGGAGGGACAGCGGGGCCCAGGGCCTCGAGCTTGCCTGCGGCGGAAGGTGGTGGCGGTGGCGCGGCACTGGGGCGGTTTGGCGAGTAAGGTGAACGGAAGAAGGGGACTTCTCCTTCTTCACTGCCAGTTTGCTGTGGGCTGGGTCCTGGGGTGGCCCCTGCTGCCATCACTGCTGCTTGGTCGTAGGGCTGCTGGTCCCTGGAGAGGGGGGCGCTGCTGGCTGCCACATCCATACCACCCACACTGCCCTGGCAATCAGGGCCTTCAGTGGCAGGGATGCGGGACGCTGCGGCCCCATCATAGCCGGGGGCAGGCTGCCACGAGCTGCTGTTGAGGAGGTGGGGGGGCGGGGCACCACCGGCAGGTGCCATCTCCAGGAGCGCCTTGATGCGCAGCTTGGGCGGGGCAAAGTATTTGGCTGCTGGGTCCACTAGCAGGTGCGTGCCACTGACCCACCTGCGTGTGTGTCCGTGT
>LFIK01002774.1_pt1 | contig 14199 bp, 18 predicted proteins | sample 643401 | NCBI WGS metagenome assembly LFIK01 (sample SAMN03777447, study PRJNA286221) | soda lake metagenome | biome: soda lake; feature: Kulunda steppe; material: water; isolation source: sample T5-Br brine of Lake Tanatar-5 | place: Russia: Kulunda steppe | collected 2010-07 | reverse complement strand
CCCCCCCCTCTTCTTTGCCTGCCTGCACCTTCTGCACCCTTTGGTGCCTGCACCTTCTGCCCTGCACCCTTTGGTGCCGCGCTCTCACGACTCAGCTCGGTGTCTGCCTGTGCCAGGCTTGGCCACATGGTACGGGAGCTGCAGGCGCAGCTGTCAGCTGAGCGCGCTCAAGCGGCTCAGGCAGCTGCCGAGACGGAGGCGCTCCGGGCGCAGCTTCAGGCTGCAGTGCCCCAAGGCGCATCCAAAACCAGGAGTAGCATGGCCATTAAAGGCAGGGAGGGGCAGGCAGATCAGCAGCAGCAGCAGCAGCAGCAGCGCATGCTACCAGCCAAGGAGAAGGAGCTAGAGCGTGCAAAGCGGGAGGCTGAGGCATCTGCAAGTAAGCATACGCGGGGCTGCACGATGCCCTGCATGGCACACGATGTGCACTGCATGGCACACGATGTGCACTGCATGGCACACGATGTGCACTGCATGGCACACGATGTGCACTGCATGGCACACGGCGTGCACTGCATGGCACACGGCGTGCACTGCATGGCACACGGCGTGCACTGCATGGCACACGATGTGCACTGCATGGCACACGGCGTGCACTGCATGGCACACGATGTGCACTGCATGGCACACGATGTGCACTGCATGGCACACGATGTGCACTGCATGGCACACGATGTGCACTTTGCGTGCGTCCTGGTGCACGATGGTGCATGGCACACGATGTGCACTGCATGCACACGATGCCCTGCATGGCACACGGCGTGCACTTTGCGTGCGTCCTGGTGCAGAACACCTTCTGTCAGTGCTGTGTGCTGTGTGCATCCCCAGTGCTGTGTGCTCTGTGCATCCCCAGGACCTGTCCGGGGGGCCAGAGGCGGCTTTGGCGCTTGCATGATGACTGGCCCGGCATATTTTCCCTGCCGCCTTGTGGGGCATGCCTTCAGTGAGCTCCTTGCTGCATGTGGGGGTGCTTTGCTGATTTGTGGAGCACACCTTCAGTGAGCTCCTTGCTGCACACATGGCGGCTTGCTTCCACTGCCCATCTTGAAGGGTGGAACCTGGACCCTTGATCCATCAACGAAACACATACACGCGTGCGGGGGGTTCTCGGCAGCCACCGCCACAGGCGCCTGCTCCTGTTTGCTGTGAGCCTGGGTGCAGCCCTTTGAACGATACATGCACACGCCCTCGTTGACTTGCTAGTACACCTCATGCCTCTGGAGCTGCTGCCATGAGTGCCGTGTGCCCTGCCCAACCTGCGCAACTTGAGCAGGCAAGGCCGCCATGAAATGCGAGCAGCTGGCTCAGGACCTGCAGCAGAGCCGCGCGCAGGCGGCTGCCAAGACAACGGAGCTGACGTTGAGGCTAGAAGGTGCGTGTGTGTGTGTGTGGAGGGGGTGGCTCGCTGCTCAGTGCAGTGCCCGGCTGTGCCTTACCGAGGTCAATGTTGTTGAGGGATTGCAAGGGGGTGGTGCAGGAATGGGTAGCAAGAGGGTGGTGGGGTCAAGCAAGGGGAGTTGGCGGCAAGAACGCTCGAAAAAGGAGGGTTAGTGCGCAATGAAGACAAGTCAAGGGGATGACTTGCTGCTCAGCCTTGTAGCTGCCTTGCTACATGTTGGTTCAGAAAGGTATTGGAATATTGTCTATTGTATGATGCAATAATATGACTTGGTTTGACAATATACTCAAGGGCAGAAAAGTAGAAATGCCTTGGCCAGCTAAAAGGAAGCTTAGCACCTGCTAAAAGGAAATGTTCTGTGATTTTGTGTTTCACGGCCAGGCCGTACAGGGAGATCGGCAGTCGTGCATGTGGGCATGCAAGCATTGTGTGCACGTGCACATGTTGGGCTTGGAATGCACACATGGGCATGCGCACCAGCTTCACGGAAACGCTTGCATGCAGGCATGTGACACATGCGCACTCATGCTCGCGCAGGCCAACGTATAGAGGCACACACAAAGACACATGAATATGTGCACACACACACACACGTGCAGCGTCTGAGTGTGCCATCAAGGAGCGCGACGAGCAGGTGGTGGAACTGCTCGGCAAGCTGAGGCTGACCGAGGGGCGGATCGCTGCGCATAGGGGCTATGCGGAGCAGCTGGCAGCTGAGGCCCAAGAGAGAGAGTCCGCGGCAGCAGTGGCTGCGGCGGCTGCAGCAGTGCGCGCGTCAGGTGAGCGGCCCAGCCGGCGCTCCAGGAGACTGCAGCATTGTGCATTGTGCCTGTCCAGCTCTTACCTTTGCGCATTTTGCCTGTACGGCTTATACCTTACCTTACAAAGATGCAAGGGGGGTGAAGGTTGGTGGGGCTTGTGATGACCTACCACTTGAAAAGGGCGTGGTACACTACGGCATGTGTGAGCGCACATGGATAAATGCAAGCAAGTGGACGGCTGGTGCTTACAGCTGAACCCTCCCTGTGCCTGAGCCTGGTAGGCAGTCTCGTGCGAAGCCGAATGCAGCTTCAGGTTAACCGTACGCATGTATGGCTTACGTGCATTTGATGATAAGGGCCATGTAATGTGTCAAGAGTACAGTTATTTAGCAAAGCGCTCGCACATCTGCTCTGTATATGTCCATTGTCTGACTCCTCTCACACGATCAGCACGTCAGAGCATGACACTCTAGTAAGTATTGGGAGACATCAAAATATTAACACAGAAAATGCATGCATGCACACGTGCATACACACACATACACACACACACGCCCACGCACCCACAGGCATACATACATCCGCACACATGCATGCATGCATGCATGCATGCATGCATGCACGCACAAATACACATATTTCATGGCGCCAATCTCCAGGTTCTGGAGCCACACCAGTGAACAGAGGGCTGGCATCATTGGCATCTCGGAGCAGGAGCCTGAAGGGTCCTGTGGATGTTGTCTGCCCTGAACATTTTACAACCAGTAGCCTGAGGGGCACGCCTGGAAGCAGGTATGTTACCCACCAGGTCTTGACTTCTTCATGAGCATGAGCACACTTGGGGCAGGGTCCAGTGATTTTTTGAAGGCATATGCTGCATGTGATACGCAGTATGGCCTGCCGGGGCGGGTTGCAAAGCAGTGCCCAGCATACTTGAAAATGAAGACGTGGAGTAAAAGGTAAAGGCCGCACAGCTGCGCTGTCTAAGGGAGGGTGGCTCAGTTGAAGCCAAAAATACGGGCAGGCCGGCTGGGCCATTTTGATCATGCTGCGCCGTCTCAACCATGCCGCGCTGTCTGCATCATATGCCGCACTGCATGCATCATATGCCGCGCTGTCTGCATCATATGCCGCACTGCATGCATCATATGCCGCGCTGTCTGCATCATATGCCGCACTGCATGCATCATATGCCGCGGTGTCTGCATCATGCCGCGCTGCCTGCACCGTATGCCGCGCAGTCTGCATCATATGCCGCACTGCCTGCATCATATGCCGCGCCGTCTGCATTATAAGCCGCACTGCATGCATCATATGCCGCGCTGTCTGCATCGTATGCCGCACTGCCTGCATCATATGCTGCGCTGTCTACATCATATGCCGCGCTGCTTGCACCGTACGCTGCACTGTCTACATCATATGCCGCGCTGCTTGCACCGTACGCTGCACTGTCTACATCATATGCCGCACTGCATGCATCATATGCCGCGCTTTCTGCATCAATCTGCACCCTTTCAACCATGCTGCGCTGCCTGTATCACATGCCGCGCTGTCTGCATCATGCTGCACCAGCCCGTTCCGCCCTTCCACAATGCAGCGCTGGTGACCCCGACCCTGACCCGGAACCAACCTTGGCCCAACCTGAGGAGCCTCAGCACACGCCTCCCAAGCCCCCTGACCCATCGGCATTGCCACCAGCGCCTGCGTCCGACACACGCCTCAGTCCTGAAGCGGCAGGCACAGGCTGGCCTGCGCCAGAAGCAGAGGCCTGGGTGGCTGGGACTGTGGGTAGGCCGGTGGCAGCTGATGGTGGGGGAGCTCCGTCTGCCCTCACCCCATCGAGTGCTGCGGCTCATGGGTCTGCACGCCCCATCGCCCCCATCGCCCCTGCACCCACCGGCGGCAGCCGTGCAGCGGGCGGTGCAAGCGGCAGCGCCACTGAGCATGCGCCCCTCGCCAGCCCCGTCACGCCCCACCTGCAAACCCGCACCTCAGCAGGGGGTCCAAGCAGCGGCGGTGTTGGACACCCCACAGGTGGTGGCCCCGCTCCGCCCCCCACGCCCAGCAGCAGCACGCCCCTGGCAGGCAGCGCGCGCGGCGGCGGTGACAAACATCCAGGGGGCGTCAGCCCAGCCCTCCCCCTGACACATCACGACTTCTCGGACCCAGACGGCAGCGCCGCCCCCTATCCGGGCCCTCGCCCCACCCTGGCTCCTGCGCCCAGCGCCGCTCAGTCCAGCAGTTCCACCCCACACGCGGCTCACACCACACCAACTGCCCCCAGTCTTGCAGCAGACGCTTCGCATGGTGCCCCCAGCCCCTCCCCCGCCCTGCACACCAGGCGCAACATGCCCTCATCGCCCAGCTCAGCCACAAGCACCTCCACACCCGCATCACGAGGCCCAGCACCCGCTCTCCTCCCACACAGCGCGTCCAGCACGCCCCCCCATGCAGCGCACGCCGCGCACGCACTCGGCGGCCACCATCCGATGGCGGCGCGCATGGAGCCACGGTCGCCACCACTGCCCACGCCCGGCAGCAGCCCGCTCACACAGCGGGAGGCGGTGGTGGCGGCAGCTGCCGGAGCGCACGATGCGGAGGGCAGCTTGCCTGGCGGGGGGCACAGCGGCTCGGGGCCGGGGCGGTCTCAAGGCTTGGGCGGTAGCCCTGTAGCTCAGGGCACCAACACACCGCCTGAGCCTGAGGGGCCACTTGGGACCAACCCCAGTGCCACCCACTCCCGCCCTGCACCAGACACGCCCCGTCAAGCCCCATGGCAGCCCCTGCTGCCGCCGCGAGAGGCTGCGCAGCACCCCGTCGCGCCCCTACGGTCTGCCCCGCCGGCCCCTGCTGCCAGCAGCGCCGCAGCCCTGCAGCCAGGCTCTGAGCCACTTCAAACGCGCGACAGCGACGGCGGCAGCATCTTGGCGGCACCGGCGGCGGCAGGCGTGGGTATGGGGGTGGGCGCCCGGGCGAGCCTGCGTCGCCCGCTCTCCGCATCGTCTGGGCCAGCCGCCGCAGCGGCAGGGGCAGGCGGGCGGTTGCCTAGCAGGGTATCTTTCAGTGTGGGCGTGGCACCAACCACAAGGGAGCCCGCCAACAGCATCCTGGGCAGCGCGGACGCGCTCGCAGATGTGGACGCGGCACTCCCTCGCAGCCCGCAGGCATCCCCATCCTCTGCCCAACCGTCACCACCGGCGCGGCAGCACAGCGCTGGCGCCGCGCCAGCGTCACTCCAGTACGCCCCGCCGCCCCCCGACGGCCCCCTGTCAAAGGAGCCAGCGACCTGGGTGGGCCAGCATCCGTCCCTGACGTCCTCATCCCCACTGCCTACTCCCACGCAGCTTGCGGCTGGGGGCGTGGCGCCGCCACCACACCTCCTGGATGCGCCAGTGCGTGAGCCGCACCCGCCGCTGACCTCACCCCGGCACCGGCCCCGCAGTGCCAGCGCAGCCGCCGCCGCTGCCACCGCCGTACCTCCACAACACACCTCCTCCTCAATGTCCCCCCGGCCATCAGCAGCAGAAGCTGTTGCAGCGGCAGCAGCAGCGGTGGCGGTGCCCGGTGCGCCTGACCCCCCGCCCGCAGCGGCCAGCTCGGCTGTGGAGCAGCGCCCGCCAGGTCCAGACAGCACCGCCGCCATCCGGCGCGGTGGCTTGCACCTGGGGCCGCTGGCCACGGGAGAGGCCAGCTTTGGCAGTGGCGGCGGCGGCAGCCTGCCCGGCAGCCCCTCCCCCAGCCGATCCCCGTCCGCACGCATTCTGTCTTCCAGCGGGTCCTTTGTGCGGCCCCAGAGCCCCGGCAGCCCGCACACCATCCTGCCCTCCCGCCCTGGCTCTGCGAGGGTGTCCACGCTCGGGTGAATGCGGGGGTGGGGTAACGAGGGTGGGTACTCAGGAGGGGGCACAAGAGCACACATGTTTGCATGGATGCTGGCTCTGCGAGGGTGCCCACGCTCAAAAGAGAACAGGGGCCGAGTGCATTCCTCAGGGTGGGTGCACAGGCCCCTGTGCTTCTGCTAGGGATAGATGCGCACGCCCAAGCACTGCATTGCGCATGCTCAGGCGCTGCTGGCATCCCCACAAAGGCCCACTTGACTCCTTACACAGTCCACTCACCCTGCAAGCGCGCCCCTGCCCGCCCTGCAAGCGCGCCCCTGTCCGCCCTGCAAGTACGCCCCTGCTTGCCCTGCATGCGCGCCCCTGCTCGCCCTGCAAGCACGCCCCTGCTTGCCCTGCATGCGCGGCCCCTCATTATCTCCAAAGGATGCCACAATTATGACCGCTGTTACGGTGCACGCATTCGCACACTTGCACATCAGCGTGGTGTCCATGCGCGTGCACACACTACACGTGCACACACACACGCACACACACAAACGCAAACACAAACACAAACGTACAAAAAACAAAAGCAGGCACATGCATGCGCACACACACACACAAGCACACACACACACACACACATGCACAAACACGCACGTGTGCCTTTGGGGGCGCACATATGCTGTTTGTACCACAGGTACCGCGTGCCCACCATCAAGCGCAGCCGATCGCAGGCCACCTCTGCCGCCACCTCCACCCGCTCAAGCGCGGCGCCCTCCAAGCTGCCCTCCCGCGCCGCCTCCCGCTCCCAGCTGGTGCTCACCAGTGCCGACGAGCTGCCAGTGAGGCGTGTGGAAGAGGCGATGCGCCGGGTCAGGGAGGCCGCCGCGCTGCGAGAGGCCGAGGGCGGCAGCGAGGGCGGCGGCGTACGGTGGGGAAGCAGCGCGCGGGGGCTGGGTAGCGGCGGCGTGCGCAGGGAGAGCAGCGTGCGCTGGGAGAGCAGCGTGCGGGGGGAGGGCAGCGTGGGGGGGGAGGGCAGCGTGCGGGGGGAAGGTAGTGTGCGTGGGGAGGGCAGCGTGGAGGGCGAGGGCAGCGCAGGGAAGGAGGCCAGTGTGCGCGAGGAGAGCAGCGCGCAGGGACATGGCAGCATTGCTGGTGAGGCTGCCCCGCTGCCAGATGCCCTCAAGAACTCACAGCCGCCGCTCTTACAGTCATACTCGCCGCCCTCCCACGGCACTCCCGCCTCCCCCCCCTCCCCAGCACTGCCGCAGCAGGGCGAGCGCACAGCCGCTTCCTCCCCAGCACCCCCGCCCCAGACACAGGCTGGCCCAAACAGCGTACACAGGTCAGATGGATCAGACAGATTCACACTCTAGCTGCTCTGCAACTGGTGCCCCTCTCTGCCTGTGGCGGCCAGGCGCATCAGCCGCAGCCCGCCTAGCCAACCCGGGAGGCAGGCGCCCACCTGCCTGAGCACCCACCCTGCATGAGCAGTAGCAGGGTGGGCACCTGCTGGGAAACAGGATGGGTGCGCAGGATGAGCCGGCACGTGTGTGTGTTTGCATGGTTGGGCCGCGGCCTCATGAAGATGCGACTGCGTGGCCTAACCAGGATTTGTGTGCACGGCCCTGCAAGGATCTATTTTTGAGAGTATGTGTCTGTATCTGTGTGTGTGTGTGTGTGTGTGTGTGTGTGTGGTTGTGTGTGGTTGTGCGCATGGTGGTCTTACAAGGATGTGTTTGCGCGGTCCTAGCGGGGTGTGTCTGTGTGGCCCTTCAATTGTCTCTGTGTGACCGACCCCCTGTCCCTCTGTACAGTCAAGGCTGCATGCTTTGAGGAAGTGGGCTCCGCTCACTCTTTGGCTTCTTGGTTAGCCCTGCTTCTTGGTTAGCCCTCCGCTCACTCTTGGGCTTCTTGGTCAGCCCTCTGGCGTACCATGCATTACTTTCTTTGTTGCACCCCAGTCGCTGATCGCGCGCGTCCACACCGCAAGCACGCGTCCACACCGCAAACGCCGTGTGCTTTCTTACTGAGTAGCCTGCACTGCAGAGTGGTTTTGCATCTAGCTCAGCAGGAATTCCTATGACTCCTTAGGAGCGTATAAAACTGCACTGAACTTGCTTCTTTGGCAATATGTTGAGCTCTGTTCAACTCTTCCTCCTTCTTCATGAACCCTGTTGGCGTTACTGTTGCCACGACAGGCAATGCCACCATCCATAAATCCAGCTTAGCTGGTTAGCTGAAAAGGGGCTGCATTCTGACAATTACATCAGTTTCAGACGCATTTGTACATATTCTTTCCTGTTGCATGCAAGCTTTTGGACACTGATAATAAATACCTGCAGACACTTTTGAGTGGCTGAGCATTCAAGCTTGTCCTTGCTATTTTATTTGGGCCTAGTATTTCCTTTGTGCAAGTACTGTCTGTCATGGCGAATCCTGCATTTCATGCAAGATGAATGGCTGTGACTCGACAACTATAATTGTTCCACTTGATCCCTGAATGCCAGTGCTCCTGCAGGAAGTGCAGCAAGGCAAAACTTCACAAGCTACTAGCTAGTGGCATTGTCACTTGCAAATCATTTGCAGACGGCAACATCTCATTTTTCCTCCCTCCATGATGCCTTTTCTTCCTTGAAGAGGACAAATTATGCCAGCCCCTCTGGCTGGATGGCTTGATTAAAGGGTGCAACTTTTAAGTTGCAGGGTACAAGTTTACAATTAAAGTCTCAGTCAAAAAGTCCGACTGCCGAGCTGCTCATTGAAATTGAGTAAATCACGTAGAGAAATTTTGTGCATAGAAGCATAGTAAATATGTGGTAGATTGTATGCAAGCACCAGGTAGGTAAGTAAAATAGGTTCAGCAATTATTTCTCACCAGCGCTGAAGAACATGTATTCAAGGAGTGTTAGTGAACGGAAAGCCGCGGAGTAGCTGAAGATCGCACACAAAAGGGACATGTGGCTTGTGTATTTGAGATGGTAATTCACCAATGACGGTGATTTGGCGTGACAGGGCACTAGGAAAGTTTGTACAAATGAGTTGCACAAGTGAGAGCCTCTTACTGCTGACGACAGAACAGTAAGAAGGGCTCACCAAGCAACACTACGTTGCGGTGACCACGGGTTCTGCAGGCCGCAAGGTACCACTAATTGTGATATCCGCCCAAGATGAGTGCACTACCTGACTGCTTTGGCTTGACAAGGGTAAGGTTGAGGAAAGATAAAGTTTGCCGCCGTTGTATCATAAAAACACCATGTTTCAACTTGATAATCATGATGGATAAGTTGTTGCAGACTTGTTTCGCGATTTACCACAGGCACAAAAAATTACTGTCAATCAGACTGGAGCTTCTTGTGTCTCCCAACCTTGTTATGAGGATTTATTCAATTTTTTCCAGACTCTGTTTTGGAAACAAACAAATGATACCTATCGTTTTATCTCAGAGCTTATGGATGTTTTCTGTATGGCTGGTGTTCACCAGCAATCTAAACAGTCAAACTACCTGGCTCAAGGTCAAGGTCAAACTTAAACTTGTAAACTTGTAATCATGATGGATAAACTGTGGCAAAAGATTGAAGAAACTATGCAGGCAGTAAAACTCCCTGCATCCATAAACGCCACCACCCATTAAGCACCAGTTCTGACAAAAAGAAAGCCCCTTCCTTGTTATCTTTGAGAGACCATTGTAACCCTTGATGGACTACCCTTTGGGTCTAAATAAACGAGGGAGGCCCGCACTGTCATGGTGTTATACACAGTAGCATCATGAATGTTGAGATGGGCCTGCACCAGCCCTGTCACATGGTGGTTATACTCTGAATTGAAGGAGAGCACCAATATCCTGCGCACTCTTTTCAATTTGGTTTGCGTGTATGCAAGTATGTTTTTTTTAGGTATCAAGAAATGCTAATGCCGTACGAGCTGAGCAGCACTGGGAAGAGTGGCACTTTTCCACGTCCACAGGTATCTACGATATGTCTGCTTTTCTGAGCCAGAACTAAACTAAAAATACATCGAAGCCAGGCAAGTGCTGGTTCTAAGCAGCAGGGCCCGCAGCAAGAGAGCGATTAATCAGATCATGTTTGATGTTCCAGACCCTCTCGTTGTGCATGTGCTACACCTCACACATGATTTTATGTTATTATTTTTGCCTCCCTCATCTTTGGTTTTCCTCAGTATGATAGATAGAACCTGTGCTCCTTCCTAACTTGCCGCAAACGCTGAAATGATGACCCCCCTCTCTATTTGATGCGGTCAGTCGGTCCTGACATATTCCTTGACTGATTTTTCTTCAGTGCTGCAAGGTTTTAAAATTAACAGCCCTTTTTCCCCCTTGTTTCAAGGGTTTTTTTCCAGAGGGGGCTATCTGAGCAAAAGTCTGGGCATGATCCTTTTCTGATGTAAACTGTAAAAACATCATATAACTAGGCTACTGGTAAAATCTGGGGTGAAATGGACGACCCTTGTGGCCTGGGTGGGTGCTCAGCCTCTGTTTTTGGCCTAATTTGGCATAAACAGCCCATGTATGCCCTCAGTACGACCCAACCACACGTCTTTCTACCCCCAAAACACCATCAGTATACTTCTTATATGTTGCAAATTGATATTGGATGTTAAAACTGAGGTTTGGAGGGGGTCGGATTTTGACCCATTTTGGCACCCCTTATGCTGCTTTTTTCTAAGGGAAATGACCCAAAATGCACATCTCACCAACCACTGCGTGGATTCAATCCAATTCTTTTGCAATGATGTTTATTTATTACAAGAGCACCAAAACAACAAAAATCATGTGATTTGGTGCAGTGGCTGATCTGGTATGGACATCTGGCTGTGAAAAGTAGGGTTCACGCCGCAGCCCATTAGGCATGGTCTCCCTGACGTGCACCTTTCAAGCTCAAGTGCTGTGAAAAGCTGCCAAGCAGGGCTACCATCTCACGCTAAGCTTGAAAGGTGCACGTCAGGGAGACCATGCCCTGGGAGCAAGACTCGATTTCATTTTTACTGTTTTTAAAGCAGGCTAACAGTTGAACTATTTGACTGAGGCCTTATTCTTGTAACCTTGTAACCTCAGGCTTGTAACCTTGAGCCAGAACAACAATAAGCTTTTGAGGTGCAGCGTCAATAGCGCTACAACATGAAAGGTTACTTTTTTATGTTGTTCTCCACATGCAGCCTAATAAGTTGCACTTTTTTTGTTGATGGCTTATTCTGAACCTGTATCTAGCCCAGGCAAGGGGGATCACCCAAGGCGCATGGCCAGCAGCCTGCGCTCCAAAGCCCCTCTAAAGATCTACCAGTTGACCCGCGTAGTTTTCTTTCTTTCTATCTGTGTAAGGTCAATGCCACAGGAACAGCCTCCATGCATCATGGCCATGCTCTGCCCCCCACCGGCAGGGCTACCGAGGGCGGAACGGCACAAGTTAGGAAAGGGTTGCACGGGCATCAGCATTGATGCCAGCATCAAGTAAGGGTCGCATGAAGGACGAGTTACGGCAGAGGTGCCAGCAGAGTACCGGCACCACACAGGATGCACAGCGCTAGGGCTTGCTGGACTACCAAGGCGCGCGCTCCTCCGCCAGCTGCTTGGCAGCCTTCTTACGAACCACGCGGCTGCCGTGGATGACGGGGCGCATCAGTGGGTGGCGGGGCCCCTGCGCATGGGCAGGCATGGTGCCATGAGGGTTGTTGCGCAATGGGTGTTTTTTTGAGTCGCCCGGGGTCACAATGGTTTGGGCGTCTCTGCGCACAGGCAGGCATGGTGCCAAGTGAGGGTGTGGCAAAATGCGGACCACTGTGTGGCTGCCTGAGACCAGGGCCAGCGCGGCATGGCCCTGGCAGACAGCGCGGCCCTGGCACACAGCGCGGCACGGCCCTGGCACACAGCCATGACGCCATATGATGGTTGGCACGCCACAGGTCATCAGCAATGTTGATGGCCACACGCCAAGGCTGCTACGGCTGCGCAGCCGCCAACCCGCTGCACAGCCGCTCAGCTATGAGACCTCTTCAATACTCACAGCCGTCATCAGCTGTCATTAAGAGCTGCACTCACCAGCAGCTCGCTCGGGTTCCGGGGCAGGAGTCCTGTGCGTGCGTCCTCCACATCCGAGTCATTCAGGTCTGCAGCCACTTGCTGCAGGCGCACAGGGCAGAATGCACTTGCGGGTCTACAGCCATGCGCTACAGGCGCACATGGCAGGACGCGCTTCCAGGTGATGCGGGCATGAGAGGCCCCTGCGGTTCTGCGACATGGGGGGGGTGTTTGAGTCCAAACCTCCAGCCATGCCCTGTGCTGCATGTGTGTGCAGAGAATGCCTGCGCTTGCTAACATTGTACGCGCTGCTGCAGCAGGCTCCTCCACATACCATGGGACCAGAGCACTCCCAAGCACAAAGCCAGAGGGCCACGTGCACAGGGCAGTGTTGCCCACAAAGATGATGTAAAAGCCGCGCTCGATTGCGGCTCAAGCTTGTGCGTGCCCGCGCACAGTGACATGGAGCATGCTGAGCAGGCGCACGACCACTGCGGTGCTGCACACATAATTTAGGTTGGAGGATGGACGTGGCTATTTTTTAATGGAAAGCACGCAGCTTCCTCTGCAGCGGGCTCTAAACAAATGCAGTTGCGCTCACAGCCAGCCGGGCAAGATCGCAAGCAACAGCCACTTTACAACAGCTGCTTCCCGGCCTTGCCACCTGCTCCTTTCAAATAGCACACAACCCCAAACCCTCCAGAAATTTCATACACTCGCACAAACACACATTCACACACGCAGCCTTGCAGCCACGTTCCACATGCTCCACCCTCCTCCGCCCCCCCCCTTTCGCCCCTGCCCCCGCCCCGCATTACCTGCTCCAGTTGCCGCAGCAGCGGCCGCGCTGACAGCCGCGCCTGTGCCGCTGCGCCCCCACTGCTCACGCACGCGTCCGGTACACAACGCACCCCAAACCTGGCCGCCGTGCCACTACTGAGGCTGATGCCGGAGCTGCTCAGGTGGGCGCCTGTGTCGCTCAGGTGGGCACCTGCGTCCAGCCTTCCAATGCTACCTCTGCTGACGAGGCCTCCAGGCGGCAGCACTTGGGACGGATCCACGCCCACCACCACAGAGGGAACTTCTGTGTGCTGCTGCGGGTGCGACTGCTCACCAGAGCTGGGAGCTCTGGCCCCCAGGAGCAGCTCCGCCGCCCTTGACCCTGCGGCAGCATCGGCGCCGGCAGCAGGGTCTGCCAGCCCTGCCTGCCTCTTCAGCGGCCGGGGCTGGCGCATATCCTGGACTTCGGGGGTCAAATGGTGGGGGGGCATGGGGATGCCCATAAAGGGGCTGAGGGCACGCATGAGGCGCACGCCTGACAGCGTGGGCAGGGTCACAAGCGGCAGGCTGCGGGTGTGCGCCAAACGCTTGGCCTGCGCACACGCATATGCACATGGATGCGCACGTGCATGGTTATGAGGGCAGGCACGCGCGTAAGCACGGACGCGGTGGTGTCACGCACACGCGCGCGTGATGCATGCCGGTGGGCTGGAGCGAGAGGGAGGAGAGCTGCGGGGTGGTGACGTGCGCCCCACCTCAGGCATTCCCACGCTGCTGTGCCCACGGCTTTTGTGCTGCTGGGCCCCCGGACCACCGGGATTGGCCAGCCCTTTAGCTTGCAGCAGCAGAATGTAGGAAGTGGGCCTTGCAGCAGCAGAATGTAGGAAGTGGGCCTTGCAGCAGCAGAATGTAGGAAGTGGGCCTTGCAGCAGCAGAATGCAGGAAGTTGGCTTTGCAGCAGCAGGGTGCACCGGCGGAATCCATTGGCAGAGTGTATCAGCACAGTGCACAAGGTGGATCTTGCACCGGCAGTGCTTTGGCAGGGAGCTCAAGGTGGATCTTGCACCAGCAGTGCTTTGGCAGGGAGCTCAAGGTGGATCTTGCACCGGCAGTGCTTTGGCAGGGAGCTCAAGGTGGGTCTTGCACCGGCAGTGCTTTGGTAGGGAGCTCAAGGTGGATCTTGCACCGGCAGTGCTTTGGCAGGGAGCTCAAGGTGGATCTTGCACCGGCAGTGCTTTGGCAGGGAGCTCAAGGTGGATCTTGCACCGGCAGTGCTTTGGTAGGGAGCACAAGGTGGATCTTGCACCGGCAGTGCTTTGGCAGGGAGCTCAAGGTGGATCTTGCACCGGCAGTGCTTTGGCAGGGAGCTCAAGGTGGGTCTTGCACCGGCAGTGCTTTGGT
>LFIK01002773.1_pt1 | contig 14200 bp, 20 predicted proteins | sample 643401 | NCBI WGS metagenome assembly LFIK01 (sample SAMN03777447, study PRJNA286221) | soda lake metagenome | biome: soda lake; feature: Kulunda steppe; material: water; isolation source: sample T5-Br brine of Lake Tanatar-5 | place: Russia: Kulunda steppe | collected 2010-07 | reverse complement strand
TCTCTCTCTCTCTCTCTCTCTCTCTCTCTCTCTCTCTCTCTCTCTCTCTCTCTCTCTCTCTCTCTCTCTCTCTTTCTCTCCCTCTCTCTCTCGCATGCCAGGCGCGGTGACTGCCAGGGGGCCATGTATGAGCACCTGCGTGCACAGTCACCTGGTAAAGGCGTGCTTGCACAGCGTCTTAGATTCTAACAGTGTTTCTTAATACCAGGCATTATGTGGGCAGCAGCAGCCTTGGAGCTGGCTCAGGTGCGGGGGAGGGCGCGCGCACGGGCACTGGGGGAAAGGTTGCACAGTGGCAGCCACAGAAGTCGCTGGCTGACAGCAAATTCCGCGTGAAAGTGTCTGAGGGTTGGGTCTGCAAACCTGCGCGCTTATCCTCCAGATAAGAGGGCTTTGTGGGTGTAGGGGCTCTAGCGGGCCCCGTGTGCAGTGGGGAGGCTAGGCGAGGAACTTCTAAGACTTAAAGGTGGGTCTTAAGTTGCTGTACATGGCTTAGCAGGTGTTGATCGCTGATGGACTCTTCTGTGCTTGCCTTTTCTCTTGGTCTAGTGGGCAAGGAGATTAACCTGGGCTGCGTGCTCGGGACCTGCTTTTGTGGGTGGGTATGGTTTTTTGCCCCTGCTCTGTTGGGTTTTCCAGAGGTACTTCTTGTTTCCCCTTCTCTGGTGGGGGTTTGGCATGCAGTACTTTGGACCAATGTGTCTTCATTTTATTGCTGTGGGGGGTGTTCAAGGTAGCTGGAATTCAAGAAGGAATTCTACATGTCTGCATGCGAGGAAATGACATACTTAAAGGAACACTGTAGGATACTTCGTATAAGTACCTCCTTCATACTGTACACACGTGTGTGCCACCAGGATCACCCGTTCGGCCGGGAGAGCATGTCATGGGGTGACCGTGGGCTGAGTGTTGTGCTGAAGGAGCAGTAAAGGCACCTGCAGCCTGGTAAGGCGCTTAAGAATATAAGCTGTGTCTTGGTGTTTGTGCTGTGTTGGGCAGGCACCAGCAGAGCTTGTACCCTCCAATGTGTCCCATGCATCCCACAACGATTCATCATGGTGAAGTTGCTTTGGGCACACAGCTTCTAGGCCGTGGAGCCTGTAATTCAACGCACCATCGTATCTTCCACCTGTAATACAACGTACCATGGTATCTTTTCCCTAAGCGTCCCATTGGCAAGGACTATAAATTAAATTTGCAAATCATCTCCAGCTGCATGTGCAGACTAACAGAACCGCAGGGATTGGAATCCGCATATACGATAATAAGCACTCTTAAAAATGAGAATATCCACTTCCTTGAATGGCCTTACCAATCTTGCGAGTAAAAGTAAAGCAGTGTCGGTCAAGGGCGTACCTGGCCCGTCCCTCCCTGTCATCTCTCCTGCAGCCGTGCCTGCGGCGACACTGGAAGACATGCAGCGCAAAATGATCGCCATTGGTGGGCATCGGGGTGAGTAGGCAGTCCGGGGTTGCTGACGCGGGCCGAGTGTGCGCTCTCCTCTCTTCACGCAGCACAGCTACCCTTTGCATGCTGCTCAATCTGCTTGGGTGTCAGGATATGTCAGTCCAGGGGTTGGGTCCACCTGCGTTGCACCTTCCGGGCCTTCGCTCCGACACACGTTTAACGGCCAATGGGGCGTGAACGCCGACGCTGTCGCCAAAACCCTTACGTGCGCGTAACCCTTGCGTGTCCGCCTGCTGCACACTGGCGGAAAGACCCAGCGCTCATGCCGAGTATCCAGATTCCTCAGATTCTTGCCATATTCCTGGGTGTGCACTCGAAACAGGACATGGCACCAACCTGGCCACCCGCTGCGAGGGCCAGCTGTACCCACGGTGAGTACACCGGAACCCCACTGCCGGGTGTGCTCCATGGTTGGCTGGCTTATGGGCCCCAGCCAAAAAGATCATCTCATGACTATGAAAACACTGCGATTTTTGTGCGTTGGTCAAACTGACACACTCACTGCCTGCACCCTTCAGGTACCGGGAGAACACGCTCAAGTCTTGCAAGAAGGCCGTGGAGGCTGGGGCGTCATTCGTCGAGTTTGACCTTCAGGTGATCACCGCTGTCCTTGCAGGCAGAAACTTTCTCTTGAGGCCACAGTAGGTCCCAAGTTTGCCAGCACCTGTCCATTGTCCTAGGTTTTTTGAGAACGGCAATGAGTGTAGGAGTTAGATTCCATGCTTCAGAAGGGCATGCCCTTGCTGACCACTGAAGCTCGTGTCGTACACACTCACCCTGCAGGTCACCGCAGATGGCGTAGTTGTGTTGTGGCATGATGATCAGGTAGGCGACAATAGATTAAGCGCTCTCCAAGCCGACAGGAATGCCTGCAAAGCAGGCTTGGGCCTGGCCAGGCTTGAGCTGATAAGGCGTAGTTGAAGGAGCTAAGAGAGCCGATATCCCGAATGAGGCAGCCCCTTCAGTGTCTTGCACATCATTCCTGCATCTGCAGCAGATGGATCTCTCTTCCTTTTGAGCCTCTAGATGCTAAGAGCTGTCGCTGCCCTGTTTTTCCCATACAGGTCATTTTCACTGGGCCTGATGGCAGCCCAGTGCACCGCAAGGTGGCTGACCTGACGTTGGCACAATTCAAGGCGCTGGTGTGTGGTGACAAGTCAGGCGAGGAGGCGGAGGGCTGCAGCCAGTCTCAAAGGTGTGCAACACAGGAAGGTTCCTGCCCTCTGCTTGCCACTGAAGAGCCTGATCTGACATGACCATCAAATCAAGGGACTAGCATGCCCATTGTAAGTGTGCGTAGACTTGCAACCATGAGCCGTCAGCAGCACAGCCGCCAGCCTGCCAGGCAGCGCACGCAAGTGGAAAGTGGGATAGCAGCTCTGCTTGAGCCTGCGTTACTGTCTGCCTGACTGACTGCAAACGTGCTTTGCTGCTGCCCTAGCCCCCTGCTGTACTCATTGTGCATCAGGCCCCCCACGCCCCTCCTCCGCCGCTTTGATGGTGTGCGTGGCCACCAGCCCCCTGCCTCCCTGCTACCCTGGGTTGTGTCAGTGGACGACGAGCTGCCGACTCTGGACGCCATTTTCAATGTGGGGTGGGGGGGGCAAGCGTATGTGTGTGCTTGTGTACACTTCCTCCTGCACTGTCATGTGGTTTCACCACAGTGTGGACGTTTGTGTACGTGTGTTAGTAAGAACATGCCCATACCAGACAAGCACACTGGGGTTGTAGTGTAAAAATGATGCTCTCCGCGGAAGCTTTTTGTCTTCACTCAGCCTTTGGGGGAGTGAAAGCGTGATCACTGCATGCCCATCTTGCACTTGCAAGCCTATCTGTAGAGATTGAAGTTAATTGTGTTACCTCAATACTTTGTGCAGGGGTTGCCTGAAAATGTGGCTTTGAATTTGGAAGTCAAAATGGCAGTGCCAAACACTTTCACAGCGACGCCCCCTGAGGAGGTAAGGCAACTGATGATACAGGGATGCTTGCTTGGTAGCTCATAGCGCGAAGAGATTTAGAGGCTCAAGGACAGGAGCACACATAAAACAGAGTCAGCGCATGGCGCAGTAAGAAACATGCCTGTCAATAACACTGAGACACTAAAACTAAACTTGTGTGCAGGTCCAGCGCATGGTGGGTCCCATCCTTGAGTGTGTGCAGCGCCACACTGGCATGGGGCGCACCAGCAGCAGGTGCATCACCTTCTCCTCCTTTGACCCAGATGTGTGTGTCGCCCTCAAGGAGCAGCAGAGCAGGTAGGCACACTGGCGTGAGGAGCTCGCCCCAGCTTACAGAAGTAACAGGAGGAGTCTGCGAGAGGTGCAGACCCACGCCTGCCTGTACCTTAAATCTATTCGAGGAGCATGTGTTATTTGCTGTGCATGCTCGCACGTAAGCCATGTGCACACTGCAAATTTTGCTGCTGTTGCTCACGGCAGCCTGGTTATGCATGTCTGCAACCTGTGGCAATCCCTGCATCACCAAGGAAGCAACTGGTGGCAGCAACTGATGGAAATTGTGCATGCATGAATTCAGCATGCGCTCACATTGTTCCGTGCCTGCAGTTATCCTGTCATGTTTTTGAGCGGCATGGGGATTTATCAACATGCTGATTCCCGACGTACCAGCATTGAAGCAGCTATCAGCCATGCTGTCAACGCAGACCTGGCAGGTAAGAACTTCTTCCTGGTCCAAGCACAATCCATGCTGCTGCTCTGTTGAAGCGCTTGCTTGGGCAAGCGTCTGATGTGCTTCTGCAGTTTAATATTGTCCCTTGATTCTTATTTTTGCTCGTTCATAGCCAGATCATGTGCTTGCTCTCACTGCTGGCATGCATCCAAATTTTGCCATTCTCTCGCGTGCATGGCACAGGTATCGTCGCCCCCGCCTCAGTGCTGCTGGCCAACAAGAGCATGGTAGCGGCAGCCAAAGCCGCCAACCTGGCAGTGTTCACTTACGGAAGAGAGAACAATGAGCCCGAGAATGTGCGGATGCAGGCGTGGCTGGGGGTCCAGGGGGCCATATTGGACGAGGTGAGGCCATGCTAAAACTTTTAAGTGGGTTTTTCAACCAGTCAGAGCAGCACCCAATAATTGCTTTGCAACCCCTTGTTCAGCAAGCAAAGGCGCTTGATTCATTGTTGTCGGGTGGCACAAGCTGCACACAGCCTGGTTCTCTGCACCTCCTCAGCATGCAGATCTTGGCTTAAGCCACGGGCGCAAACGCATTGGTGTATATTGTGTAATTTGCGGTCCCTCTCAACACCCTCCCCTGTTCCCAGGTAGAGCATGTTGTCAGGGAGCTGCTGTGTGAAGTGGCCGCAGCGGCCAACACCTACCCTGTGCAGTATAAGATAGGCCAGCTAGATGTGGGCACGCAGATGGGCACATCTGCGCCAGCAGCTATCAAGGTTAAGGCATGACCAGGGCTGTTATGGTGGCCTGTCGTGTGCCTCAAGGTAGTAGAGCAAGCGGCTCACAGTGGTGGGCTAACGTGTGTGTATGTGTGTAAAGCCGACAAAATGCTGATAGAGGTATGGAAATAAATTCGGGAGATTGAGAGAGGTTGTGAGAGTGAGAAGATGGGGAGAGTGAGGGTTGAAAAGTATCACCAGGCAGGGTCCTGGATGGGTTGGTGTGATGGCCACAGCTGCTGCAGCGCTGCCCCCACCCCTCTGAGCTTATGACTTTCTGGTTATAATGGGCAGTGCACCAGCAGTGGCTTGGTGAGCTTTCTACTGGGCCTGCATGCAGCTCATGCTTCCTGCCCATGCCCTGTTTGCATTCGCGCAGTAAATGGTGAGGCATCAGCCTTCATGTTTTTCTGAGATGCAGTTCCCATTGTACGGCCATATGGCTGTGCAACTAGTTCCTGAAATCAAGGGATTAGCTTGTGTTGAGCATGCGATTCAATTTTATACATATTACTGTATAGAAGGTAAGGATGATAGAGGTGATGGCCTGTAATGTGCATGCAAAATGCTTGAACTATATATTGTTGCTCAACCATGTTCGGTTGGGCGGTCATCTGATCTCTGTTTTCTGTTTTCGCCTTGAGCCACCTTGAGAAACATTGTGTCTGTAAATATTGTTTTATCATTCATGTGTGACTGTCACATCCACATTTTAATCAATCCGAGTGTGTCAGCTACTTGCTTTTGGACTGTGGCAATAAACGCTAATCAGACCTGCAACTGCAGACACATAAGTATGCTGAATTGCCAGTGGGAAGTTATGCCCAAGGGGAGGGACAGTTGTAGCTAATGATAGGCAGAGCAGGAGGAGGGGGGATGTAAAAGTAACAATAGTCTCCACACGTTAGTGCATGCACCTGAGATCCAGTGCTAAATGTTTGGCAGATGTGTGATGACCGGCTTGGCCCTGCGTTGGGTGTTGCTAGGCTCCCAACCACCAATTTGCAAAGCAGTAAGGCAAATCCGGCCAACTAACACAACCTACTAAACGTGCAAACCCAGCATTTATCCGGTGCGGCATTTAATCGGTGTGACAAGTTTCTGGGAAGTTAAAAATAAAATCTTCCAAGGGCTTAAATAGATTTGGTGAATGACAGACCGTGGTTTTTCACAGCTGGGTTTACATGAGAATCTCATCATGATGATGAGATCAAACAAGGCAAATCTGGCACCTAAAAGTGACAACTCTGGGTAAAGCTTCAGATCTTTGCAGGGATCTCTTAATCTTAGGCTTGCCTTGAAACTATTCTTACCAACCAGCAGCTATCACATATGCATGCCCGCTCGCAAGCTCAGTCTTGGCACTTGTCCGGGCATTAAGGGTCTATATTTTGTGACAATGTGCGCCGGGTTCCAGGTTTCCCTCCTCTTGGTTGGTGTCAGCAATGTCAACTGTGGCAGTGAAGCTGCCCTTGCTCCTGCTGCTCTTGTTGCTTGTGGTTCCGCTGCACCTTCTGCTGCTGCTTTGTTGCTGCTGCTTTTGTTGCTGCACTCTCTGTATCTGCTCCCACCCTCGCACCTACTGCTGTTGCTGCTCCCTCTTTACTTTTGAAGCCACACATTATAAAGTGTACAAGTATTAGCATGCGCTAACCAGGAATCTAATATCAGCAGTATGCATTGGGGAGGGGTCTTTTAGTGTAGCTTACAGGCTACTAAGGGCCCCAATGCAATCTATAGCAAGTTACTACTTATAGTATTTGTAGCTGTTCCATACTAACATAAGCCACAAATCTTAGACTAAAGGAAGTTGCCCCTCGGGCGGGCTGACCGCCATGCGCCTGGCGGTGGAAAATGGATGATGGCACAAACTTTGTGCCATCATCCATTTCTTGAAGACGGAATAATACAATACAACCCCCAGGGATCCCCTGACGGCATATATCAAGAGAGCTTCCCTTTGAAAGGCGCAGGTCCAGTGCAAGCACTGCTGAAGACCTGTGGCACCTAATGGCACCTGAATAGTCCTGTTCCTACCAGAGAAGACGACGATTTCACTGTCAGGGTTACACAAACTAGAGTCGTGACAATGAGACAGGGCATGCTACAGGTAGTTAGCCAGAAATATGGCGGCCCCTTTTCCGTGATTGAGCAGGGAGTTTCGAGATGCCCCCCTCTTTCAGGAAAAAGGGTAAAGATTACGAAGTTGTACCTGCAGAGCAAGGGCAGCTCCAGCTGAAGTTTATCAGGCCTGCAACCAAAATCAGCACACATGAAGCTTCTAGAGCTAAAGACGCAAGGTAATGTTATGAAATCTACAGGTATTGTTACTGACAATCAGCCTGAGACATGTGCGTAAGTACTTGGCTAACCACTTGATTGAGGCTCTACCTCTTCCTCCTTAAGCTGTCATATTGACAGCTTGTGGTCAGTGATGAATTGTTGCCAGAGCGCCCAATAAGTACTGCCTATGCTGGTTGGGGGGGAGGTTGCGTCTCCGGTGTTTCTTAGCTTTCTTCTCCTCTAAGGTCCTCTTTCTTCCCTGATTTTGGTGTTTCTGCGGTTTGGAGCATCTCTCTGCAAGCCTACCAAAAGTCTTCCAAAAGCCCACTCTTGGACACGTTGCACAGCGCATTCCCCCTCTCTTTGCGGAAGGTAGTAACCACTAGAGATTCAATGATCATGGACAGTGAACATTGAACCTCACCACTTGATAAGCGTCAGGCAATGTAAGCAGCAGAAGGCTGCAGCAAGAAATCACCGCATCGGGAACAGTGGCGCTGCATTTGTCAAATGCAGGCAAAAAGCCACTGGTAGTTGCACTTAATTAAACTTGCTAAGGAAGTCACGACTAAGGGTACAAATAAGCATAAGCATCTGGACAGGCCATTAGCACAGATGGAATATCACATGGTGTGAAGCACGCCCTTCCTGCCAATCACAGATGTGCTTATTGCTTTGGTGCTCATTGACTAAAGCCGAGATTGTTGAATTGAGCCATAGGGCAATAATTTTCAGTACATGCCTTTGCTATAGACTTTGGCCACCCCCCCGCTGGCCTTTACTGTCCTCAAGGCTCAAAGAACCATTGTAGCCCTGTGTAGCATCTGGAGGTGCTGCAATCGCAAGCATGCATGCACAAGGAAATGCATGGTGATACGTGATTGCTCCGTGTGAGAGTGTCAGAGCCCTTGCTTGAAAAAGAGTGCTTGCAGATGTCCAGCACGCTAGGGAGGATGCCTTGGGCGAGACAAACATCTCAATTTGCTACTCAAATAGACATAATAGAGAAAGCAAGAATGCTGCTCAGCTCCCAGATGGCTTGACATTTACTGAGACACAACGCACACAGATATTCCTACCTGCGCTGAGATTTTCTTGAATAATCTGGTATATGATCAAGCCAGCAACCAGCAAAGTTGACTTATATTGCAAGTTGTTGAGGGTGCAAAAAATGTCAGGCAACTTTAAAAAGGCACAGCATCTTCGCACCTGTGTAACCCAAATTAACCCAGTCTTGGTGCAACCTCCTGAAGGCTATCTGAGGCAGATCTGGAGTTTCATGCAAGCACAAGTTTTACAGTTGAGCAGAACAGAGCACGAGGACATTTTATGTTCAGGTATGTGGCAGTGCTTGTCAATCAAGTTTTCAAGCCTTTCAGGAAGGGCCCCTGAAAAGCATGTGAGGGAGCTTGAATGACTGAGGACTTTTTTTATCTGTTTTGAAGGGCAAGATGACATTTGATATCGAGTTTTTTAATTGTTTGATTGTTACTCAGCATGCAGACATTTAAGGATAAAATGGGGGCATTGTGCTCTGCAAGGAGTGCATTGCCAAGTTGTGGCCAGAGCAGATGTGGGATACCTTACCTGCTTCTAGCGAGATTTCGGCCCGTGTTTCCTCAGGTTGGCACAGCTGCACCATGTCCTGCATGCCAATTGTTTAGGTTGATGTGGTGAAGGAAGGACATTGCAGGCACTACCGGGATCTTATGCAGCCATGCATGTAGGTCAGATTGCTCAGAGCAATTGAATCAACGTGGGTGAGCTTTGGTGCCGGCTTCTCCCAACAGCAGCAAATCAAGACACTTCCCTTGCTCATCGCAAAGGCCTGTGCGAGCCCCTGCAAGCAAGCAATATCATACCCCTGCCAATGGGCAATGTCATACCCCTACCAGCGGGCAATATCATACCCCTGGGCCCACCTTGTCTTCATTTAAAATCTTGTACATGGCACGGCGGGCAAAGATGTCAAATCGTGACCAGGTGCTGAAGTTGCGGACCAGGCAAAAGCGGTTCACACACCGATGCTCATCAATAGGCACAGTACTGACAAAGGTAATCATCTGCGGTCAGTGACATGAAATGAGTGAGCAATTCATGACAACAGTGCACATAGCGATGGAACGGTGGCTTCCTGCAGCAGCAATGAAGCACGTGTGCTCGCTGAACACCGGGCCATATGCTATGGTCTTCTGCTTGTCACTATCCACTGGCAGCCCAGCCATTGCGCTACAGTTCACTCAGTAAATTTTTTGGTATCACTCCTTTGGGCTTCTTTCTTCACCTTGGTTGCCCCAGTGCAAGCTGCTAGGTATGACCAGGAATATTTGCACCAGGCCATGAATGTACTACCAAGGCCTTATGTTGCAAAACAATACATGTTTAAAGCAAAGCACAGGACTTATGATCAATTGGATGCAAAGTCTCATTGGGTGGTGCAAAGTCTCGCTCCCTTTAACTTGTCATGCCAGATCACTGTTATGGACTGATCAACAATTTAATATACACACACTTATTGCAAAGCGAGGTTGAGCGTGGGGCCTTAACTTCCCCAGCTCACCCTAAGCGCAGAAGCCATGCAACAGAGGGCACATGACTGCATCATTCCTTACGCTGTAGCATATCTTCAATACTTAACCCTTTTGCTCCCCATCACGCGCACACACAATTCGGCTGCCACGCCGTCCCAACCCCCCCGAGTCTCCGAGATCATGCTGCCATCTTGCACCACTGATCTTGGTTCTTTATTTAGGTTATTGAGTGGTCCACAATCAAAGCCAGAAAATAGGAGTTCTCAATAAGTGGCCCTCCAGTACTCCGGGCTCAGTGATAGTTCTCCAACCAACAACTGTCTGATCTCACACACACAGTCTCAAACACCAATTCAGCAGGACACAATAAGGCATGAAACACTTGCAGGCTTGCTTCACATCTTCTGAAGATGATCTTCACATACACACAATTTGTGCTACCATCTACCAAGCTTGTGTGTCATCTGACTCTCTTGTAAAGCATGCCATTTTACCTGAACACCACGAGCCAATGTGATGGTTACTGCAGAAGTAGAGGGCAAAAATGCCGCAAAGCTGACAGGCACCTTCAATGAAGACAGACCAAACGATAGATGCTTTCAAGCAGAGTCTTAGTAGGACATTGGATGGCAAATTGCCAAATTAAAGCTGTGCCTCAAGTCATAGATATAGACTGATAAGATCAGTGAGCACAGGACTGCAGTGCAGCATCGCGTAGCACTCGTTGCTGTCCTGCACCAAGTAATGCATTAAAAGATGACCAACAACTCAGGTGCCCTGGCAAAACTCCAACCTCCTTGAACCATTTGGCAGCATGAATATTCGTTAGCTGACAGTGCATGTTTGACAATCGCAATTTTTCATGCTGCTCCTCACCGAGTCAACGGCCGTCCAATTCCAGAGTGGGCTCACAGGCTTGTTGTGGATTCTGTTGGGTGCGTGCGGAGAAAGTTGCTTGTGTCCATGAGTAGCGCCATCCTTTTGCTGAGGTGCCCCTGCTCAATCCTTTTGCTTCCATAGCGTCTATCAAGTTGTGCAGACCAAGTGAAAACCTGCTCATGCGCCTAGCGCCCTGCAGATCACCTGAAAGTGCCACGGACGTGATACACATACTGCTCCACGCGCATGTCCTGAATCTGTGGGCGGTTCTGGTTGCCAAAGCTGTCCGAGTGGAGGTAGTGGATGTGGCTCATGTCAATCTGGATGAAGCCAGGGGACGGCGGAAGTTGCTGTTAGAATGTAAGCTAGTAAAGCAAATGTAAGCGGGCGCCCTTGTGCCACTGCATAACTGGCCTGCTCATGAGAAAGTCCACAGTACACTTCTTGCTGGTTCAATGCGATGCAATGAAGGAGCTTCTATGGAGGCCTTCGTGCCCCTGCCAGGCACTTGCACTGGTCATGCACCCATGGCCTTGCGACATGTGGCTCTCACTCACCGCGTTGTCAAAGACAGACCACCAAGGAGCGTCAAATTCCAGCTCACCTGAACAAAGAAAAGGCAGGCCACAACAATGGCAAACATGGTCTGGTGCCAAAGGATATCTGCACTCTTAGGAAGCAAAGCAGAAATTAGCAAGCATCTAACCAGAGTATCATGAGTGCATGCAGCATCTGCTGTAAGTCACTCTTTCATGCGCCTCTTCACAGTGCAATCCCATCTTGCTGCCCACAGGGTTGAGAAACAGAGACACCCACTTAGACTCCCCACCTTTCATGCACTACAGAAAGTCCACACTTGGAAGTACACGCACATGTGCATGAACGTGCACATTTGCCACACTCACCGTACACCGCCTGCCAGTTTGGATCATCCAGCTCAGGAATGTGCGGAATCGGCGGCCGCTCATCAGGTGGCATTGACCTGCAAGAATATGTAACAATAGTGAGTGTTTAATATGATTTGGTTTATCAGTCAGCCGGCTTGCCTCTCTTGCTGGATGCAGGCTGACATGCTCCAACAAGCATATGCTGCTGCATGCAGAATTTTTGAGCAACTAGCATCAGCTCTTGCTGATTGCAGAGTACTAGCAACCTGTTTCAGCCTCAAGAGCAGCATCTTGGACAGTATGAGGTAGCTTGCCAGAACCTGAGGCTCTTGCCAGAGCACGGCCACGCAGGCTGCTTGAACTTGACAGCCAAACCACACAGACATTTGCAGAGTCTCGGCAAGCTTAAGCCCACCTGCTCCCAAAGAAGAGCCACACAAAGCCACCCTGCTCTGCCAGAGGGTACGCCTCCACCAGAGGTCTCTTGGGAAGTTTTGATTGGTCTGGGCTGCTCGGCACTTCACGCACCTTCCCTGCTTGTGTGTACGCCCATGAGCATGCATGCGTGCGTGCGTGCGTGTGTGTGTGTATGTGTGTGTGTGTGCACGTGCTGTGCACGTGCAAGTGTGTGTGTGTGTGTGTGTGTGTGTGCAATTGTGTTCACATGGACCACCTGAGCAGTGTCAACTTGAAGCATTGAAGATGCTTGGCTGCACTTAATGGTGGTGCTGTTGCATGCATGATGCTGGATAAAATTCTACCAAAGTAGGTCTGACCCTTATGTTCATTGTGAAAAATAGACAGACAACTAGTCAGCCTGACCTTGAGTGTCAAATGCCCAGCCATGGTAGGGGCAGACTAAGCAGCTATCCAAGCTGCCATCCGGTGCAGGCATGTCCTTCATCCAACCCTTTCCCAGTGGGGCGCCCCTGCAACAGAAAGTACAAAAGCACTATGCAAATAAGGGACCACAAAAATCAGATAAACAGAAGTACACATTAAGGAAGCATCTTGGCCTGACTCCACCCCACCAATGTGCATTTGTGTATTGGCCAAGGTGCAGATGTTGCCTTACATATCCACATGCAGAAAAGCTGCAGCACCTGCTACACTGTCACAGTACTCATAGCTTAGCTCCAGACACCCAGCCTGCTCTCCTTCTGGTGACAGGAATGACATTACGACATTATCATATTACCCAGGAGTACATGCAGTATGGACATTACATGTTACATGATGAGCCATGACAAGTTACATGACAAAACATGACATGTTACATGATGAACTACGACATGACATGATGAATCATGACATGTTACCTGTGCGGGCAAACGTTGTCAAGGGCATGTGGCACACCTGTGAGTGAGAGATGCAGATGTGTATTGATTACTCAGCCATTTCTTAGTAAAATAATGCCAGGATATGCTTGATTGAGGAAAGCTGTCAGGCTTTTGGGGGTGTCAATTTCGATGTAGGCACGAAATCGCCTTTGAGGTTGGAGGGACTCTTTTCAAGCTTGACTGAAAGTTGACCACCAAAAGCCTCCTGTACAACTGTACCTGACCGCAATACACAAGTGATCCTAGAATATACAAGTTCTTAGTTCAGCACATGCACACACACATATGCGCACGCACACATGCACGCACGTGTACATGCACACACAAGCAGCAGAATATCTGCGGCGCTTCTCCCTCCTCCAGCAATCTAGCAAAAGAAAACATGCCCCAGCCCACCGTACTCATCCCCGGCTTACCATCCTCATCCCTGAACAGCGCAACAGTGCGCCCCAGCATCTTGACTTCCTTGGGCTGGCCAGGTTTCAAGTCTTGAGTCAAGCATGCGGCATACCAAAAGCTGTGGAGGTACCCGCGTCGCTGGCTGATCTGCTGGAAGCGCTTGCTGACCGGGAGTTGGCTGGTGGCCCTGCAGAGCATGTCACAAAACAGAGGCGGCCACGAGGTGTCAAGAGGTACCTGACCTGAAACTGATCTATCCTTCTTTGAACAAGCATGCCAGTCACATGACCAAATTGGAAGAAGTGTGAATGGCTCAGCCCAAGTCACTCATAAATTGTTGCGGAGCTGGCTGCTGCTCAGCGCCAAGGATGAATTGTGAGTGTTGTATAGCTAGATGGGCACAACAGGATCCAGATCTGCGTCACTAGCAGCAGCAGGATAGCCATGTGCCAGGAGGAAGCTGCTCCAGAGGGCCATCAAGTGAACCCAGTTTGTGCACGCCCTCATATTTATATGTATGCTGCCAGTCATCAGGTTGGCATTAGCCTTTGAGTACTGGCAGTGTGCGCCAAGGAGGTGGCCACAGGAATGCACTCAGTGCGCATTGCACTGCCAATCTTTTTTCAATTGCAACAGAGGAAAAGTTTTGGTGGAATAAAAATTTGAATTTTTAGTGCACACACACACACTAATGGTTGCTGTCAATGCTTGGCTGGCACACATGAACCCCTCTGCTCACGAATGGTGAGATCTGCACTAAAATTAGATTGTTCCGTAAAAGCAGGGGAGAAGGAAGGCATGAAACCACTGCTTGTCCCCACTTCCACGTACACAGCTTGCCTTGAGTCAGCAGGCATCATGGATGTTGGCTGATCAGACTTGGTCTTTGCCTTGCCACCTCTTGTTTGTCTGCTTGGGCCTGTTTGTCCAATCTGGACACCAAGCATGTGGACAGCAAGTGTGTTTACGCGCGCGTAAGTGCCTACATGTGTGTGAGCGTGT
>LFIK01002772.1_pt1 | contig 14201 bp, 13 predicted proteins | sample 643401 | NCBI WGS metagenome assembly LFIK01 (sample SAMN03777447, study PRJNA286221) | soda lake metagenome | biome: soda lake; feature: Kulunda steppe; material: water; isolation source: sample T5-Br brine of Lake Tanatar-5 | place: Russia: Kulunda steppe | collected 2010-07 | reverse complement strand
TATCGCGGTCCTGCACCAGAAAGCCGCCGCCGACCTGGCGCAGCATCACGCCCGGCGCGGCGGGGTTGGCCAGCCCCTGCGTGATCAGCACGCGCAGATCGCCCTTGCCCGCCAGGCGGTCGCGCGCGGCATCGTCGATGCCCGGCGCGATAACAACCTCGGCGAATTGCTGCGTGATCGCCTCGGCCGTCTCCGCGTCGAGCGGGCGGTTGAAGGCGATGATGCCGCCGAAGGCGGAGGTCCGGTCGCAGTCGCGCGCGCGGCCATAGGCCTCGGCGAGCGTCGCCGCACGCGCCACGCCGCAGGGATTGGCATGCTTGATGATCGCGCAGGCCGCCCCGTCGGCGGGCAGGAACTCCGAAACCAGCTCGAAGGCCGCGTCGGTGTCGTTGATATTGTTGTAGGACAGTTCCTTGCCCTGCACCTGACGCGCGGTCGCCACCCCGGCGCGGTCGCTGCCGTCGCGGTAGAAGGCCGCCGCCTGGTGCGGGTTCTCGCCGTAGCGCAGCGTCTGCGCCAGCGTCCCGGCGACGACGCGCCGGCGCGGGGCGGGCTCGGCGATGGCCTGCGCCATCCAGCCCGACACCGCCGCGTCATAGGCCGCCGTGCGCGCAAACGCCACCTGCGCGAGCCGGCGGCGCAGATCGGCCCGTGTCGCCCCGTCATTGGCGTCGAGCGCGGCCAGAAGCGGCGCGTAATCCTCGGGATCGACCACCACGGCGACATGGCCGTGATTCTTGGCCGCCGCGCGGATCATCGCGGGGCCGCCGATATCGATGTTCTCGATCGCCTCCGCCGCATCGGCGCCGCGCGCGACCGTGTCCTCGAAGGGGTAGAGATTGACCACCAGCAGGTCGATTCCTTCAAAGCCGTGGACGCGCATCGCCTCCGTGTGATCGGGGTTGTCGCGCACCGCCAGCAGCCCGCCATGCACGCCCGGATGCAGCGTCTTGACCCGGCCATCCATCATCTCGGGCAGCCCCGTCAGCTCGGCGACATCGCGCACATCGAGCCCGGCCTCGCGCAGCGCCCGCGCCGTCCCGCCTGTCGAGACGAGCTCGATCCCCCGCGCGGCGAGCGCGCCGCCCAGCTCGGGCAGCCCGGTCTTGTCGGAGACGGAAATCAGCGCGCGGCGCAGCGGCACCAGATCGGTCATCGGCGGGGATCCTCAGGCTTCGATGGGCATGTCGTGATGCGCGAGGTCGCGCACCGCCACGGGGGTATCCGCAGCCTTGGCGAGAGTCCAGTTCACCTGCCCCGCCTTCGCGCCGACCACACCATCGAGCACGATCTGCAGCGTCGGTTGCGGCGCCACGCGGCCGCGCTCGAGATAAACCGACGGGGCGAGCGTGATCGCCTGCGCGCCCTCCTGCTCGAAACGCCAGACCTCGCCGCTCGGCAGCCGCAACGTGACCACCCCGGCCTGAAGCGTGGCGTCGATGTCGGGGTGCAGGTGAAACCGCACGCCAAAGTTGACGGGCCGGTCCGGATAGGCGGCCCGGTGGCGCGCGAAGCGGCGCCGATCGTCGGCGGTGATCGCGGCGAGCATGTCCTCGCCCATGAGCGCGCGACCATCGCCGCTCAGATCCAGCCGGCGCAGATGCGTCAGCCCGTGCGTCGCGAAATAGCCGTCATGGCCGAGCAGGAGCGCGCTGGCATCCGGCGCGTCGCGGCGCTCATGCGACACCGCGCCCGGCCGCTCCATCAGCGGCAGCCGCGCCTCGGCGTCGCGCCGCCCCGCCGGACCGAAGCGCGACGACGACACCGCCTCGATGGCGAGCGTGGAATGCGCGGGCGTGGCGCGCGCGGCGCGCAGCCAGTCGGGCCCGAAGCCGCGCCCCGCCCCGCAGCTCACCACCACGGGCCGGCGCCCCGAGGTCAGCTCGAAGGCCAGCGTCGAGGCATGCGCGCCATGCGACTCGCGCGGCTCCGGCGGCCGGTCGGCATCGACGATCACCGTGGTGCGCCCGGCGGCCAGCCGGGCATAACCCATCGCCCGCGCGTCGCCCGGCGCGGCGCGCGTCCCGGCGGCGGCGAGGGCGTGCTCGAGCCGCCCGACCTCGCCGCGACCCCCGCCATGAAACCGCGCCAGCGACGCATCCGCGTGGCGCAGCGCGCGCAGCACCGGCGCGATGCGCGCGATGGCGGCGGCACATTCCGGCCCGGCCTCGGCGCCGCATTCCGCGAGGATGTCCCGCATCCAGGTCAGGAGCGCGAGGATCTCCAGAAGCTCCTCGGGGTTGCGCGTGGCAATGCCACCCTGCGCATCGATCCGCGCGGCGCATTCGGCCTCGAGCGCGGCGCGGGCCGGAGCGAGATGGCGCTCCAGCCCCTCGAGGACCGCGGCTCCGTGGATCAGCCCGGCCAGCGCCTCGAACCGCGCCAGACCCTCCGGCGCCGCCGTCCAGCGCGCCGCGAGGAACCGCGTCTGACGGCCCAGCGCGCGGCACAGCGCCGCATTCGCCGCATCGTCCGCCGGATCGCGCAGCATCAGCGCATGGTGAATCCAGCGCGTCACCCGCCGCCCGGCGAGCGGCGCAGTCCAGCCCGGCCCGCGGCCGCCTCCGAACTGCGCGATCCAGCCCTGCGTCCAGTCGCGCGCGCGCTGTCGCGCCTCCCGGGTGCCCAGCGCGGCGAGATCGTCGAGCCAGCCGAACCCGTGCAGCGCCGCCTCGAAGTCGCGCGGCTGCAGCGGCAGATCCCAGGGCGCGCGCTCGGGCGCGCTGACATGATGTCCGCCGAGATCGAACCGCCCCGCCATGAGCCGCTGGCCGCGGGTCACGTCGCCGATGCTGCGCGGCTCGGGGCGCAGCCGAAACAGCGGCGCGCGCCGCATCCGTCCCGCCCGGCGCGCCGCGATCCGGTCGCGCAGGTTCGGTTGCAGCTGCCGCGATCCGCCGAATGACACCGTGACACCCCCTTTCGCGCGCCCGCCGCTCAACCGCCCGCAACCCGCATCGCGGCGATGAAGAAGCCGTCGAGGCCGCCGCGCGCGGCCCAGTAATCGGGCCGCAGCCGCAGCCCGCCGCCGCCAAGCCACTCCGGCGCCACGCCCTCAACCGCGAGGGCCGCCGCATCCGCGCGCAGCCCCGGATGCACATCGAGCGCCCGCGCGAGCTGGTCCTCGCCCTCCTCGGGCAGCAGCGAGCAGCTGCAATAGACGAGCCGCCCGCCCGGGCGCAGCAGGGTGAGCGCGTGATCGATCATGCGCGCCTGCAACGGCGCGAGCTCGGCCAGGGCTTCGACCCCGCGCAGCAGCGGAAGCTCGGGATGACGGCGGATCGTGCCCGAGGCGGTGCAGGGCGCATCGACGAGCACCGCGTCGAACCCGCCCGCATCGCGCCATTCGAGCGCATCGGCGACCACGCGCCGCGCCGCGAGCCCGGTGCGCGCGAGGTTCTGCGCCACGAGCGCCATGCGCCGCTCGGAGATGTCGAGCGCCGTGACCTCCGCCCCCGCTGCCGCGAGCTGCAACGTCTTGCCCCCCGGCGCAGCGCACAGATCGAGCACCCGCTCGCCCGGCCGCGGCGCGAGCACCCGCGCGGGCAGCGCGGCGGCCGCATCCTGCACCCACCACGCCCCCTCGGCGTAGCCCGGCAGCGCCGACACCGCGCCCGCCCCGCGCAGCCGCAGGCTCCCGGTGGGCAGGGTCTCGGCGCCGAGCCGCGCGGCCCAGTCGCCAGCCCCGGCACGCAGCGTCAGATCAAGCGGGGCGCCGGCCATGTGCGCGGTCTCCATCGCCGCGACGGCAGCCGCCCCCCAGACCGCGACGAGCCGCGCGCGCAGCGCCCGGGGCAGGCGCCGCGGCGTCATCGCGTCCCACTCGGCGCGCGGCACCGACGCAACCTTGCGCAGCACCGCATTGACGAGCCCCGACAGATGCGCCTGCCGCCGCGCGGCCTGCGTCAGCGTCACGGCGGCGTTGACCACGCCATGCGCCGGCGCGCCGACTTCGAGCATCTCCACCGTCGCGAGCCGCAGGATCAGTCGCACCCGCATCGGCGGGTCCTTGCGCAGATGCCGCGCCAGAACGGCGTCGGCGCGATCGAGATGGCGCAGCGTCGTCGCCGCGAGCCGCTGCGCGCGCGCCTTGCCGGCGACGTCAAGCGCCGCGAGCGCCCCGCCCTCGACCGCCTCCGACAGCATCCGCCGCTCTTCGAACACCGCCAGAAGCAGGGCGAGCGCCGCCCCGCGTTCGGGCTCCCTGACCGGCGCGCGCGCCATTCTGCTGCCCTTGTCCTGCACAATCACAGGGGTATATCATGGCGCGCGCAACCGGAAGGCCCGAGATGAGCAACGACAAGGACGACCTGCCCGACGCCGCGCGCCGCGCCCTCGCCGAGGCCGAGGAACGCCGACGCCGGGAACAGGCCATCGAGATCCCGCGCGAACTCGGCGGGCGCAAGGGGCCCGAGCCGGTGCGCTACGGTGACTGGGAGCTCAAGGGGCGCGCCATCGACTTCTGAGGGCTCACAGCCCGAGCACGTCGCGCATGCCGTATTCCCCCGGCGCGCGCCCCTGCCCCCACAACGCCGCCTTGAGCGCACCGCGCGCGAAGACCGCGCGGTCGGAGGCGGCGTGGCGCAGGGTGAGGCACTCGCCCTCGCCGGCGAAAAGCACGTCATGCGCGCCGATGATATCGCCGCCGCGCACCGCCGCAAAGCCGATCGCGCCCCGCGCGCGCGCACCGGTGATGCCGTCGCGGCCGCGATCGGCCACATCCGCGAGGCGCACGCCGCGCCCCTCGGCGGCCGCCTCGCCCAGCATCAGCGCGGTGCCCGAGGGCGCATCGACCTTGTGGCGGTGATGCGCATCGACGATCTCGATGTCGAAATCGGCATCGAGCGCGGCGGCGACCTGTCGCGTCACCTCCACGAGCAGATTGACCCCCAGGCTCATATTGCCCGCGCGCACCACAACCGTGCGCGCCGCCGCCGCCCGGATCGCGGCGAGATGCGTCTCGTCCATCCCCGTGGTGCCGATCACATGCACGACCCCGGCTTGCGCGGCACGGGCGGCGAGGTCGGCGGTGGCGTCGGGGGCGGTGAAATCGATGAGCGCCTCGCAGCCGGCGAGCGCGGCATCCGGATCCCCGGACACCGTCACGCCGAGCGCCGCGCCGCCCATCGCGGTGCCGATATCGGCGCCGATCCAGTCATGTCCGGGGCGTTCGAGGCACGCGCCGAGACGCACCCGGTCGCTTTCGGCGGCGAGATGCGCGAGCATCCGCCCCATGCGGCCCGATGCTCCGGCAATGACGATCCGCGGTCCTGCGTCCATGCGCGCCCCCTTTTCCTCGCACGGGGCATAGCGCGCCCCGGCCTCCGTGCAAAGGCTTTGGTTGCGAGGCGGGGCGTGATACCATAGGTGCGCATCATGGCACGCAAGCGGTCTTCCTCCACCCCGTCCCAGCGCCAGCTCCGCGTCGGCGAGCTGATCCGGCGCACCCTATCGGATGTGCTGGCGCGCGGCGAGGTGCACGACCCCGTTCTCACGCGGCTGTCGATCACCGTGGGCGAGGTGCGCACATCGCCGGATCTGCGCATCGCGACGGTGCCGGTGATGCCGCTCGGCGGCGACGACCGGGAGGCGGCGATCGCCGCGCTCGCGCGCAATCAGGGCGAGCTGCGCAGGCATCTCGCAAAGGAGCTGACACTCAAATACGTGCCCGAGCTGCGCTTCGTGGCCGACGTGACCTTCGACATTCTCGACGATACGCGGCGCCTGCTCGAGGACGAGACCGTGCAGCGCGACATCCGGACCGATGACGGCCGCGGCGATTAGGGGCGCGCTGGCGGTGGCGGCCTTCGTGGTGTCGGCGGGCGCGGCGGAGGCGTGTGGTCCGTACGAACATGACGGCGTGAGCTACACGCTGTGCCGCGCGGAGGCCGGGCGCGACACGGTGCGGCTGTGGCATACGGACCCCGGCGGCGCGGTGCTGGGCAGTTTCGACGCCGTGGACGCGCTGCTCGCCGAAGAGGGCGCGCGGCTGGGATTCGCGATGAATGCGGGCATGTATCATCCCGATCGCAGCCCGGTGGGGCTCTATGTCGAGGACGGCGCGGAGCGTGCGCCGCTCGTGACCAATCCGGGGCCGGGCAATTTCGGGCTTCTGCCCAACGGGGTGTTCTGCATCCGCGACGACGGCTTCGACGTGATCGAGACGCGCCGCTACGCCGAAACCGCGCCCGACTGCCGCCACGCGACGCAGTCGGGGCCGATGCTGGTGATCGACGGGGCGCTGCATCCGCGCTTCGTGGAAGGCTCGGAGTCGCGTTTCATGCGCAACGGGGTCGGGGTGAGCGCGGACGGGCGGCGCGCCTATTTCGCGATCTCGGACCGGCCGGTGACGTTTCACGAATTCGCCCGGCTGTTTCGCGATGCGCTCGAGACGCCGCAGGCGCTCTATCTCGACGGCAACATCTCGCGGCTGCACGCGCCCGCGCTCAACCGGTCCGACTGGGGCCGGCGGATGGGTCCGATTCTCGGCACGGTGCGCGCCGTCGAGTGAGCCCTGCGTTGACGCGCACGCGCCCCGGCGCTAGGCGAGCGGCGCAATCCGCAGGGGGCGACATGGCACGCAGGCGCAAGGGACGCGACATTTCCGGCTGGCTGGTTGTGGACAAGCCCGCCGGGGTCGGATCGACGACGATCGTCAACCGCGTGCGCCGCGCGCTCGACGCACAGAAGGCGGGACATGCCGGCACGCTCGATCCGGCCGCGACCGGGGTGCTCGCCGTGGCGCTCGGCGAGGCCACGAAGACGGTGCCGCATGTCACCGACGCGCTCAAATGCTACCGCTTCACGGTGCGCTTCGGCGCCGGCACCGATACCGACGACGCCGAAGGCACGGTCATCGCCACGTCTGACGAACGCCCCGAGGACGACGCGATCGCCGCCGCGCTCGGCGCGTTTCGCGGCGAGATCATGCAGGTGCCGCCGCAATACTCGGCAGTCAAGATCGACGGGGAGCGCGCCTATGCCCGCGCCCGCGACGGCGAGGCGATGGAGATCGCGGCGCGCCCGCTCTTCGTCGAACGGCTCGAGATGGTCGAGCGCCCCGATGCGGACCGCGCGGTGCTCGAGATGGTGTGCGGCAAGGGCGGCTATGTGCGCGCGATCGCGCGCGATCTCGGCGCCGCGCTCGGCTGCCCGGCGCATGTCGCGGCACTGCGCCGGGTCTGGTCGGGGCCGTTCGACGAGGCCGATGCCGTCAGCGACGCGACCCTCACCGCCGAGGCCGGGACGCCGGCGCTGGAGGCGCGGTTGCTGCCGCTGGAGGCGGCGCTCGGCGATCTGCCTCAGCTGCGCACCGATGCCGCGGGCGCCGCGCGGATGCGCAACGGCAATCCCGGCGAGGTAATCACGTCAGAGGCCGAATACGGCGACACGGCCTGGGCCAGCTTCGAGGGCCGTGCCGTGGCGATCGGCACCTACCGGGCCGGGACGCTGCAGCCGACGCGGGTGTTCCGGCACTGATCCGCCGCGCTCAATACAGCGCCATCACCGCCACGGTGTAGATCAGCACGAGAATGAAGAAGCCCAGCACGAGGGCCATCTGGATGCGCGCATTCATGGGGGTAAGCCGCCTTGAGACTGCGGGGCCGATCCCCGCGCTGTACAGATGGTGACAGGCGCGGCGCCGCGGGAGGTCGCGCGCGGCGCGCGCGATCACATTCTCGCGCTCAGCGGCGCCATGCCGCGCGCCGCTGCCCGAACCAGCGCCGGCCCCGGATCAGCGCCGCGGTGACCACCGGGCGCAGCCGTGGCACATCGACCGCCAGCAGGAGCAGACCGAGCGGCAGCATCCACAGCCCGAAGAAGGGCAGGAACCAGAGCAACCCTCCCGCCACCAGCAACGTCGCCGCCGGCAGCCGGATCGGCCATGCCCCGGGGGCCACGAGCCGGGCGAGCGGCGCGCGCAGGGCAGGAAGCGTACGTCCCATGCTCTCGAATTGCCGCGCCAACCGGCGCGCCTGCCTGTCCATGATCGTCCTCCGCCGCGCATAATGCCGGTGGGCACCCGCGGGCGCAACTCCCGCCGCTTTCGCGCGAAACCGGCGCCGAAGGCTGCGGCACAGGGGTTTTACCCGCGTGCAAAATCCCTATGCTCGCGCCGAAATCGCCCGGGACAGTGCATGCGACCGACACGCTTCATTTTCACGCTCCTCTTCGCCCTCCTCTTCGCAACGCAGGCCGCCGCGCAGGCGCTGTTCGAGCAGCCCGCCGAGGAGCCCACCGACAAGCCCCCGGGCGAAGCGGACTCCGCGCGCGCGCTCGCCGAGATCCTGCAGGACGACGCCGCGCGCGAGGCGCTGATCCGCCAGCTTCTCGCCACCGCCGGAGAGACACCGGAAATCGAGGCACCCGAGCCCGACGCGCCGCAGGCGATCTCGCTGGCGCGCCAGATCGCCGAATACACCCGCGACGTCGCCGAGGGCGCGACGGGGTTCGTCTTTACCGTGGGCACCGCGATGAGCGATGTCGTCGGGGTTCTGACCACGCCGAGTCAGATCAACTGGGACGAGCTTCAAGACACGCTTCTGGCGCTCGCGCTCGTCGTGGTGGTCACGCTGGCGCTGTTCGGCGGGATGCGCGCGATCGGACAGCGGATCTTTCGCGCGATGTCGGCGCGCGCGGGTGCGGACGGATGGATCCTGCAGCTCCTGCGGCTGATCGGGTCGAGCGTGATCGACGCGCTGATCATCGTGATCGCCTGGGCGGGGGGGTATGCCTTCGCGCTCGGCTTCGGCGAGCCCGGCGAGATGGATTTCCGCCAGAGCCTGTTTCTCAATGCCTTCCTGCTCATCGAGATCACCAAGGTGCTGCTGCGCGCGATCTTCGCGCCCAATTACGGCCGGCTGCGCTTCGCACCGATGAGCGACGAGACCGCCGCCTACTGGTATTTCTGGGCCTCGCGGCTGGTGAGTCTGCTGGGCTACGGGATCCTGCTCATCGTGCCGATCGTCAACACCACGGTGAACTTCGCGGTCGGGCGCAGCCTGACGATGCTGATCGTGGTCACGGCGCTCCTGGTGGCGATTCTCGTCATCCTGCAGAATCGCGGCCAGATCGCGCGGGCGCTGCGCGCGCGCAACGAGCGCGACCCGTCCGATATAATCGGCCGCCTCGAGGCGGCGCTCGCCGGGGTCTGGCACTGGCTGGCGATCGCCTATCTGCTCGCGCTGTTCGTGATCTGGTCGGCGCAGCCGGGTGATGCGCTGCAATTCATGCTGCGCGCGACGTTCAACTCCGTGATCGCGGTGCTCGTCGGGGTGGTCGCGATGGTGCTGATCACGCGGGTGATCGCGGGCGGGCTGCGGCTGCCGGCGGATATGCGCCGGTCGATGCCGCTGCTCGAGGAGCGGCTCAACGCCTTCGTGCCCACGGTGCTCAAGGGGATCCGCGGGCTCGTGGCGATCGCGGTGGTGATCTCGATCGCGCAGTCCTGGCAGGTGCTGGATTTTCTCGGCTGGCTGGCCTCCGAGGTCGGCCGCGACACGACGTCGCGGGTGATCTCGGCGGTGATCGTGGTTCTGATCACGGCGCTGATATGGATCGGCGTGTCGTCCTTCGTCGAGTACCGGCTCAATCCGGAGGTGGGCACGGTGCCCACGGCGCGCGAGCGCACGCTTCTCGCGCTGTTTCGCAACGCCTTCCTCGTCGCGCTCCTGATCATCGCGGTGATGCTCACCCTTTCGGAGCTCGGGGTGAATATCGCGCCGCTGCTCGCGGGGGCCGGGGTGTTCGGTCTCGCCATCGGCTTTGGCGCGCAGAAACTCGTGCAGGACATCATCACCGGCGCCTTCATCCAGATCGAGAACGCGATGAACGAGGGCGACGTGGTCACCGCGGGCGGCACCACCGGCGTCGTCGAGCGGCTCACGATCCGCTCGGTTGGGCTGCGCGACGTGTCCGGGACCTACCATCTGATCCCGTTCAGCTCGGTGGACATGGTGTCGAACTTCATGAAGGGCTTCGCCTATCATGTCGCCGAGGTCGGCGTGGCGTATCGCGAGAATGTCGCCGAGGTGCGCAGGCTCATGCACGAGGCCGACGAGATCCTGCGCGCCAGCGACCTGGGCGGCGAAATCCTCGAGCCGCTCGACATCCAGGGGGTCACCGAGCTGGGCGACTCGGCGGTGGTGGTGCGCGGGCGCATCAAGACGCGCCCGGGCATGCAATGGGCCGTCGGGCGCGCCTATAACGAGATCATCAAGCAGGTGCTCGACGAGGCCGGGGTCGAGATCCCGTATCCGCACATGACGCTCTACATGGGCGAGGGCAAGGACGGCACCGCCCCGCCGCTCAACCTGCGCCATCAGGGCGTCACCGGCCCGGCCGAGGCGGGGACAGCCGCGGCGAGCATCCCCGCCACCGTCACCACGACCCAGGCGAGCCGCCACTCCCCGCCCAGCGCGGACGAGGCCGAGAACAACTGAGCCGCCGCGGTCGTGGCAGGGGGCGGATGGTCGCCCCTTGCCCGCCGCGGATAGCGCGGCTACCCATCCGTCATGATCACCCGCGCGCATCTGAAGGGCGACGCCGCGAGCACCGCGCTCTACTCGCCCTGCGAACGCTACCGCTACCTGCTCACGCGGGTCTGGGACGACGCGGCGCCGCGGGTGCTGTTCGTGATGCTCAACCCGTCCACCGCGACCGAGGTGCAGAACGACCCCACCGTGGAGCGCTGCGAACGCCGGGCGCGGATCCTCGGCTATGGCGGCTTTCGGGTGTGCAACATCTTCGCCTGGCGGGCGACCGATCCGCGCGCGCTGCGGCGTGCGGCGGACCCCATCGGCGCGGACAATGACGCGGCGATCGCGGAAAGTGCGCCCTGGGCGGATCGGGTGATCTGCGCATGGGGCACGCATGGCGCGCATCTGGCGCGCGGCCCGGCCGTCGAGGCGCTCTTGCGCGGGACCGGCGCGGCGCTGTTCCATCTCGGGCTGACCAAGCACGGCCATCCCCGCCATCCGCTCTATGTGGCCTATGCCGAGGCACCGCGCCCCTGGGGTTGAGCCGGCTCAGGCGGGTTGCGCAGCGGCCGGCCGCGCCACGAGCCTGAGATCGTGCGCCGCGAGCGCGCCGCCCTCCTCGACACGTGCGACGACGCTTCCGTCGAGCATGATCTGCACCGCCTCGCCCGGACCCTGCACAACGGAGAGCTGCGGGTCCGGGTGATCCTGCGGGTCATAGGACACGCGAAGCTGCCCGGTCGCGGGATCGACCCCGTCGAGCGCCGCGCCCGCCTGCGGATCGAGGAGAGCCTCCGGTGCAGGCTCCGGCGCGTCGTCCTCCGCCTGCCCGGCGGGCGCCGCCGGGTCGTGCCCCTCCCCCTGCCGCAGGAAGGGCGGCAGAAGCCGCTCGTCGTCGCTGCTGTGCGGGCCGCCCTCGGGCACCGGATCGACCTCGGACTCCGGTCCGTCCCACGGATCGCGCGGCAGATACTCCCATTCCGGTGGCCGCTCGAGATCATCATCGTCGAAATCGATGAGCAGATCGCCCTTCGCCGTTTCCGGCGCGGGCGCGTCCTCGCTGTCATCGCGGCGCGCCTCGTCGGAGTCCTCCGTCTTGTCGTCCGATCCCATGAGGGCGGCCGCGACCGTCCCGCTCATCAAGACACCCACCAGTCCGGCCAGTTCAAGCATGGCACCCTCCGCACGCTCCCGCGCCGCGGCGCGGTTTTTCATTCACTGGGCGCAAGATACGCCCGCGCGCCGCGACACCGGAAGCGATTTCCAAACGCAAGGTTAACCGCCGCGCGGGCCGGGCCGGGCCGGGCGCGTATTCGAGGCTTTCGTCAGGCGCCGGATTGGCGTATATCCGCGCGCAGCGTTGCCTGTGCGCAGCGCCCGACATGGCCTTGCTGGACGACATCCCGGCTCGTGCCGAAACCAAAGGAGACCCCGATGTCGATTACCGCCGAAGAGAAATCCCGCGTCATCCGCGACTTTGGCACCAAGGAGGGCGACACCGGCTCGCCCGAGGTGCAGGTCGCGATCCTGACGACCCGGATCACCGCGCTGACCGAGCATTTCAAGACCCACGCCAAGGACAACCATTCCCGGCGCGGGCTGCTCAAGCTCGTCGCGCAACGGCGCAAGCTGCTGGACTACCTCAGGCGCCACGACGAGGATCGCTACAAGACCCTCATCGGCAAGCTGGGCATCCGCCGCTGAGCCATCGCCGCGTCCCGCCGGGGCGCGGCTTTCGTTTCGGGGTCGCGACCCCGAGCCCCTTTGCCGCCCCGGCCGGGCCTCACCGGGAGCGGCGCAACATGCCGAGGCCACGGGCGCGCCGCGCCCGTACGCAACAGGCGCCGGGACGGCCCGGGGCCAGGATGGGATACGAGATGTTCAACGTTACGACGAAATCGATTCAATGGGGTGAGGAGACGCTCACCCTCGAGACGGGCAAGGTCGCCCGTCAGGCCGACGGCTCCGTCATCGCCACGCTGGGCGAGACCAGCGTGATGGCGAACGTGACCTTCGCCAAGGAACAGAAGCCCGGCATGGATTTCCTGCCGCTGACCGTTCACTACCAGGAACGCTACTACGCCGCGGGCAAGGTCCCGGGCGGCTTCTTCAAGCGCGAGGCGCGCCCCTCCGAGAAGGAGACGCTGACCTCGCGGCTGATCGACCGGCCGATCCGCCCGCTCTTCGTCGAGGGGTTCCGCAACGAGGTCATGGTGATCTGCACCGTGATGTCGCACGACCTCGTCAACGAGCCGGACATGGTCGCGATGATCGCGGCCTCGGCGGCGCTGACGCTGTCGGGCGTGCCCTTCATGGGGCCGATCGGCGCGGCGCGCGTCGGCTTCTCGAACGGCGAATACGTGCTCAACCCCGAAGTCGACGACATGCAAAAGCTGCGCGACAATGCCGAGCAGCGGCTCGATCTCGTCGTGGCGGGCACCAAGGACGCCGTGATGATGGTCGAATCGGAGGCTTATGAGCTCTCCGAGGAGGAGATGCTCGGCGCCGTCGAGTTCGGCCACAAAGCGATACAGCCGGTGATCGACCTGATCGTCGATCTCGCCGAGGACGCCGCCAAGGAGCCCTTCGACTTCACGCCGCCGGATTATTCCGCGCTCTACGGGCGCGTGAAGGGGCTCGGCGAGGCGCTGATGCGCGCCGCCTTCGCCATCAAGGACAAGCAGGAACGCACCACAGCGATCTCCGCGGCGCGCGACGCCGTGCGCGCGCAGCTGACCGAGGAGGAGCAGGCCGACCCCAACCTCGGCGCCGCCTTCAAGAAGCTCGAATCCGAGATCCTGCGCGGCGACATCATCGCCGGGGGCGCGCGCATCGACGGGCGCGGCCATGGCGACATCCGTGATATCGTCTCCGAGGTCGGCGTGCTCGCGCGCCCGCACGGCTCGGCGCTGTTCACCCGTGGCGAGACGCAGGCGCTCGTGACCACGACGCTGGGCACCGGCGACGACGAGCAGATCATCGACGCGCTGCACGGCAATTCGCGCGCCAACTTCATGCTGCACTACAATTTCCCGCCCTACTCGGTGGGCGAGGTCGGCCGCTTCGGCCCGCCGGGGCGGCGCGAGATCGGTCACGGCAAGCTCGCCTGGCGCGCGCTGCAGGCGGTACTGCCGCCGGTGACGGATTTTCCCTACACGGTGCGGCTGGTCTCCGAGATCACCGAGTCGAACGGCTCCTCCTCGATGGCGACCGTCTGCGGCGGTTCGCTGTCGATGATGGATGCGGGCGTGCCGCTCAAGGCGCCGGTGGCCGGCGTCGCGATGGGCCTGATCCTCGAGGCGGACGGCAATTGGGCCGTGCTCAGCGACATCCTCGGCGACGAGGACCATCTCGGAGACATGGACTTCAAGGTCGCCGGCACCGAGGCGGGCATCACCTCGCTTCAGATGGACATCAAGGTCGCCGGGATCACGCCTGCGATCATGAAGCAGGCGCTAGCGCAGGCGAAGGACGGGCGGCTGCACATCCTCGGCGAGATGGCCAAGGCGCTCACCGAGGCGTCGGGCTTTTCCGAGCACGCGCCGCGCATCGAAATGATGCAGGTGCCTGTGGACAAGATCCGCGACGTGATCGGCTCGGGCGGCAAGGTGATCCGCGAGATCGTCGAGACCTCCGGCGCCAAGGTGGACATCAACGACGAGGGTCTCATCAAGATCGCCTCGCCCAACGGCGAGGCCATCAACAAGGCCCGCGACCTGATCC
>LFIK01002770.1_pt1 | contig 14210 bp, 12 predicted proteins | sample 643401 | NCBI WGS metagenome assembly LFIK01 (sample SAMN03777447, study PRJNA286221) | soda lake metagenome | biome: soda lake; feature: Kulunda steppe; material: water; isolation source: sample T5-Br brine of Lake Tanatar-5 | place: Russia: Kulunda steppe | collected 2010-07 | reverse complement strand
GCATTGGGCAGGACCCTGAACAACAACGACAACCGCAGGTCTACCACATCAAATCCCCGTCTCGGTGGGCTGAAAAGCATGCGCGCAAACAGGCACCATTGCGCGCCAAAGAGTCTCGATAGCTGCCGCGCTAAACCTAAACGCGAAACGCAGCACGAAGGCGCCCAAGACAGTCCGCCGACCGCCCGACGGTGCCGCCCCAACCCCTCAGAAAGGGCTGATCATGCCGCCTCAGCGCGCCCTCGTGAATATGGTGGGTTCATGCGATGCAAATCATCATCGGCACAGTCACTGGTTTTGATCCAAGACCGGAAGCCGCATTCGAACCAGTGTTGAAGCCAGTATCCGAACCAGTGGATAAGACGATCATCAACCTGTGGACGGATGAAGCCCTGACAGCAAATCAGGTGATCGACACTCGACACTTCATTGCCCGGAACCAGGCGCAAGAACCAAGAGATTACATTCTGAAAATGTAGCAGGATGCTTTTCTGGTGTCTGAAGGAGGCTTGTCTGCAGGATCTGAGCAGAACATGCCCATGATACATTTTCAAAATCTATCATAGGCTGTGAGTGCAGGCGTTACTGTGCAAACCATCACTTCTACACAACTGCTCTTACCATTGCTCACATGATCGGGATGTATCAGCTTCAGAAGGCTTTCAGAAAAAAACTAGATATAGTGGATCATAGAGGAAAAGAAGAGCAAGAAAGGGTATGCAAAAGGTGTCACTATGGGCCCCGGCAGATAGTATCTGTCATTTTATCAGTAATTTTACATTCGTCAATCCATAAAATGCACTCATAGAGAAAATAATTCTTGCATCTATCCTGACATGATTTCCTGATATGATCATTTCTGACCTTTAGGGTGTCTTCAGTCGAAATTGGGGTTGAAATACATTTCTGATCTTTAGTCTTTGAAAGTTCATTGGAACGAGAATCATCAGAATATTCAGTATTATTGATGTTTTCATGGATACTGACCTTCAGGTTGGGTTCAGGTCTCCGATCCATGCTGCTGATGGTCAGGTTGTCGGGTATCAGCGTCACCTGGCTCCGTCTGATCTCATGGGTCTGGATCTGAATACGAGACTTGATGAGATGCTTGGCTCTTGGAGAGGTCGTATTCTCGAGGAGCAGATCTCGGATGCCTTTCGTACTTTCGCACACAGTAAGGCAGAGGTCGCTCGAAATCCACGCCAATTCGTACTTTCACCCACACTTTATCGTACTTTCACACACGCACTTTCGTACTTTCACCCACACCGCATCTAAAATAGTTTATTTTTTTCAATGTCTTGCGAGATTTTTTCGACGCTTAACTCTGAATCTAACACATATTTAACACCTAAGCCTGTGGATAACTTAGAAGCCAAGGGGTGGATTCCGGCTAAGTGCAGAATGACACCCTCTCGCCCCTATCCTTTGTAGACGTTTGCGGGGTTCGACGACTGGACGAAGAGAAGCCTGGACCGGACCCAGTGAGATGAACGACACCGCATGCTGTTTTGAGCTGCTGCCGGTTTTGTGCAATCTGTAGTCAGAATCCATTTCCTGCCATGCTACACAGCCATGCTACACAGCCATCGATCTGTGTGCCTGTGCGTGCGCTTTGGCATTTTGCAAACGTGTAGGTGTGTGCGTGTGTAGATGTGCCTACCCCGAGAAAGGGAGCATGCAGCATACGTCCTTTTCAGGGGCTTTCTGCCACTATCTACGGGCTTGTGAAGCCTGCCGATGCTGTGTTTCGAAGCAATCTGAAGCGCCGCAGGGGAGTTAAATAGAGTTAAATAGAGTTACAGGATTCAGAGGGTGCAGCATCTTATTGAAAAATATACATGAATCCACCTGATCTTCCAGAATCGGTGTGTGAAGTGACGAAGATCGGTGTGTGAAGTGACGAAAGTTGGTGTGTAAAGTGACGACGCCAACCTGAAGTTATCCACAGGGTAGTGGGTGTGTGAAGTGACGAATCTTGACCGGTGGTGTGTGAGACGACCATAATGGGCCATGGTGTGTGAAATGACGAAAATCCCATGCGCGCGAGGTGTGTGAAGTGACGAATGTACCCTTACCCTCTGCGCGCTCACCGCTCTTGCCGGATCGCCATCCGACCCGCGACCTGTTCGTCTGCGACATCGTCGATGCGGTACCTAAGGGGGACATGGCCTCGATGGAGCATCCCGTCTTCTCTCTCGCCACAAAGCCTGATATGCGCCCCCGGCGCTATGAGCGCAGCGAGAACTGGATCGAAATCAACCCATCCCGTTATGGCCTTGCAACCGTCCATGATCGCGATGTGCTGATCTACTGCATCAGCCAGTGCATGGCCGCGCTGAACGAAGGGCGGCAAGTCCACCGCACGATGCGCTTCAAGGCGCATGATCTGCTTGTAGCTACCAATCGCCAAACATCGGGGCGTGGCTATGAACTTTTGCGCGATGCCCTGCGCCGTCTCCAAGGCACACAGATCGAAACCAACCTCAAGCAAGGCGGGAAGGAATACTTCAGGGTTTTTGGACTTATCGACTCAGCCGAGATCGTCAAGGAAACCCGAGACGGGCGCATGATTGATGTCGAGATCACGCTCTCCGATTGGGTCTTCGATGCCATCGAGAACAATCACGTTCTGACACTCAACCGGCAATATTTCTTCCTGCGCAAGCCGCTCGAGCGCCGCCTTTACGAGATCGCGCGAAAGCACTGTGGCGCGCAAAGCACCTGGAAGATCGGCCTTGATGTGCTCCGCAACAAATGCGGCTCAGGCTCGACTCTGAAAGAGTTTCGCCGCCTCATCGGTAAGATCATCGAGGATGACCGTGAGCACAACCACATGCCCGATTACACCTTCGAACTGGACGGTGACAACGTTCAGGTGCGACCAAAGAAGGTGACGTTGCAAAGCGCCCAGCCCTTGCCGCTCACATCCCTGTGCCTTGCGCCTGACACCCATGATGAAGCGCGCCGACTCGCGCCTGGATGGGACATGCACGCCCTTGAACAAGACTGGCGCTCATGGGTGCTCGACACGCGGATTTCGGTCAAAGACCCCAACAAGCACTTCCTTGCCTTCTGCAAGAAGCGAGGCCCCTACCAAGGCTAATGAGCTTTGTAATGTTGCAGACGATGGCGGACTGGCACACACTCAAGTCGCTGATGTTCAGCAAGACGGTATGCGGCCTGTCGGGTTGTGACACCTGCCGGGATGTGACACGCAAGCTCAAATCACTGGCCGCTTGGAAAAGCCCATCACCTTGTGCCACAGAATACGCCACCTGAGATGATCCACCAAAGGAGAACGCCTTGATAAAATTCTCAGTCAATGCCGTTCTATCGATCATGCTGCTCATGGTCTGTGCACTGCTATCCTGGCACCTTCTGTCGAAGACGAATTTCTTCTTTCATCAAATTTACGAAATAAATGAGCTCGAGGAGCATATCGACAGATACGCACCTCGGAACAGAAATCGCGACAATTTCGAGGATACAACGCAAGAAGAGCGCGCCAGAATATTCGGTGAAATGGTAAGCTCCATCAATAGTGGTGGCTCTGGATTGAGCGATATTGAATACAGGGATAGCTCTGGTGATACCATTGATACGTTTCTGACAGAACCAGAAGTAGAGCATCTTGTTGATGTGAGCGATATCGTCTCCAGCGCCAATAGAGCTGGGCTTATGGTCTCAGGTTTTCTGTTGGCATTCTATGGCCTTAACCTGATTGTCAGATCCAGAACCGGAGCCAGTTTCTGGAAACCTGCAGGTGTGGTATCCTCTTTGGCCGGCATCTGTATGCTCGCATTGCTTGTTGTCGCGATCATATTCATTATTGGTCCTCGAGAATCCTTCCATATACTCCATGAATGGTTCTTTGCTGACAAGGGTCAGTGGTATTTTTACTTTGAAGATTCATTGATGACCACATTGCTTCCGGAGCATGTGTTCGGAAGCATAGCCATATTGTTGTTTTTGGTATCAATGGGGATATGGTTTGTACTTACCTTGCTCATCGCAAGGCTTTTGAGGTGACGCTGCTTTGAGGCGCGCTGAAAACAGGAGATATTTCTTGAATTCAGGGCATTGGCGGCAGGAATCCAAGCGTGAAGACGCCAAATGATACGGCCCCATCCTGGAACGTCAGAGGAAGCGTGGCGACTTCGTCAGCATCCCCGTCTCGGCCAAGGAAGTAGAGGATGAGCTCTGCGATATCCTCATCGAGATAGCCTGCCTGGTGAAAGGCATTCAGGAACCCACGCCAGCCCTGCACGTCGATAATGATCTCGCCAGACAATAAACCCCTGTCTGAAACATCCAGCTGACCCGAAAACACGATACTTGTGTTCTCAAACAGGATCTCTCCGTTTCGAATGACCACGCCGCGAAGGGCTGGTGGTCCGGAATCCAGGAGGGAGCGATCCCAGGCACGACTGAAGATCAAGCCCATATCCGCCGTCATGGCGTCTATCTGCTGATATGCAGGCGCCAGATCTGTCAGTATCTCGGAAATATCCAGCAGGCTTGCCTCCAGCTCCAACTGATAGAGGCCCATGGTGGCATCTGCGCTGGCGGTCGTGCCTGTATCCTCCTGGATCGCCACCAGCAGGCGCTCCGCACCCAATTGCCATCCTGCAGCTGCATGCTCGAGGCGGCCCGCTTCCAGGAGCAGCTGTGCATGTGCCAGAGGAGCGGTCGCGGCAAGTCGGAAGAACAGCTCGATATTGAACGTCTCGGCCATGATATCGAGGCCACCAATGTGACTCTCAACTGTCTGCGGCCCGGAAATGTCGAAACTGACTTCTTGCGGTCTGTGTCCGGGAGCCGACAACCGTATCTCTGGCACCGACCAGGCAAACATATCTGATCTCTGGAACTGAACCTCCGAAAGATTGAGCTGAAACTCCGTTGGGAATCCACTCAGCCTGGCCTCGGCGAAGCGGCTGGACAGATCACCATATCGCTCGTCCTGCAGGAACCTTTCGGCTCCATGCTTCACTGCAAAGCCGGTGGTGCCCCAATAGGCTGTCCACAACAGCACAGGCACAACAAGGGCAAAGGCGAGCCAGTAACGCATGATACCCGTCTTTTTTGACTGCGGAATTTCGAGGATCAGTCTCTCAGGGCCAGCTCCTGAACCCTCGCTACTGGCTGCCAGATATATTCCAGAACCGTTCTCTTGCCGGACAGAACATCGACACTGGCCGTCATGCCGGGGATGAAGGTGACAGGTGTACCATCCTCGAGGGTAATGCCTCCCTCGATGGCGACATCAATGAGATAATGTGTCTCGCCAGTATCCTGATCCCTGACAGCATCGGGGCTGATCCGGGTCACGCGGCCATCCACAGTGCCGTAACGCGATGAATCGTAAGCTGAAAAGCGGATCCGCACCATATCTTCCAGGCGGATATTCGAGATATCGGCCGGATTGATCCGTGCCTCGATGACCAGATCGTCTTCCGTCGGAACCATTTCCACCATGACATCCCCGCGGTTCACATAGCCCCCCGATGTCCGGAAATTGAGCTGGTTGACGATCCCCGTGACAGGGGCGCGGATCACGGTCCGGCCGACACGTTCTTCAAGCGCCGGAAGCGCCTCCTCGATCTCCGACAACTCGGCAACAGTACTGGACAGCTCCTGCATGCTGGACAGGATATAGTCCTCCCGGCGGTTCTGGATTTCATTCTCGATCTCGGAAATGCCGGCGCGTGCACCTGTCTCGGCTGCACGGGCGCTTGCCAGCGAACCCTCCGTGGAGACATTCTCCCGGCGCAGCTCAAGAAGACGCGTCTCCGACGCGATAGCCTGTGCGACCAGAGGCTCCATCAAGTTGATTTCCCGAGCGAGCAGCTCCAGTGTGCTATCGAAGGTCTCCATCCTGCTCTGCGCATCGAGAAGGTCCTGCTCGCGCTGCATGAGCCGTTGCTCGAGAATATTGAGAGCGCCCGCTAATTCCGTGCGCCGGGCCTGAAACAGACTTTCCTCACTCGATGCGACCGAGGGGGCTCGGGCACGCAGATCCGCCGGGATAGCAAGATCTTCGTCTGCGATCTCGGAACGCAACCTGATTTCCTTGATCTTCAGAGCAGCCTGGCGCTGCATCATGCGGTTCAGTTCGCTGCTGGCGTCGATCGGGTCGATCTCGAAGAGAATATCGCCTTCGCTGATCTGGGTTCCTTCGGACACGTAGCGCCTGAGGATGACGCCACCTTCGGCGGCTTGAACATTCTGGTTCTGCATCGCCGAAATGACACGGCCTTCGCCCCGCGTCACCCGGTCAAGTTCGGTCAGGTGAGCCCATAGGCCGACAATGACGAACAGGATGATGACGATGAACAGAAGCAGCGAGTTGCGCGAGCTTTCTCGGCCCGACATTTCCCGAGCCATTGCCTTGAAATCGACGGAAGACATGGGCGGTTACCTTCTCATTTGCGCGCCGAGGCCGACTGCTGCAGGCGCTCGGGCGTCGTGTCCGCAGAGATGGCTCCCTGATCGAAAACCAGGACACGGTCAGCCAATCTCAACAGGGAATTGCGATGCGTCACGACCAGAAGCGTACGGTTCTTCAACCAGAATTTCAGCCGATCAAGAACAGCCGTTTCGGTCGCAGTATCCATCGAGCTTGTCGGCTCGTCGAGGATGAGCAGATTGGGCTCATGCAGAAGGGCGCGGGCCAGGTTGATCGACTGGCGCTGCCCCCCCGAGAGCCCTTCGCCCTTCTCCTTGAGCGGCAGGTCATAGCCACTGGGATGCGCGGAAACGAAGTCATCGACACCGGAGATCTTGGCGATATTCAGAATGTGACGGTCGTCATATTCGAAATACCCCATCTGTATGTTCTCCCGCAGGGTTCCCGAGAACAGCCAGGTTTCCTGCAGCATGACGCCGATATTGCGGCGCAGGTCGGACTTGTCGATCTGGCGCAGATCAACCCCGTCAATGAGGATCCTGCCCTCGCTGGGCTGGATCAGCCCGGCAGCCAGACGCGCAAAGGTCGATTTGCCCGACCCCATGCGCCCGACGACAGCGACTTTCTGGCCTGCCGGGATCTTGATGGAAAGATCCCGGATAATCGGGCTGCGTGCCCCAGGGAATGTGTAGCTGACATTCCTGAACTCGATGACGCCACTGAGTTCGGGACGGCTGAGGCGCTGCACGGGTTCTTCCCCTGCCTCCTCATCCGAATTCATCAGAGTGTTCAGCGATCTATAGGCTTGCCGTGCACTGTTGGCCCGCGACAGTGCCGAGGCAAGCTGCGTCAGCGGGGCCAGTGTCCGGCCACTGAGGATCACGGCGGCAATCAGCGCCCCCATCGTCACAATCCCATCCTGGATCAGGAAGACCCCATAGAAGATGATCATGACCTGGGCGAGCTGCTGAACCGAGGCGGCCGTGTTGATGGCGAATTGCGACAACAGCCGGTTCTTGAGGCCAAGTTCGGATTGCGCGGCGGCGGCCTCTTCGAAGCGCTTGCGCATCAGACGCCCGGACCCCGTCGCCTGCACGGTTTCCAGCCCATTCAGGGTCTCGACCAGGACGGCCTGTTTGGACATGCCCGTTTCCATAGACCCCGAGGCAATGCGTGCCAGAAGCGGCTGGATGACGACACCGGACAGGATAACCAGTGGCACTGCCAGCAACGGAACGATGGCGAGAGGGCCAGCAATCAGCCAGATCACCCAGACGAAGAAGAAGATGAAGGGCAGATCGACCACCGCGACCAGAGTGGCCGAGGTGAAGAATTCCCGCAATGTCTCGAACTCGCGCACAACGCTGGCCAGGGCCCCGGATTTATCCTTGCGCTTGTCGAGATGCATGTTGAGCAGCTTGTCAAAGATCAGCCGCGACATCCGCGCATCGGCCTTTTGTCCGGCACGGTCGATGAAGCTGCCCCGGAGCGTCTTGATCAGGAAATCGAAGCCCAGGGCAAGCAGAACCCCGATGGTCAGGGCAATAAGGGATTCAACGGCTTCATTGGGGACAACACGGTCATAGACGACCATGATGAACAGAGCTGTCGACAGGCCGAGAAAGTTCGAGACAGCGGCTGCGATGAGCACTTGCGTGTAAAGCCACCGGCTCTGCTGTAGCGACCCCCAGAACCAGTTCTTCTTGGAGGCGTTGGTTTTAACTTCCGGTTTTTTCAGAGCCAGGATGACGAATTCGGCGCTGTTTTCGGCAAAGGTCTCGCGCGAAACCGTCTCTTCCTCAAAATTCTGGTCAGGCCATGCGATTGTTATCGATCCGGGTTCGGAAACATCGGTTACCAGAACGGCCTCGCCCTCTGTGGTGAAGGCAATGAGGGGGCAATGCCCCTGTGCGATGTCCTTGGCCGTCAGTTCACCGCCACTGGAGATGAAGCCCGTGTTCGAAAAGGTCGAAACCGCATCTTTGGGGCTGAATTTTTCCTGGGTCAGATCGGGCAGATCGCGAATGGCTGACAGGCTGTAGTTGAGACCCTGGTTGCGCAATATGCGCTGGACGCAAAGCAGCAGGGTGCGCTCGTTGCGGCTCTCTGGCGTCTCCTGTTCGCCTTCCGGGTCGTCCTCCAGGGCGACGTCCAATCCGTCTGCCGGTTCCGAAGGTGCCGGCGCAACGTGATCGGGGCGCAATTGCGTTGTTACGTCGTCACGCTTGTCGGGAGAAGAGGTGTCCTGCATCGATCTTTCCGGTTGTTCGGATGGGGCCGTCCTGTTGCCTAGTCGATCTCATATTGGAAAGCATCAATAATGTCCAAAGACGAGGCGATACGGGCGTGTTCACGTTATTGAAGGGTCCTGAAGTTGCGAAATACCACTCGAAAATAGAGGGCTCAGGCGCGTGGCCGGGGCTCTGGGACATTTTTCACCTGACGGTCATGGCGTGCTTGCTGCGGACGTTTCGGCTCGGCATAGGTCCCCTTCAGGCCACTCATGCCTTTGCGCCACCAGTGCAGCCGCACGCCCACGACCTTGCGCCCCTGCTTGTATGGCTCCACCCGACAGCCAACCGAGGCAATGGCATTGATTTCTTCGACGGCAGGGGTGATGGCCCGAAGCTTGAGATTGGAAAAGGTCGTCAGCTTGCCTTCCGGCACACCCAGCACCTTGCGAAAGGCCTCGAGCGAGAAATCCTCGTGAAACCGGTCGCGCAGACGCAGGCGCCGGGCTATGGCTTCGTACAGTGCCAGACCGTATTTGGTCGAGAACGCGTGGATGACCGCCAGTTCCAGCTTCCCGAAAACCGAGCTTTCACGCAGCAACGGCACCAGCCGTTCATCGAAGGCGTAAGTGAACTGGCCTCGCGCGCGCTCGGGTGTCCCCATGTCATTGCCACCAAGAAGCGCCACGCGGTGGGTGGTTCCATTGGCAAATCGCACCGTGACGATGGTTTTCATCAGGGCGACGATGCTGTCCTCGATCCGCTCATTGCTCTTATGGCTGCCACGCAATTGAGCCGTTGAGATCGTCCATTCATGTCCGTCCTTGCCCATGTTCGGGCCAAAGGCATGGGCGAGAAGCTGATTGTAGAGGCGGCGGGTCGAGAGTGTCAGCCGTGCAGCGCCATCGATATCAACCCGATCAACGGGCTTGACCATTTTGTCCGGGATTGGAACAAATTCGAGGGTGCGGCGGGACACTTGGGCATCCTTACTTTTTGGAGGGAAAGGACATTCTAAACACCCAAAAAGTTACAAGTGCATTGCATAATGAGTAATCTTAAGGGGTGTGTCAAGAATAGTTTGAGCGAGGGTCAATCCTCTGGCGCTGCCTGCGCCATGCCCCAAAATGCGGTTTCACCCCCATATGTAATCTTCGGAGCATGGCTGGAATGGTATGCCCCCTACAGCTGTGCGGGTCAGGATCATGTGCTGAGAAGAAGATCAGGGAGCATGTGTCGCTGTCTGGATCGAGAGCTTCAATCCGAGCGCCTTTGGCACCTTCAGGATCGTGGAGAGCGTGGGGTTACCTTGCCCGGAAAGTGCCTTGTTGAGCCCAACACGGCTCATCCCCACTTCCTGAGCAAGCGCGGTCATGTTGCGTGCCCGTGCCACGTCCCCCAAGGCAGCAGCAATCAGGGCCGGGTCACCGTCCTCCATGACCGCCTCTAGATAGGCTGCGATGTCCTCCTCGGTCTTGAGGTAGTCTGCCGTGTCGTAGCGGCTGAAACGTGCTTCTGTGGTCATGTCATTCACTCCATTGGGCCGCGATGCTCTTTCCGGTCAGAATGTCCTTTTTGGTCTTCTTCGCCAGCATACTCTCATGCGTATGTCACGGCTTCGCTGTTCTGTCCGAATTCGTGCTGGTGAGGGGACCCCCCCCTTCAAACCTCGCGGGATCCCCCGGTGTTCAGGCCAAGGAGGAACGCGAAAGCGGCCCTTGGCCGCTTCCCGCTGTGATTGGATTTTGCAAGAAGCGTAGCCTCTATCAGTCGCTGGATTCCTCGGCTTGACCGGACTTATCCACAGGCTCCTGGTGTTAATATAGTGTTAATATAGTGTTAAGGGCCCTTTGCTGGCCTCTAAGCAATTGTTTTTAAATCCGTATAACACATTCAAGGTGTGTGATAACACGTTGAACGGTGTGTAAAAGCACGTTAATCGGTGTGTAAAAGCACGTTACGCTTGACTTGGGTGGGTGATAACACGAAGGTCATTCTCGGGTGGGTGATAACACGAAAGCGGCTGCGATGGTGGGTGATAACACGAAAGAGGTGCGGTCTCCCCTTCTCCCTGACCGGATGCGGCAGGCTGACTTTTTCGTCTGTGATATCTTTGATGCTGTCCCCAAAGGCGACATGGCATCGATGGAACACCCTGTCTTCTCCATCTCGACGAAGCCGGATCTCAATGAACGCATCTATCGGAATGGGGCCTCCTTCGTGAAGATCACCCCATCGGTGAAGGGTTTGGCGACAGTTCATGACCGCGATGTGCTGATCTTCTGCATTTCGCAAATCATGTCTGCGATCAATAATGGTCGTGAAGTCGGCCAGGTGCTGCGGTTTCGGGCCTTCGACCTGCTTGCAGCGACGAATAGAGGGAAGGATGGCCGAGGCTATGAGCAGCTACGGGCAGCCTTTGAGCGCCTTGCCGGGACGAGGATCGAGACCAATGTGACCACGGGGGACATCGAAGTGCTGGATGGCTTCGGTCTCATAGATCGCTACCGAATTGTCCGCGAGACGCGAGACGGTCGCATGCAGGAAATCGAGATCAAGTTGTCCGACTGGGTCTTCAACGCCGTCAAGTCGCGCGAGGTTCTCACCCTGCACCGCAACTACTTCCGGCTTCGCAAGCCGCTTGAACGGCGCCTGTACGAGATTGCCCGCAAGCATTGTGGGGCTCAGTCGGAATGGAGCATCTGCCTGGAAAAGCTGAAATACAAATGCGGCTCGAACTCGACCGACAAAGAGTTCAAGCGCCTTTTGTCACGGATTATCGATGAAAATCAGGCACATCAGCACATCCCTGACTACAACATGTACCTGGAAGATGAAAAGATCGTCTTTTCCAACCGGCATACGATGCCGTCAATTGCCCAGGATGACAGTATCAGGACCTTGGACCCGGATGTGTTCCATGATGCGCGCAGCCTCGCGCCTGGATGGGATGTAAAATACCTGGAGCGGGAATGGCGGCTCTGGTGTGCCAAGGAGGAAATCATCCCCAAGCGGCCAGAAGCGCATTTCTGTACGTTCTGCAAGAGTTGGTATGAAAAACGAGGCCGACCCTAGCACATGGGTCTTGTCCCCCCTGCCCCAGTGGCGACGGAGCGTTCCACTGGTCTGAGCCATGCAGATGATCCTGCGCGGCACGCAAATGCGCAACCGAATCAGCTTACGCCCTATGATGAAACCGTGAAGCCACAGGCGGCATCGGGCGCCCATCGCTGTATGAAAATCAGAGATAATCTTCCGTTTCAGGCCATATGCTCTCTGTCGCAGGGAACAATCCAAGGGTTTTCGACATCAAATCGACACAAACAATCACGCCATGCAGGATAATACAAATTATCCGGTTATAAAAATTACCCGATATATTTTTATATTGGATAACTCTTATTATCAGGTATGTTCGGGTCAAGCAGGAGAGCAGCATGCCAACAATCGTCATTGCTTCACCCAAGGGAGGTGCCGGGAAATCGACCACGGCCATCATCGTGGGGACGGAGCTTGCGCATGCCGGGGCAGAGGTGCTTTTGATCGATTGCGACCCTAATGGCTCTTTGAGCCTTTGGGCCGGACGCTCCCCGCTTCCCGAGCGCGTGTCGATTCTTGACGGGATCGGGGAATCCGAGATTGTTCGGACCATCAAGCAGCATGATCAGGACGGACGGATCGTTATCGTGGATCTTGAGGGCGTGGCATCGCGACTGGTCTCGCGCGCCATCAGCCAGGCCGATCTCGTGGTCACACCGATGCGGGCAACCACGCTTGATGCAACAGTCGGGGTCCGCGCCCTCGCCCTGATTGCCGAGGAAGAAGAAGCCCTGGACCGCAAGATCCCACATTCCGTGGTCTTCACGATGACCAAGGCGATCAAGTCGAAACAGCATTCCGGGATTACCGAATCCCTCATAGGGCAGGGGGTTGATCTGATAGACCCCCCTCTCATGGAACGCGCGGCGTTTTCTGCCATCTTCGAGTTCGGGGGAGATCTTCGCTCCATGCCGCCGCAGGGCAACATGGATGCCGCTATCGAGAACGCCCGCAAGTTTGCTCAAGCGATCTATCAGCGCCTGACGAGGGAGTAAGACCATGTCCGACCCCAAACCTTTCTCTATAGACCTCGGACGCCTGAAATCGCGCGCCAAGGATGCCAGCACGCAAGCGCTGGAGAAGACAGACCGGGCGGGTGCGGAGCACGGCTTTGTGCCGCGCGCGCCAGAGAAGCGCCGTGGACGCAAACCAAGCCCCCGGACAGGTCAGGTCCATGCAAAGGTCATGCCGGATGTGTCTGATGAAATCGCGGATGAAGCGCGGCGGCGCGGCGTCACACAAGGCGTGATCATCGAAGAGGCATGGGCACTCTACAAGGAAAATATCCGGTAAGTTTAATTATCGGGTAATTGACATTTACGATGAGCGTCAAGAACGCTGCACCCAGATTCCGGATACGCAAGGGCAGCAATGTCGGCACGAATCCGCCTATAGTGCGGTCGCCCTGCATCATCGGATCCGTCCCGCGAGACAGGTAAGGATGAGTTGCTGTGTAGATAGCGTGAATTCACAGTCTGCCTGCCGCATGCGAGGCTCTCATGTAGCACGAAAAATGCGCGCATTTGCAGCGTAAATGCAACACAAGTCCCTCGAATTGCTACAGGTGAATGGCTTGACGGCACAGGAAATGCTACGGCATCCTGCGACAAAAGTAAGACACGCGAGGCGTTCCCCATGTTGAGAGCCGCGCAATTCTCTTGACAGAAGGCCAAGTTAGACACAAACCGACCACGTATAAATATCAGGTGCCCGGAACCCACTTGCCTTACGTCGAGAAAATAGGGAAAGTGGCCCATAAAAGACTTAAAAGCGAGGATCAGAACATGAACATCATGACACCGGAAAAATTCGCCGAATTGACTCAGGAAGCGGCGAAGACCGAAGACACCGCGCTCAAGCGGCTGATGAAGCAATGGGAAAAGAAGCTTTCCAAGAACACCAAGCGGGCCGGCGGCCTCAGCCTTGTGGCTGTTTCGCTCGCGGCTTGCGGCAGCAGCAGCAGCGATGATGACAATGGCGCTGGCACTGGCGACGACACTGGTGATGGCACGACGCCGGTGGTCGAAGGTGGCGTCTGGAACCTTGTCGCAGGTGGCCTGCAGCTCTCCGGTGACTTCGATCCGGCGCTTTTCGCTGGCGGCGCCCTTCCTGCAGTGGCTTTGCGGGGTGACCCTGCCGTCCTGACCCTTTCGGAGAAAAAGGACGTTCAGGGCGAGGGGCTTCCCGGCGACGGTGACGACCTGGTGCTGTCGACCACTGAATCCTTCCTCGGTGCTGAGATCAACTTGGGTGCGGGTGAAGACACCGTCTTTATCGACGTGACGGGGGTGACGGCATTTACAACGGCTGGTCTTGTGACCAATGTCGAGATCATTGAGATTGCCAACAATGGTGCCGCAGGCGGTGTTGGGCCCAACAACAACACTGTCAACCTGTCAACAGTTCGCGACGTCGAGAAAGTGGTGATCAGCGAATCCAGCAGTGCAACCGACGGGCTCCGGGTCACT
>LFIK01002769.1_pt1 | contig 14212 bp, 17 predicted proteins | sample 643401 | NCBI WGS metagenome assembly LFIK01 (sample SAMN03777447, study PRJNA286221) | soda lake metagenome | biome: soda lake; feature: Kulunda steppe; material: water; isolation source: sample T5-Br brine of Lake Tanatar-5 | place: Russia: Kulunda steppe | collected 2010-07 | reverse complement strand
TGGGCACCTGAGCACCGCGCTTTGAGTTGAAGTGGACCACCTCTGATTTTGCAGTGTTGGTAGTCAGGTGTTTGGAGCGTGCATAGACCACAAGCCTGTTTAGCATGGTTTGCATGGCATCAGGGGCATTAGCAAGAAGGGTTAGGTCATCCGCATACAACATGTGCGTGACCCGCACATCCTCTGTCCCAGTAACTGCTCCTTGCACTCCCTCAGCAATCAAACCAATGTCATTGACAACGAAAAGAGCAGAGGAGACAAAGGGCACCCTTGTTTCACACCCACAGTAGGTATAAGGCATGACACAGTTTCATTTGCATGGCCATGGAAGGCTGGGCTGAGGGGAGGTTTGCATTGATACAGGGGGCAAGGTCTGGCAGTCGGTGTGCAGACGCCCTTAGTGTGAGATTGGAAGCAACCTAAGTTAAGTTACAATGGGTTTAGACCTTCAGCTAGATGGATTGACTGCTGGGGCTGCTGGGCATTGCCAGCCAGACAAAGTCTCAGAAAGAAAAAGAAGTGCTGCCCCAAGAGAAAAAATGTCACATCCTCAGCACTGATGTTGTCGAAGTAAAAAGCTTCTGTGTCTCCAATGTAAACTCTCTCAGTCCCAACAAAACCAGAAAATTATTCTGCGAATTTCCTTCTCAAATAGCACATTTCCAAGCAAGGGCATTGAAGAAAGGACATGTTTTTCATCCTGGACATCATGCAGGTCACAATTGTCACGATGTCTATTGTAGCTTTGCTAACAGCCAGGAAGCAACCTGAGTATGTTTATTCACGTTGTAAAGTATGTTGTCAAATTTCCCGCGAAATTTTGGCAAAAATTACTGGCCTTGCTACACTGTTTTCCGGTAGAAGCACCTTGTGTAACCAATTGGTTACATACCCCAAAAGCTTACTGAAAACACTGGCTGATCCTTGTGATTGAATGTTCTGAAATTGCATGCCCCCCCTTCTTACATCCCTCTATTTGATTCTGTGCTCAGCCCTAGGCTAGGGGTTGATCCTGTACAAGAAGTTAAAAAGAAAGAAAAGGAAAGTAAACGCAGGTTGTGGATTTTCTCCCTACATCAAACAGAGTGCTTTTCCGGAAAAGGGGTCACCTGGGGCCTAGGTACCGCCGGCCGGCGTATAACCCCTCCACCAGCGAAAAAGAAACACGAGTAGTCAATGGGGACCGGGAGGGTGACCAGCAGTACCAAATTCCTGTCCTTGATGATAAGAGGTGACACAAGAGAACACGTAATTACAAGCAAGTTTAAACTATAAGTATGAAATCATAATCTTATATCATTGTGCTTTCCATGACAATTCTTGTATCACAAGTAGGCTGGCTACCATGACGTCCAGCCTGCCAACAATCATGGAGCCTACTAGGCTCAGTACGCATCAGTTGTACTAAAGAATTTGGAGGCAGAGGCAGAAAGAAAAGAATAGAAAAACTGTGCAGGCAGCAATACGCTCGCTGCATCAATTAAAAGAAAGGGGACTCACTGGCCTTGAGTGTCACCAGAGGAAAAAGACTCGCTAATGGAGATCCACTGGAGATCCACTCGAGCTTGTGCTGATAACTAGGGGCCTCCAGCTGGTGTCCAGGCCTGGTGTCTTCACAGTGTTTGACCTCTATCATGTGTAACTCCCTCTTATTAGCTTTGAGTTTGTGAGCTCTGCACAATCACCCATGTGATCTGGCGTGCTGCACCCGTTGCAAGTGAGGAATGGAAGGTGGTTTGAATGATATTAATTCATAATGAAACAATAAAAGTAAACTAGAAATTTTGGCACCAGGGCAGCCTGCCTCTGCCATAAATGAGCATCCAAAAGCCGGCTGGGTAATGTCCTAATACAAGCATGCTCAGGAATCCTTGGAAAGTTCAGAATTTGAAGGTAATCCTGGGCTAAGCTGTCAGTGCTGGCTGCATCCAAATGAACGAAACATCCTGCAAACGTTATTGGTTTGGAAAATTTTGAGGGTGCAAAGTTTTGGGTAGCAAAGCCCTTGGCAAGTACAGCGTGTGGCCCTTCAGACCTGGCTAATCACTCTTGGACACTGATCAGGATTCAAGTTGCTACTCGAGCTCCACCTGATAGAAAAGTTTAACTTAACACTGAATCATTGCGCATTTTTTTGCCTGAAAGTTGAATTGAATGGCTGTTGATCAAACTCCCCTTCGAGTGTCTTCTAGTTTGACTCTCGAGCTTTTCACCAAAACCTCTAGCTATTAGACACTACCTTTCTTCTGATATGAGTGCCTTTTTAGTTTTGGTTCAGTTGCAGCTGCCCTCGTTTGGCGGATACAGCTATGTAACCTGTTGGTCAAATGGGACTGACTGCCTGATCCGTGATCACTCTAGTCATGACTACTTGCATCTTAAAATCTTTGTTGCAACGGATTGTAGCCAGGGATAAATTGTAGTCAGAGTACCTGAATGAATTACAAAGTGGGGGGGTATGTTTCAGGTGTTTTCCTGGTTTCACTATCCTTCAAATCCCCCTTACCCTGATTTAACCTTTCCTGTGCCTGGGCGAGAGCACTTCTCCGTTTCCCCATGTAAGACGAAGCTGGTGATGGTCTGAGTCAGCAGAAGGCGTGTGCCGACTGAAAGGCATGGATGAGTGGCAGAAGCAGCATGCAGTACTACTGCAGTAGTAGGTAGTACCCTAGCGCCATGGCAAAACGAACATGTACACTGCTGTACAGCTGTGGCCACCCCACAGTTTGATGTCACTTGATGCATGGGTTTTGCACTCTGGACATGCCAAAAGCCTACACTTGTGGCTTGTGCATCTGAGATGGTTATTCGGCAGTGATGGTGATTTGGCATGACACCTTCCCTTCCCTTGTCCTCAAGCTTTTTCAAGGTACAACTGCTCCAGCAATGACTCCCAACAGTTCCCTGTGTACGATCTCTAAACATTCATTCTAGCAGTAGCAGTGTCACGATGATTCTTAGTCAGTGATGAATCATAGTCAAACTGAAGTTGGTTAGTTGTATTTCATGCCATGACGCTTGTTTCTATGTGACGTTGATTTCACCTGACAGCAGCTTTGTAAATCTTGTCTTCAACAGTCCAAACTGGTTGTCTTTAACCAAGTAACCTTGTTCATTCTGGCGATCGTGGTTAGTCTGTCTTACCAAGATCGAGCAAACGTGCGAGCGCCCTAGCGGCTGGTTGGTTGAAGTAGCTAGTTGGCAAGCCTTGCTCTTAGTGATCTCTTCAGAGGTCATCCTTTGTCCTGAGCTTGCCCTTGCGTGCATGTAGACTTGCCTGCATGAAGAGCCTGGCTTTTCGTGGACTCCCTCCTGTCGAGTGTCTTCGGGTTTGTCTCTTGAGTTGCTTTTCAACAAAAACCTCTACCAGAGAAAGCTAGCAGCTTTCAAACACAACCTTTCTTCTGATATGAGCGCCTAACAAGTTTTGTAATCCTCCATCTGGCGCCGTGGAAATGGCCACTGTGACAAGTGCTCTTGTGCTGCTATGCAAAATGAGGTGCATGTTCTTTTCCACTGTCAAGACTTGTTTGTGTCCCTCAGAGAGAATTATTCGTTCCTCTTTTTCCCTTGTTGTAATTCCTTTCCTGTGGAGGCCCCTTTTATTTGCATGCCTTGCCTAGTCAGACTGTCTTTGCTTTTCTCTCTCAACAGCACAACAAACTCTGCTTTATCTCGGACAACTTTATCTCGGACATTGTGGACTATTTTTTGGCCTGGTGAAGGGGTTTTCCTTCCCAAGTGGCCCCATTTCCTTAATTGATGTAAGCAGCTGTTTTGCTGCTTTTGTGATTTTTTCTTTTCTTTGTTTTTCGGCTGGCAGAGACCAGCGACAAACAAATCAATCAGCCTAACAACCAGGCTGGCGGTTAAGTCTAACTTGTAACTTAGTCAAAGGTTTGGTTGCAGGCTGGAAACTTCAGCTTAGCTGCCCTCGTATGATAGGCCCCTCTCGTGGTGCTTGTACTGCTCCTCGCCTAAAAGTTTTCTCACCACATTATATACCTCCCTTTCTGCTGGTGACCTCAGTGTTTTAGCTTTGATGCTCGTCTCAGCTGGTCCCCTCTTGGTTTTCATGCTGATAAGTCCGAATCTTTGAAAATGTAAACACACTTCTCACCTGCGGCGTAAGACATAACAAAGCGCCTTTTTCCCCTTTTAAGGGTTTTTATGTAAGTACAACAAACAACTACCTTGCTTCGGCTATGTGCGCTATTTTAGTTTCGGTTTGGGTTGCAGCTGAGTATATGCTTACGCCTTTCATGGCTGGTTGTCGTAGAATCAGGCAGTTTGCATCGGAGCACCGTTTAACAGATAGACCACACAGCATGCTTTGGTTGGCTAAAGGACATGCTTTTCCAGCAAGCATGTATGCAAGTCAAATATGGGCACCAGGTACATGAAGCAAGGAGCTGAGATGGACTGCCCTCTGCAAACAGTTCACATGTGCTTGCTCAAAGGTATCTTAGGTGTTAAGCGCACCACTCCCAACTGGCCTGTGTTGCGTGAGTGTGGCCAAGAGCCCTTGCAATTCTATTGGTTCCGAGCGGCTGTGAGATTTTACAATGCTCTGCTATGCAGTAACAGTGGCACTCTTGCCAAAGTCCTCAGGGCTGATATAGCGATGAGCACTGTCAACAAGAGGTGCTGGAGTGCTGAGTTCTTGGATGCTTTACATAATCTGGAAAGGAGCGGTGATTTCCAACATCACGTGAGAACATTACAAACGATCCCACAGTCAGAATTTGCTGTTGATGTGAGGAAGAGGTTGAGGAGTATCTGGAGCCAGGCAAACCAGCTAGGCAATGAAGATCAGACGGACAAGGCTGCTAAGTATCATAATTGGGTTGCTTTGCCTCTTAGGTTGGTGACTGTTGATGGACCGCCTTTTTCTGTACCTAGGTATTTGCATCTGGATTTGGGCAGGCAAACACAGCGCAACGTGGCACGTTTCAGGTTACGTTCCCATACGCTGCGTGTCGAGACAAGAAGCTGGGAACATCATGATGGTACCTGTGATAAGGGTGGCTTGCAGGCAATTCAAGATGAAAAATACCAGGAAAAATACGCTCTTTTCCTGTGTCATTGCATGCAAACGTATTCTTTGAGGCTTCAATTTGCAGACTTGTTTCACGATTTACCACTGGCACACAAAATTACCAAAATTACTGTCAATCAGACTGGAGCTTTTTATTTCTCTCAAGCTCATTCTCAGGATGTCTTCAAATTTTTCCAGAGACAAACTAATGATTCCTATCGGTTCATCTCAGAGCTACGTAACCTTCAGCTATGTAACATAACCTTATCTCAGAGCTTATGGATATTTTCTGTATGGCTGGAGTTCACCAGCAACCTGAGCAGTCAAACTACCTGGCTGAAGGTCAAACTTGTAAATTGTTTTGGGTTGCAGGCCTTCCAGGCTTCAGTTAAGCTGCCCTCGTTCGGCGCATCAGCTATGTAACCTAACCTACAACAAGCCACTACTTTTCTTACGTGTTCTTGGCATGCAGCCTTTCAGTTGCACTTTTTAACTGATGCCATCAGTGATAGCTTATCCTTTCAATCTGTAACCCCAAGCTGCCCTCGTATGGTAGGCACAGGGCGCAGTTTTGTCGTGTTGTGCATGCTGGTGCGGGTTGCTGCGCCCAACACAGCTACGTAATCTTACGAGGTTATAACAACATTCCCATCAGAGCCAATCTTTAAAAACTTTTTATTGCTTTGTGGCGGCAATGCTTAGTCCCACAATTATGTTTGTGGTTCTTCAAGTTGAGTATACCAGACCAATTCTCAAATTCACAAGTGGGTGCTGTATGGAACCAATTAACATGCAGCGCATCAGCACACCTCTGCGTCTACTGCACTGGCAGCGACACAGATAGGACTCAACAGCTGCAGGTGTTGTAATCATGAGTTCAGGTGGTTATCAAAATACGACTCGTTATGGTGGTTTAACTGGTTCACATTGTACATTATTTGGTTATTTAACTTTATTAGGACTTCCTATGTGTGAAGTGCTTAAGAATGGCATAGCAATTAAGCTAGCAAAGGTAATAGCAATCATTACTACACCAGCTGCTGATTAATTACAGTGTGAGTTGTGTGCCACTGAAGCACCGGTGCATAACCTTGTCCTTTATTGAGCCCAACCTAGCTGCGGAGCCTGAGTTGGTGCAGGTAAAACCATCTGTGTGTCGCCATGCAGCAGAGGGATAAGGCAGCAGGGCCTGAAACAATGTCCACCTAACCCTAAAAAACTACAATGAAATGACTGCGGTGGCAGTGTTCTTCGGCATGATAGTGGCCAGCCATCCCAGGCCAAAGTAGCAAAAAATTATTTCACAGGCAGGACCAACTGTGCATCGACACCAACATGGCAGCTTCAGTGGAGCCCGCAGGTAAAACAAGGCAGGCTTTTGAGAATGCAACACACTTGGTAGGTTGGGGCTGGCACAAAGGCTGCTATGTGCCAGCCAGCAAACCATGCTCTAGGCGTGCTGGCAATGCGAGGGAGTGACTCATGCTCGGAAGCAGAGAGGACACCAAAGGAGGAGAGGGGTGTGCTGCTATTTATAAAGGATTAGCAGGAGCAGGAAGAAGATGGAGGAGGGGCCTTATTAGTGCCGTCCAACTGAATAGTGGAAGTGCTCATCTTGGCCTGCTCGGCTTGCTCCTGCTTGTTCTGGTTAACAGACTCCATACCAGGCAGAGCAGCTGCGATCTTCCTAAAAAGTGCCTGCAATGCAGGCAAAGTGGCCCCAGCACGCCTCATGTCAATTCATGAGAACGCATTCATTTGAGATGCAGAAAGGCTCAAAGACTCAGCAATTTGTGAGTGTGCGTGTTTTGTGTGTTATGTGCATGCTTGTTTTTTACGTGAGTGTGTGCGTGTGTTCCATGTGTATAACGTGCCGTTTGGGTACGTGCCTGTGTGTGTGTGTGTGTGTGTGTGTGCGTGTGTGTGCGTGTTTGTGTGTGTGTGTTGTGTGTGTGCACGTGCACATTTATGTGCACGGAGTTTTAGAATGTATGGGAAGGGATGTGTATGGGAAGGGACATGGGAAGGGATCAAGTTATAGACAGCTCTCCTCGCATGCTCCCTGAGAGTCAGATGCAGCTCATGTGTCCTCGCCTGGACCCTCACCTTGATGTTCAACCCTGCCTTGGCACTCGTCTCAATGAAATTGACATTGGCTTCCCGCGCCTTCTCGTCTCCATCTTCAATGGAAACTTGCCTGCCGTGTATCCAATTGCACATGCACAGGCTTGAAGGCTTGTAAAGAGGCACACCAGTCTAGAGGAAGCAAGCAAGCGACCTGGTCCTCCCCAGCTTCCCAGCCCTCGCCCCTCCCCTGTGCGCACCGTTTGTCCACCAGGTCCGTTTTATTTCCAACTAAAAAGATGATGACATCGCTGCCGCGCTCGGTCCTGACCTCTTGGATCCAGCGGGTCGTGTTCATGAAGGACTGGCGGTCTGCATATTCTCACACCCATCGCATGAGGAGCCTCGTGATGCTCACCGCTTTGCTGAGAGAAGGCAATGTGCCAGGGCCCAAACTTGTGCAGCACGTACAGCCACGAAGCATGGCCAGCAGGGTAAGTCAAACAATAACATTGTACGTGAGCACTCACTGGTGACATCATAGACCACTACAGCCACTGACGAGTCCCGGATGTAGCTAGGTATCAAGCTACGGAAACGCTCTTGCCCAGCAGTGTCCCTGGAGTCAGCGAGGACAGGAAGGGTTTGTTTTCCAGCAGCATGCAAGCATGCAGGCAAGGAGGGCAGGCAAGCAGTGTACTCACCATAGCTGCAATCGAACGGTGCGGTCCTCAAGGTACATGGTCTTAGAGAGAAAGTCTATGCCGATGGTGGCCTGTATTTGAAATTGTAGGGCCCAGTGGGTGCATGCCACCAAAAAGCAGCAGCTGAGGGAGGTCGGGTGCGTGCACAGACAGCTGAACACGTTTGACAAGTTTGCGCACCTGGTACGTGTTGTCAAACTTATCATACATGAACCTGGTGATAATGCTTGTCTTCCCTACGCTCTGGTCACCAAGGAAGACCTGTGTGCGCATCACCAGCGAACTCCAGTTCCGTGAGATGAAGAAGCTTGTCCATGCCTCGAGTCCAATACCATTCGATCCTCTTCCTCACCAGCTTGTACTTGGCCAGAGGAGAAGTAGTGTTAACTGACGCCATGATGGGGGGCCTTGCCTCAGGTGCGGGGCTCCTGACCAGTACCTAGGAACCAGCCCGGACGCAGCCTAAACAATATTAATCATGAGCGATTTCAAAATTGTTATATTTTAAACTCTGCCATGCCAAGTCTCGAGTGGGTGTTTGGCGTGCTGCTTGCCCCAAAAACACACGCGCGCACACACACACATACATACACAACACACACAACACACATACACACACAATACACATACACATACGCGCACATGCACTCAAGCACGCAGCACGCATGGGCGTGTTTGCGCAAGCATTCACATACAAGCAAACAAGTCCCTGGAACAGTACACAATGCACGCATGCACACAAGCTTGTGTGCACAGCACACACATACGTTCACATACACGCACGTGCAAAGTTCAAGTACACAATGCACACTGGATGAGACATGGATCCACGTGTACTTGCTTGTACACACAGCTCACGCGCGTGCGCTGCCTTTTTGATCCCACTGGAAAAAGGGTGATGCCTACTAAATTTCTTAAACCAGACGCATGCGCACTCTGGAGCGTGGGGCTGGTGGCCACGATCAACATGACAGACCTCACCATCAAGCTGCAGCCCTCAAGAGGTTTTAACAAAACGATACATCCACATTGCCACATGCATAGCTTGCGCCCATTTGCAAGTCAGGGAGCAGTCTTTTAACCAGGAGAGTCTTTGCTGTTGGACATGCACATGCACAGCTTTTGGAGCTTCTTGGTTGCAGATTGACTAGTGTGATGAATTGCTTTCTGAAGCCCAAAGCCCATGATGGTGTCTATGAATTTAAATAGATTGATAGAAGCCATCTGCAGTGTAGCACAAGAGCTGTCACAACGTCTGTCACAACATCCAAAAAAAGATAAAGTTCACCCTCAGGATACTAATTTCTTTCGACCAATGTGTCTCCTATTCTTTAATTGATGAAGGGGTTTCTTGCCGCCTGCTCCTTTTTCAGAATAACCCTGGTGGCACGCATAAGCGAGCGTATGTGTGTGTAAAACGTATGGGGAGGCACAAGTCCAGTGTAAGCGCCAGGCAGTCCTACACCATCTGAACCTCAATCTAGGAACACGCCAATATAAGGCAGTGTCTAAGAAATATTTAAGACGTACCAGATAATGTGCTGAGAACAAGGTCTTAGCGATGGACAGATTTGATACAGTTGACAATGAGAGCACTTCAACTAACAAGTCTAGCTGAGTCAACCTTGTGATGATGGTTAGCCTCAAAAGACCCTCCTGAAAGGACCAAAACCACCTCCCCTCCGGCCTGCCCGACCTCGCCCCCTCTGGCCTCTCCTTGAACTCCACGCTGTACGAACCTGGACCCGCTAGCTCCATAGCTCCCCATCCCACCCCCGCCTTGGATGTGCTTGAGCAGGTCCGGGGGTCATTGTTTGGTTCGGGTTTCCAGTGTGCCACTGAGAGTACCCATTGCCCCTGCTGCTCTTGATGCTGTCTCTGAAGCTGCTGGCCCTGTCATATCGACAGGGGAGGGGATGCTGATGGCTTTGGACTTGCAGGGGGGGCTTACTGCACGGGTTGAGGGTGTTGATCCTGCTTCTGTCTTTGAGCGCGAGGGCGTTGTTGCTGCTCATTTTGCTCTTGCTCTATCTTCTACTGTACTCAATGGATCAAATGCCGCTGCAAACAATACTGCTACGATCTTATCATCTGATTCAGCTGCTGCTACCGGTGTTGCTGCTGCTTGGAGGGGTGGTAGTTGTGGTGGTGGTGGTGGTGGTGGTGGTGGTGGTGTTGCTGCTGCTGCTGCTGCTGTTGCTGCTGCTGGGAGCAGGGGCGTTGGTACTATTGCTGGCTGCGTGGGTCCTGCTGCTGCAGTTGCTGAGGGTGAGGGTTTGCCAAGTTTGTAAGTCAAGTATTCCCGCCACTTCTGTGAGGATATCATGCATATTGAAACTTCTGCATCCCCGTGCTTGAAGTCATAGATTGAGCTTCTGCAGCGACCTGGCAGAGGCACCCTGATGGCACCATCATGGCTTAAGGAAGAGGCATGATTCCGATGTAGGCACCAGGCAGTCCTCCAAGATCCAAAAAGGAGGGCAACGTCAGTCAATATGGGCCAGCAAGATTTATTTAGTTGCTAATTGTTGTCAGTATGGCTCGCGGCTTCATAGGTTGATTCCTCCTTTTGTACTGCTGATGTGCACAAGAGAATACAATTTCCTTCCGATGCAGTTAAGCAGGTTTCTTTCTTTATTTTACATGTCATTTGTTTGAGGCAATGACCAGCGAGCCCAGCAGTAAACCCTTCTGGCTGGCGGAGTGACCAAATGACCCACCAAATCACCCAAACCAAAATCATTTTCAATTCATCTCAGGTTTTATACATTACTTTGGTATAGACCTCTATGATGCTCTGAAGGCACATATGCACTCCAGACATAAACTTGGTCACTCAACCCCTATAGCCGGCTACTACTCATATTATCATTCAGGTTTACTTCCTCGACCAGCCTTCAATGCTCCATCTGTCATCATTCAGACAGTGCCCTAAAAATTCTATCAGGATGTCAACACCAGATTATCTCCGGTGTGATTGCTGAACGCCACAACATCGCATGTAGACTTATCATGAAAGCCATAAGAGCAGGCTCCCTGGTGGGTGTTTCGTCCAAATGGATATTGGCTGCTAAGACCGCTTCACATTTCAAAATCTACAAACCCCAGGATCTACCAACAGAACCGTCCCAGAATGGCTTTTCCCTCGCCGGTTCCCTACTAAGCAAAGACTCACTACTAGCCGTCCAGACGCTAGTACTAGTAACTGAAATGCCTACACAAAAAATGAGAATAACTTACCAGATGCCCACCCTAGGTATGCTTTAAGAAGAAGGGCAGGGTGCAGAGGGGATAGGGGGCTCTCAGCAACAGCACCAGCCTACCAGCCTTCGTCCAGAGTCCGGAACTTCAGTCAGCTCCCACCCAATCAGCGGCACGTCCATCTTGTGGAGGTCAAGTACTGTGAAGATACCAGGCCTAGGAGCCAGCTCGAAGCCGCTCGCCAGCAGCACAGCATGCTCCGTCAACACCTTCACGAGCTGCATCCAATGTTAGCCTCCACACTATCCTTTAAGGAGTTGGAGGCACCATCTACAGCCTTTGGAGCCTCTGAAAAGTCTTGGTCTAGATCCTCAGAAAGTCAAAAAGCTTGCTGTGAAGCTTCATGCCCATTCACTTCACTATGCTTATAAACTTATTAGTACCAGACGTGCTCTTGACAAAACTTTTGCAACAAAGCAGCATCAAGACCAGGAGTGGGGTACTGCTTGTCACCCTCCTGTATCCCCATTGGCTTCGATTTTTTCTTTCTGGTGGTGCTCAGGCCCTTGGTGACCCCTTTTCCTCAATTGATGTAGGGAATGTTAAATTGCCCACATAGCTTTTCATTTCTTTTCTTTCTTGGTGTTAAACAGGCTGGCTACACCAATCTGATGTTCAACCCTATAGCTTGATGCAACCGGGTGCACTTTTAAAACGAGAAATTTCTGGCAATTAAGTCTGGGGGCCGCTTAAACACATTCTTTATGTTACAATTTTTGGGGAGTGTGTGTGAGATAGCTATATAGAGAGGCCCCCTACACTGTTTGCTGCAGATTCTGCAGTGCACAGATTGACCCAACCTCCTGCCAAATCTGTATCAAGTGTGCACATGCACTGTATGGGCTCACCAGTGATTTCTGTGTGAGATGTAAATGGAAGAAGTATGCTTGCTAAGGGATGTTAGTATGATTGCTGAGGGATTGCAAGGTGCAGTCACTGGGTCAGAGGATGTGCATCACACGCGCGTAGTATGCAGGCAACCTTACTCTGCTCACGAATGCCCAGGGTGCCTTGCAAACCATGCTCAGCAGACTTGTGGTCTATGCATGCTCTAAACACCTCATCATTGATACTGCGTAGTCAGAGGCTGTCTCACTTCAACTCAAAGCATGGTGCTGAGGTTGGTGAGGTGTGCACATTCATGTAGCAGTATTAACTTGTAACTCGGTGTAACAGGTAACTCGGTGTGACTTTTTACCAGACACTTGACAGCATCATCTGAGCATGCAGCTAAATCCATGCTTACAGCGGCTAATCACATGCGTGGCCTTGTACATGATACTGCCCTTTGTGACAAGCCTTCTGCTTCTCTGCAGCTCACTAAGACATGTTTATTTCAACTGATTTGCCAAACCAGTGTACCATACAAACATTGCCATGATGGCAATCAGGTTTGGTGCACGTACTTCATGTCAAGGTGACAAATTCAGGTCCACCGGTTGCACCTTATTGGGCCATGCTACGTTATCGTGACAATTGTTTGTGCCCACAGCGGGCATGAACGGCTGCAAGAAAGGCAGTATTACCATTTTAGAGCTGCTATCAAAGTTGTGCAACAGCATGCCATCCTCCAATAGTTCGTCCCTTAGGCAGCTTCTCAAGTTTGAGTGGAATTTAACTCAAGGTCATGTTGGCCTTATGCTTTAGCCTTGCCAAGGCATGTTTTAGCAGTGTATTAGTACGTGTGCTAAAAGATGATGGCCTTCTCACATCTTGTGTGCCTATGAGGACCTCTGCCGGGGTCCGGCGGAATAGCCTATTCCTCTACTGTGCACATACTCCTTAGAGGGGGACCCTAATTGTTACACAGATACTACTGCCTGAGGTGAAGGATGAGGAAAGTGTGGAGGAATATTCCTGATATGGGCCTTCAGGAATTGAACCAAAAACTTGCGTTTTATCAGTGTTGGCTTCCCTTTGCCCTCCCATTAGGAAATGATCCAGTAGATCATCAGGCTAAGTCGCATGCTCCTGTGCGGAACGGGGGTGCTCCTCTCCTGCCACCTCGTTACTTGTATCTTGACGTTCCTTAGCATGTTATGGGAATATGGGCAGATTTGGTTTGCATGCACTTTTTCAACGGAATCCTCCATCTGGCGCGCTGGAAATGGACACTCATTGGCTATGACAAGTGCTCTTGTGCTGCTGTGCAAAATGAGGTGCATGTTCTCAATCACTGTCAAGACTTGTCACAATCACCGATTGTCACAATCGCTGTGCTCTCTCGCGAAGAAGTATTCGTTCCTTTTTTCCCTTTCTGCCAGTCCTTTTCTATGAAGTCCCTTTATATTTTGCTTGCCTTGCTTAGCTAGACTGTCTTTGATTTCCTTTCTCAACAACTTAAGAAACTCTGCCATTTCATCTCATACATAATGGATCGTTTTTTGGCTGGCGTAGACCAGCAACATACCAATCAGCATACCGACCAGGCTGGCAGTTACGCCAAACTTGTGCGCCCTTAGACGTGCCTTGCTTGAGGAGCCCGTTATTCTTGAACGTCCCTTCGAAAGTCTCCTAGTTTGACCCTTCGAGTTTCGCTTTTTCACCAGAACCTCTTTCAGACACTACCTTTCTTCTCATGTTTGCGCCTTAAGAACTTAAGTCCAGGTTGCAGGCCTTCTAGGTTTCAGCTTTACCGCCCTCGTTTGGTGGATACAGCTATGTAACCTAACCTAAGTTGTAAACTTGTAGAATCCTCCTCTAGGCAAGGCAAAAATGGACATTGTCACAAGTGTTCTTGTGCTGCTGTGCAAATTTAAGTGCATGTCCTGTTCTTTTGTCACCTTGAAGACTTGAAAAGAAAAGAAAAGACTACGCTAACAAGGTAACCCCTGTTTGCGTGAATTAAGGAAGAAGTTTACATCTGGTGCAAGCACCAGGCAAACCTCCACCATCAAACGAGGAAGGAGGTCATAAGTGGGGGTCGGGAGGGTTCTGAAAAGAGCCATATGTTCTTTCCTTGATGTTTTTTAACCTCCTACTTGTATTTATGATCCTTGTTGCGTATTGAGTGTTTAGATCGAGAGTAAGTTTTCTTACTCTACACCGGTCTAGGCCAAGCTTACTGAGGGGTAGTTCAGTATGACATTTATAGATGGTTCCCATCACTCCAATCAGGATGGTATGTAGGCTTACTTTGTGGCAT
>LFIK01002767.1_pt1 | contig 14215 bp, 14 predicted proteins | sample 643401 | NCBI WGS metagenome assembly LFIK01 (sample SAMN03777447, study PRJNA286221) | soda lake metagenome | biome: soda lake; feature: Kulunda steppe; material: water; isolation source: sample T5-Br brine of Lake Tanatar-5 | place: Russia: Kulunda steppe | collected 2010-07 | reverse complement strand
GTTCTCGTTCTACCGTCTAATAACCCAAAACGCATACGTAAGACTTTTTCTTCTCGATCGGTTAAGGTTTCTAAAACATCATCAAGCTCGCGTTTTAACATTTCTTTAGACGTAAATTCCATTGGGGTTAAGGTATCTTGATCTGGAATAAAATCCCCCAATGAAGAATCTTCTTCTTCCCCAACAGGGCTTTCTAAAGAAATGGGTTCTTGGGCGACTTTTTGAATGATTTGAACCTTTTCTACACTGATATTCATGCGTTTCGCCACTTCTTCAGGTAACGGTTCGCGTTTTAATTCTTGGATAAGCTGTCTTTGCGTTCTTACAAGCTTATTAATGGTTTCGACCATGTGAACAGGAATTCTAATGGTTCTCGCTTGATCGGCGATCGCACGGGTAATGGCTTGGCGGATCCACCAAGTGGCGTACGTTGAAAATTTAAATCCTTTTTTATGGTCAAACTTAGAAACCGCTTTGATAAGGCCCATGTTTCCTTCCTGAATTAAATCTAAAAACTGCATCCCACGCCCAACATAACGCTTCGCAATGGAGACAACTAACCGCAAGTTCGCTTCAACGAGTTTATTTTTCGCAAGTTCACCTTTAAACATAATGTCTTGAACTTCACTATTGTAGCTTTCTGTAATCGTTTCACCTTGGGCTTTATACTCATCGTATTCATCTTTTTTATTTTTCGCATGATAAATATCTTTCGCAAGTTCCATCTCAGTATCAGGGTCTAGGAGTTCAACCCGTCCGATTTCTTTTAGATACATTCTCACAGGGTCATCGACTTTGATGCTTGTGATGCTTTCGAATGATTTATCATGAAGCAATTCTTCTTCGATGTCTTTCGCAAAATCAAGGTTTAATTTAATTTGTTCTACGACTTCTTCTTCATCTTCATCATCGTCTTGGAGCATCGTTGGAACTTTATAAGATACCATTTCTTCTTGGCTTACAACATCCACATCGTTTTTTTCCAAGATGGTAATGATTTCATCAAATACATCGGATTCGCTAGAAACATATGCTTCAATGTCTTTCACCTCTATAAACCCTTTTTTCTTATACAGCTCACTAAGTTCTTGAATTATTTTTTCTTTTTCCATCGTTTTCCTCCTTGATCATGGTATCGATCTTTTTTCTTAGCGTAATTTTTTCTTCGAGTGTCTCACATTCATTTAATTGTTTGCGCAAGGTTTTAATACGGTTGCGTTTGGTATATTCATGCATCACCATTAAAAAGTCTTCAAACTCATCATGATGGTAAGGATAGGTTTCAAACTGTATATATTTTTCAAAATATTGTTTTTGTTTGGTAGGGAGCGTTTCTATAAATAATTTTGGCACAAGACAAGTTTGGCGATTAAAATCATAAAATTCAAAGATTTCAAACTGTATGTCTCTAGCCGATGCATCGATGTAAGAGACATCTTCAAACTCATGACGAAATTTCCTGGCATAATATTCATCTTTTAAGAAATAATGAATAAACCCACGTTCTGCGCGTCTAAATTTATCCGTAACCTCAATTTTTTCAATCCGTTTATAGGTTGGCACATGATCTTTTCTAACGGCTTTAAAATCAAGCGCTAAGGTTTCAAATGGAACCTTTAAATCATCAGCCATCTTATTTAAGAAATGGCCTTGTTCCACATTAGACTTTGTATTAATGAGGGAAAAAACACGTTTTTTAAAGCGCTCAATATCGGTTAATTTATCTAAATTGACAATTTTTAAATAGGCTTCATATAAAAATTCATCTTTGCTTAACGCGTTATCGATTAGCTGTTGAAATTTTTTCGCCCCATACTTATCGATATAGTCATCAGGGTCAAGTTTTTCTGGGAGGTTCACAACATAAACATTTAAATGGGTTTGTTTTAAATCATTGACCATGCTCATGGTTGCTTCTACGCCGGCATCATCCCCATCAAAACATAAAATGAGCGTATCGGTTAATGATTGAATCAATTTTATATGGTGTTTTGAAAAGGCAGTGCCCATCGACGCTAAGCCTTCTTGAATGCCTGCTTCATAGGCCTTAATAACATCCATGAATCCTTCAAATAAAACCGCGCGATTCTTGGCTTTAATGGCTTTGCTTGCACGATGTAAGTTATAAAGGACTTTGGTTTTTTCAAAGGTAACCGTATGGGTTGAATTGATATATTTAGCGGTTTTTTTGGCTTGATCTAAGATTCTACCAGAAAAGCCAATGACATTCCCTTTTGCATCATGCAGTGGAAACATTAACCGCTCTCTAAAGACATCATATACATTATCTTTTTCACTGACTAACCCTAAATCTAGAAGGTCGCTTTTTAAAATCTCTTTTTTACGCATAGATTGGTAAAGCGCATCCCTTTGATTGGGGGCTAAGCCTAAATTAAAGATTTCGATTGTTTTTTGTTCAATATTTCGATTTTGTAAGTAGCCTAGGGCTTTTTGTCCACTTTTGGTATGATTTAAATACACTTCATAAAAGGTCGTGGCGATTTGATTGATGTCAAAATATTTTTGTAAAGGGTGAGACTTTTCAAACGTTTCACTTAACGGAATGTTTGCACGGTCAGCCAAGTATTTAATCGCATCTTTACTTTCCATGTTCTTTGTTTCTTTTATAAAGGTAATCGCGTTTCCTGAGGCTTTACAAGAAAAACAATGATAGAGCTGTTTTTCTTCGCTGACTGAAAAGGACGGGGTATTTTCTTGATGAAAAGGACATAACCCTACATGATTTTTTCCTTTTTTCTCAAGCGGGGTTACTTCTTGAATGACATCGATGATATTGGTATGTTTTAAGATTTCATCCGTTATAGAATGTTTGGTTTCAGTCATACTATCCCCCAACTATTTAAAATTTAATCGCCGCGTTAATTTCTGTAATAATTTCTTCTAAGGTTAGGCGTTTTTGTTCCATGGAGTCTTTATATCTAAGCGTATACGTTTGATCGTCTAAAGAATCATCATCGACAGTTAAGACAAACGGCGTTCCAATTGCGTCTTGACGTCGGTAGCGTTTCCCAATTTTCCCAGCTTCGTCGTAAGCGGTCATAAAGTGCTTGCTGACGCTTTTAAAGACATCAAATGCATGATCTTTATGCCGTTTTTTAATAAGCGGTAAGACCGCAACCTTGTAAGGGGCTAAGGCCGGGTGAAATTTCATGTTAAGTCGGGTTTCACCGTTTTCAAGGGTCTCTTCATGATAAGCCTCGTGTAAAACTGAGAGAAATAAACGCTCAACCCCTAAGGAGGGTTCAACCACGTATGGAATGTAGCGTGAATTATCCTTTTGATCAATATATTCGAGCGTTGTATCGGAGTGACTTTGATGTTGGCTTAAATCATAATCCGTTCTAGAAGCAATTCCCCAAAGTTCATCAAAGCCCCATGGATAGCGGTATTCGATATCGGTCGTGGCGTTTGAGTAATGCGAAAGTTGACTGGCTTCATGATCCGCCATTTTTAAATTGGCTTGATCAATGCCTAAATCGATTAAAAACTGTTTGCTTTCTTTTTTCCAAAACTCAAACCATTCCATTTCTGTGCCTGGTTGCGTAAAAAACTCAAGTTCCATTTGCTCAAACTCACGGGTTCTAAAGATGAAATTCCCTGGGGTAATTTCATTTCGAAATGATTTTCCAATTTGAACAATCCCAAACGGGAGTTTTCTTCTAGAGGTTCTTTCAACGTTTTTAAAATTTAAGAAAATCCCTTGCGCCGTTTCAGGACGTAAATAGATAGCTTGCGTTGAATCATCAACCACCCCTTGTGAGGTTTTAAACATTAAGTTAAATTGACGAATTTTAGTAAAATCTTTGGCGCCACACGAAGGGCATTTTATACCTTCATCGCCAATATAAGTTTCCATTTCATCAATGCTCATGCCATCGGCCACAATGGTTTCATCGTGGTTTTCGATTAAATGATCCGCTCTATGTCTTGCTTTACACTGCTTACAATCAATCATCGGGTCATTAAAGGAATCAATATGCCCACTTGCTTCCCACGCTTTTGGATTCAGTAATATTGAAGAATCAAGGCCTTCATTGTAAGGACTTTCTTGGACAAAGCGTTTCCAAAATAATTGTTTTAAATTATGTTTAAGTTCGGTGCCTAAGGGACCATAATCCCATGTATTGGCAAGCCCTCCATAGATTTCGCTACCTTGGTAGACAAACCCGTATTGTTTGGCGTAATTAATGAGTGTATCCATCGTTATTTTTTCCATTGTTTTCCTCCTAGTCAATCAGGGTTAAAAGTATTTTCTTGGCTTTCGAATAAAACCCTAAATGCATGCTGTTTAGTGTTGTTGTAATCTCTAAAAGCGTTTGTAACGTTTTATGATCGAGCGTTAAAGGCTCAAATTTTAAAACATCCACATAATAATAATACTGCATTGGTTGATAGATTTCTTTTGAGTAATTGTGGTGATGCCTATTTTTATGGTTTTCACACACAAGCGCACCTTCATATAAATCAAAGGATAAATTATCGTTTGATTTACACACATGACACCCTTTTAAAGGGACTGCGTAGCCTGTGAAAAATAAAAATTTAAGTTCAAAAATTAATAAGTATTCGACCGGATCATCAGTTTTTTCTATCTTTTTTGCAAGTTTATGAATAAAAGCGAATAATTTTTGATGATCATCATGGGCGCCTACATTAAAATAAATCATTTCATTGATAACATTCATGATGGTCGATTTTAACAAATCGCTTTTAATGCCTTTATAATAGTCTATAAGCGTGGCTTCTTTTAAGGTTGGGAGTTTTGATTGACTTAACGTCATGTCTATTTTATTGGTAGGTTGCGCTAAATGTCTTAAAGGACTTTGCATTTTTTTAACGCCCCTCGCAATCATGCTTTTAATGCCTTCTTCTGTGTATACATAAAGCAAAGCAGAGGAATCTTTATAATCAATTACTCTTAAAACATGACCCTTCAGCGTCATTATAAATCGTCTTCCTTAAACCCTAAATCGTGTAAGTGGAGTTTCTTATTGCGCCAGTCTTTCACTACTTTTACATACAGGTCTAAATAGATTTTCGTATCTAAAAGCGTTAAGATATCATGACGGGCTTTGGTTCCTATAAGTTTTAAGAGTTTACCGTTTTTTCCGATAATAATCCCTTTTTGTGAATCTCTTTCCACAATAATGGTTGCGTTGATATTTAAAAGATTCTTATTGTCTTGATCAACTTCTATTTTTTCAATATCAACTGCGACACTGTGGGGGATTTCTTGTTGGGTAAGGTCTAAGATTTTTTCACGGATCCGCTCGGCAATCAAAAATTTCTCTGGTTGATCGGTGCGCATATGCTTTGGATAATATCTAGGTCCTTCAGGCAAAGCATCCTTAATGTCTTCTTTCAGTAGATCAGTATGGATTCCGTTTAAAGCACTCACCGCAAATACCCCCTCAAAATCATACCGCGTTTTTAATTTTTCAATGTATGATTCTAAGCGTGAAGCATCTTTGACTTTATCAATTTTATTCACAATTAAAAACGTTTTGGTTTTTAAGGTTTTAAGCGATTCAATGACGCGTTCATCGAGCATATCTTTATCATTTGTTGCGTCTACTAAGTATAAAATTAAATCCACGCTACTTAACGTTCTTAAAGCCGACTTCGTCATAAAATCGCCCAATTTATGCGCAGCTTTATGTAAGCCTGGGGTATCAATAAAAATGATTTGTGCATCGTCATCATTATAGATTCCCCGGATGGTATTCCGTGTGGTTTGTGGTTTTGAGGACGTAATGGTTAATTTTTCCCCTAAAATCGTGTTTAAAAGCGTACTTTTCCCTGTATTGGCATTGCCTATTAAACTGACAAAACCGCTTTTAAGCGGTTTATCTGAGGTCGTCTTCACTGAATCCATGAGGCAATAACTCCTTATTGGTAACACTTAAAACATTATCGTTGATGTCGACCATATGAACCTTTACATCTGCAGGGATTAATTCTCGCATCACTTGTCGACACGCACCACACGGTGAGACAATAAATGCTTGTTTTGTCGTAACAACGATTTCTTTAATGTCGTCTTTTTTATAGCCTTGTGTACGCGCTGTGAAAAGCGCGGTACGTTCTGCACAGTTTGCAAGTCCATACGATGCATTTTCGACATTAACCCCTGTAATAATGTTGCCATCTTTCAAACGAAGGGCCGCCGCAACATGAAAATTAGAATACACAACATACGCGTTATCTAATACGTCACGCGCCGCTTTTAATAATGCTTGATCCATAGTATCACCTTATCTAAATAGTTTTAATTCGTTTAATATTTTTTCTTGTAAGTTAAACATGATGTGTTCTTTTTCTTCTGTATCGTGGTCATACCCAATCGCATGCAGCAAGCCATGAACCACCAAAAATGCTAACTCTCGTCTAAAAGAATGTCCATACGCTTTGGCTTGTTCCATCGCTTTGTGAATTGAGATGAATATATCGCCAAGTTCATCATCCATTTCAGATGGAAAGGTTAAGACATCGGTTGCTTTATCGATGTTTCTGTAGGATTGATTTAAATCTCTGATTTGTTCGCTGGTGACCAAAATGATATTGACGGTTTGTTTTTTATGAATATTCATCTTTTTATACGTTTGTTTGACGATGGGTTTAATGAAAGATTCATAATTTTCTTCATTGCATTGATTGATTAAATTAAGTGCTTTCATCATATCGCTCCAGTATTTTTTGGATGAGTGGATGACGAATCACATCAACACGTTCAAAACGTATCGTCGCAATGCCTTTGACATCCGCTAATAAGTTAGTGGCATGAATAAGCCCACTTTCTTTATTTCTAGGCAAGTCAATTTGAGTAATATCGCCCGTCACAATCATCTTCGATTCAAACCCTAAACGGGTTAAAAAGAGTTTCATCTGACCCTTAGTTGTATTTTGCGCTTCATCGAGGACAACGTATGCATTTTCTAGTGTGCGTCCGCGCATGTAGGCTAAAGGCGCAATTTCAATGACCCCTTTTTCAATCAAATCATCGGTTTGTTTTGTCCCTAAGGCTTCATATAAGGCATCATATAACGGTCTTAAGTAAGGATCAATTTTTTCTTTTAAATCGCCAGGTAAAAATCCTAAACTCTCGCCCGCTTCTACCGCTGGACGCGTTAAAATGATTTTACGAATTTTTCCATTTTTCAGTAACTTCACCGCGTGAAGCACCGCAACATAGGTTTTTCCTGTCCCTGCCGGGCCAATCCCAAAGGTTAAATCATTTTTTTCAATGGCGTCTAAATACCGTTTTTGATTGAGTGTTTTGGCGTATATTGGTTTTCCTGTGATGGTTTTCGTAATTTCTACACGATGGATATAATTATCAATAATTATTGTTTTATCAACATCATCATCCACCAATTTCGCAATATAAATCACATCGCGTTCATTGATTTGGATGGAATGGTCAATCACCTTAATCAATATCGAAAAAACGGCTTCTAAAGACGCTTTTTTCTTCTCTGAGGAATCATTGATTTGGATGGTGTCACCTTTTGTGAAGATGGTTGTTTCAAAAAAACGATTCAGCACATCTAAGTGCCGATCATTGGTGCCGACCACTTGCGAAAATGTTTGAATATTTTCAAAAGAAACATTAAGTGTTGTAAGTGTCAAATTTCAAACTCCTTTTAAACAAATTCTTCTATTATTATATCATATATAGCCCCTATTTGTCGGGTATTAGAAAAAAATAACGGTGAATTTTTCACCGTTATTTCTGAATGCATTATTTCTTGTTCTTATTTTTGTTTTGTTTATTCTTTTTAGAAACACTTGGCTTGACGTAATACTCTCGTTTACGAGCTTCAGCAAGGGTACCCGAACGCGAAATATCGCGCTTAAATCGCTTGAGCGCGTCTTCTAAAGATTCATTGTTGCGAACAACTGTTTTGGCCATGAGGTTTCCCTCCCTTCCGCTCTTCAAAATTACTGTACATATCATATCAAAAAATTTATTTAATGTAAAGGTTTTTTGCTTTGTTACGCTATTTTATCACTAACCGAACCAAAATGGCTTGATTTAACCAATTATCATTCATTAACAGGCACGGCTTCAGCGGTTGGATAGGTTTCGTTGGTTAACACGACAGTTTCAAATGCATTGGCGGGTTTAAGTGTGGGGGTTTCAACCAATAGATATTCACTTGTGTGCCCTTTACAAACCCCATCGCTACAATGTTCATATAAAACAGAAAGTCGCGTTTTATGATTTAAGACGCGTTTTCGGTAAGCCGTTGCTAAAGTTTCATTGAGCCGCATCAGTTCATTCACGCGAATGCTTTTAATGGTGCCATGGATGTGTTCTTTCGACTGCGCCGCTTTGGTCCCACTGCGTTTGGAGTAAGGGAAAATATGCATCTCAGAAAAGCCTGCTTTTTGAATCGTTGATTTCATTTCATTAAAATCTTTTTCACTTTCACCGGGGTAGCCTACAATAATATCGGTTGTAATCGCGATATCGCCTAATGCATCGCGAATTGATTTTACCTTTTCTAAATAGTCTTTGACACTATAGCTTCTACGCATTGCTTTTAATATCTGCTCAGAACCATGTTGAAGGGGAATATGAAGGTGTCTTGCGAAAATATCATGGGCTTTGATCAATTCGATAATTTGATCAGTTAACTGGTTAATTTCAATGCTTGATATACGGATTCGTTTTAAACCATTAATATCTTTCATCGCCTTTAATAAATCATAAAATGAAGTGTCGTCTAAATCACTGCCGTATCCGCCGGTATGAATCCCCGTTAAGACAATTTCACGGTAGCCACTTTTAACTAAGGTGCGTGCTTCATTTAGTACTTCTTCTTTTTTCCTTGAACGAATGCGCCCTCTCGCAAAAGGAATGATACAGTAACTACAAAACTCATTACAGCCATCTTGGATTTTTAAAAACGCTCTGGTTTGTTCTTGAAAGCTTGTGACACTTAACTGATCAAAGGTTTTATAACGACTTAAATCTTCAACACTTTGAATCGGTTTTCTTTCTCTTAAAAAGCGTTTCACATGGTCTAACAATTTCGCGCGATCGGTCGTGCCTTGAATAATATCAACCCCATCGATAGTGGCGATGGTTTCATGGTCCACTTGTGCGTAACATCCTAGTACCGCCACGACCGCATCTGGATTTCTTTTAACAGCTTGACGGATTGTTTTACGACTCTTTGAATCTGAAGCATTCGTCACCGTGCAGGTATTAATGATATAAACATCAGCGTACGCTTTAAAATCGACAATTTCATAGCCATCGTTTTCAAACAAAGTTTGCAGGGCTTCACTTTCATAATGATTGACTTTACACCCTAAGGTAAAAAATGCTGCTTTCATGATTCAACACTCATTTCTAGTTCATAACTTAACGCTGACAATATATAAAATGCAGCGGTTTCACTTCTTAAAATTCTAGGCCCTAACGAAATACTTAAAGCCCCTTTTGATTTTAAATACGCTATCTCCTGTTCATTAAAACCACCTTCGGGTCCAATCAAGATTAACACATTACTTCCTTTTGAAAAGGTTTTTAAGATCTTTTTGGTGGATTTACTTTGTTCACTTTCATACGCCACCAACACATGATCATATAAATCATAATCAATGTTATGTAATTCCGTTGGTTCTCCTATAGACATTACGTCATTTCTTCTTGTTTGTTCCGCTGCTTCTTTAGCGATTTTTTTAAACCTATCTACCTTTTTATGTTTTATCTTTTCATCAATTTTTACAATAGAGCGTGCCATTGAAACACTTAAGAAATGATTCACACCAAGTTCAGAGGCCTTTTGAATCACCAGTTCAAACTTGTCTTTTTTAATCAATGCTTGTCCAAGTGTTATATTTAAAGGATGCGTTTGATGCTTGATAGGATATAAGCTTTCTCCTTTTAAAACGTTTGGATTCATTTCAGTAATTTTCACTGCATAACACTGTTTATTTAAATCACATAATACGATTTCATCGCCTATTTTCATGCGCATCACATGAAAGACATGATGAATCACTGATTCATCATGTAAGGTTATATTAGATTCAATGGTTTCATTAATAAAATATCTTTGCATGGTATCACCGCATTCATTATAGCACTTTTTAAGAAAGCTCACAATAGCGTGAATTTAAGGTTTGAAGGCTTATTTATAATTTGTTATAATATAGATGAAAAGGGAGGTTATTCTAATGAGTAAAATGAAACCGTTTGAAGAAAAAACAGTTGAACTAAAGAATGGAGAAACCATTTTTTATCGACATAAAAAGGGCGGATCAAACACGCTTATATTACTACACGGCAACATGAACGCATCCGATAACTGGGATATGTTAATGAATGAACTATCGACTGATTTTACCATTTATGCTTTAGATATGCGCGGATTTGGAGAATCAAGTTACAACAACGAAATAGAATCGATTAAAGACTTAAGCGATGATTTAAATGACTTTAGTAATCAATTGAAATTGTCGTCATTTGATTTAGTAGGATGGTCACTCGGTGGCAATGTTGCCTTGCGCTTTAGCATTGATTACCCTAAAAAGGTCGAAAAACTAGGGCTTTTATCAAGCGGACCGATGGAAGGGTATCCTGTTAAGAAAAGTTATTTACTTGGACTCATCAAATCTAAAGCCTACTTAACGACCAAAGAAGCCATTGAAAAATCTGTCAAGTTTTTAGAAAACATTCGCAATAAAAAACGACGTAAAATGATTAGAGCGTTACTTAACAAAGCGCTTTATACCCACGCAAAACCCAATGTCGCCCGCATGGTAAAATACGAAAATGCATTTATGAATCAACGCAATTTAAAAGATGTGAATTATGCGCTCACACACTTTAATATTTCTAATACCCATAATGGCGTCATAGACGGCAGCAATGAAATTGAAAAAATTTCTCAAAAAACCTTAATTTTACACGGTGAAGACGATAAAATAGTGCCGCTTAAAAACGCCCAAGCCATCAAAGATGCCTTAGGCGATAAAGCGACGCTAAAAACGTATGATAACGCAGGTCATGCCTTAGTCGTTGATCGTACAAAACAAGTCGCAAAACAATTCCACGAATTCTTTATTGGTGTATAAAGGTGCATTTTTGCACCTTTTTTTTATGGAAAAAGCACTCCGAAGAGTGCTTACTTATGCTTTAAATTTGCTTTTGATTTTCTCCCATAAATTGCCTTCATCATTTAAATCGGTTTTAGAAAGCTGTTGGAATAATTTTTCTTGTTGCTTAGTAAGTTTCGTAGGGGTGATGACTTTCACAACAACGTGAAGGTCTCCTTTACGTTTACTTCGTAAGTTTGGAACGCCTTTGCCTCTAATTCTAAAGGTCTTATGAGACTGGGTCCCTGCAGGAATTTTTAGTTTTACATTTCCGTGTGGGGTTGGAACCACTAAATCATCGCCCAGTGTCGCTTGGGGGATATTTAAAGGCATTTCTACAATTAAATCATCGCCATGACGTTCGAAGACATCGTCTTCTTGGACGTCAAAGACTATATATAAATCACCTGGTGGCCCACCGTTAACGCCTTTATGCCCAAATCCTGGCATACGGAGTTGATTGTTTGTATCGACGCCTGGTGGAACATTTACGTTAACCGTTTTTTCTTTACCGACAACCCCATCGCCACCACAGCTCTTACATTTGTTTTTAATGGTTTTCCCTTCGCCACCACATTTAGGACACGCTTGTTGGGTTCTGGTGCGTCCAAACATGGTTTGTTGTTCCATCACGACCGTTCCTGAGCCATTACACTGTGAACAGGTTTCAACGTCATCTTTACTATGCGCACCACTTCCATGGCACGTCGAACATTCTTCATAAACAGTCGTACGGATTTTTTTCTTAGCGCCGTGTACGGCCTCTTCAAACGTGACACGCATTCTTTTTTGAATGTCTTGACCTTTTCTTGGTTCATTGGCTCTTTGACTACGGTTTCTACGCCCGCCACCAAAGAACTGTGAAAAGATATCATCAAAATCAAAGTCTTGAAAGCCTCCAGCGCCACCAAACCCTTCAAATCCGCCGCCTTGTTGGTTGGCAGAATGACCGAATTGATCATATTGCGTGCGTTTTTGTTGGTCGCTTAATACTTCATATGCTTCACGGACTTCTTTAAATTTTGTTTCTGCGTCTTCTTCTTTCGATACATCAGGATGATATTTTCTTGCGAGTTTCCTGTATGCTTTTTTTATGTCCTCCTTGGAGGCGTTTTTATCGACACCAAGGACTTCATAGTAGTCTCTTTTGCTCATGGAATCACCTCATTATCAAGTGATAAAGCAGCACATTGGCTGCTTTATCATTATTCGTCGTCTACTTCTTCATAATCTGCATCGACAACATCATCATCGTTTGATGCATCGTCACTTGACGCCTCTTCGCCGCCTTGTTGGGCTTGTTGTTCTTTTTGCGCTTTTTCATACGCTTTAGACGCAATGCCTTGAGCCACTTTTTCTAAAGCTTCTTTTTTCGTTTTAATGGCTTCGATGTCATCGCCTTCTAAGGCTTTTTTAAGCTCATCAATCTTACTTTCAGCATCTTCTTTTTCACTTTGCTCAACCTCATCGCCTAAATCATTGATCGATTTATTGGTTTGGAAGATTAACTGATCGGCTTCGTTGCGTGTTTCTGCTTCTTGTTTACGTGCTTCATCGGCTTCTTTATTTTCTTCTGCTTCTTTAACCATACGGTCAATATCGTCTTCGGTTAAGCCTTCGTTATTTTTAATGGTAATATTTTGACTCTTACCAGTGCCTAAGTCTTTCGCCGTTACATGAACAATTCCGTTGGCATCAATATCGAAGGTTACTTCAATTTGCGGGACACCTCTAGGTGCCGCTGGAATATCGGTCAGTTGGAATTTGCCTAAAGTCTTGTTGTCTTTTGCCATCGGTCTTTCTCCTTGAAGCACATGAATATCAACCGCAGGTTGATTGTCTTGTGCGGTAGAGAAGACTTGGGATTTGTTCGTAGGGATGGTCGTATTTCTTTCAATTAACTTAGTGAATACGCCCCCCAATGTTTCAATCCCTAGTGATAGTGGGGTAACGTCTAATAATAAGACATCTTTTACATCGCCTTGTAAAACCCCCGCTTGAATGGCCGCACCCATCGCAACCACTTCATCAGGGTTTACGCCTTTAGAAGGGTCTTTTCCAAGTTCGCTTTTAAGCATGTCAACCACTGAAGGAATACGGGTAGACCCACCAACTAAGATCACTTGGTGAATATCATTTTTAGTAAGCGATGCATCTTTTAAAGCACGACGCAATGGTTCTTTCGTTTTATCGACTAAGTCACTGGTTAGTTCATTAAATTTCGCACGGGTAAGTTTCATATCAAGATGCATGGGTCCATCACTGCCTGCAGTGATGTATGGAAGCGAAATCGTCGTTTGAGTGACCCCACTTAAGTCTTTTTTCGCTTTTTCAGCGGCGTCTTTCACACGCTGCATCGCCATTTTGTCTTTTTTAAGGTCGACGCTATTTTCTTTTTTGAATTCGCTCACGATATAATCCATGATGCGATCATCAAAGTCATCGCCACCTAAACGGTTATCCCCAGCCGTTGACACGACTTCAAAGGTTCCTTCAGATAATTCTAAGATTGAAACGTCAAACGTTCCCCCACCTAGGTCATAGACTAAGATGGTTTGGTCTTTATCTTGTTTGTCAATTCCATACGCTAAGGCCGCTGCGGTCGGCTCGTTAATAATACGTTTTACATCAAGTCCCGCAACTTTTCCTGCGTCTTTTGTGGCTTGACGTTCCGCATCGTTAAAGTAAGCCGGAACCGTAATGACCGCTTCGGTTACTTTTTCGCCTAAATATTCTTCTGCGCTTTTTTTAAGATTTTGTAAGATCATCGCACTGACTTCTTGTGGGGTGTATTCTTTATCATTCGCTTTAACTTTTTCTTTGGTCCCCATTTTACGTTTAATGGATGAAATCGTATGTGGGTTGGTTACCATTTGGCGTTTCGCCACTTCACCAACTTGAATTTCACCATCTTTAAATGCCACAACTGAAGGGGTTGTACGTCCACCCTCAGGGTTTGCAATAATTTTTGCTTCTCCACCTTCCATTACGGCAATGGCAGAGTTTGTAGTTCCTAAATCAATTCCAATCATTTTTCCCATAGTTTAACACTCCTTTAAATTATTCGCTTACTTTGACCATG
>LFIK01002766.1_pt1 | contig 14215 bp, 23 predicted proteins | sample 643401 | NCBI WGS metagenome assembly LFIK01 (sample SAMN03777447, study PRJNA286221) | soda lake metagenome | biome: soda lake; feature: Kulunda steppe; material: water; isolation source: sample T5-Br brine of Lake Tanatar-5 | place: Russia: Kulunda steppe | collected 2010-07 | reverse complement strand
GCAGACAAGATTTCTGGATTGGAAACAATACAAGCTCTCCAGTTCCTGAATGTGATCTTGAAATTATTGTTGTATGGAATAAAGAAGCACAACGCATGCTATTTGATAGAACCCACGGTGGTGTGCAGCCTTGTCTAATGCCATACCCGAGGCAATTTTCCAGCCATGCCCACATCCACCCACTCAGAATGCGGCAAAAGTAATCAAAATACCAAGATCATTTCAGAAGAAATTGAATGACTCAGCTTTCACAGAGAATACGAGATCTATCACAAAGGCCCCTAACTTTACAGCGCTTACAAATGATAATCTGAGACTGAAGCTTCCAGACTGGCGTCTGTGGGCCTACACTGATGGTAATTGCCTGACATATCGAAGTCAACAACGTGTTGGAGCAGGAGTCTTTATACCTGCGACAAAAACAGCCATCTATGTTAAGTCTGGCGAAGTTGGGATAAGCAATACCATAAACAGAGCAGAACTGACTGGCATAGCTTCCGCACTAAGGGCAAAGTGTGCCCACATAGCCACGGATAGTGCTTGTTCTGTATCTCAGATACGGAAACAGCCCTTATTTCCTGAACTACACAGGAAGCACACACATAGCAAACTTTTGGAACAAATCGTCCCCATGATTAATGAATCAGATACTCCCGTCAACTTTTACAAAGTTAAAGCCCACATTGGTGTGGTTGGAAATGAATTTGCCGATGCTATAGCTAAACATGCTGCTCCCCATAACTATGGGCATGACAAAGCATTCCCACCACCATCACCTGACGGTAATCCCTTCGCCCATATATACTGGCTTGCAGAGGAGAACAATGAGACTACTCACACTACCACTTAAATCAGCCTTGCTCCACTACAAACATTAAGGACAATATAACTAAAAGCTCACATGAGCAAGCATCACAGACTTGGAGATGCTAATACCAACTCAGGCTACTATAACTATTGGAAGAGACTGCTTACCTCCGTGAATCTTACAATTTGCAATTCTTTTTGGAGCAATACAAAAATCGATGTATTGCAGAGAAGGAATGTCATGAAATTTAGAACGGGTACTCTTTACAGTGTAAAGTTCACACTCAGAAAATGGCCCACCTCTACGGCAGAGCCACTAATTCATCTTGTCTGTTGTCAGCAGCCAGACAGTCAAATCCATAAGCTTTCTGGCTGTCAGAATGCTTCAATTGAAAACATGGTGACTGAAAGACATAACATTGCTTCCAGGCCCATCATCAAAACCTTGAACAAAGGCGATTTTGGAGGAAACATCATTTTTTATAGATATTGGGAGTGAAACACGGATGGCTCAACAAAATGGTTTTGCCGGAACATGTAGCCAACAGAGCTTTACTCCAATGGCTTCTACTAAACCTTTCAACAGACGAACTTCGATCCTGCTCAAGACGAGATGCTATTTGCATACTGCCAGTTGGAACGAAAAATCACCAGCAAAGAGACATACAGGCTACACACCCTTCGCGCTGGGATGCACACTTCATTGAAGTAAAATATTGTGATGATACACGACCAGAGCAACAACTAGCAAGAGCAACTGAACAGCATATTGGATTGAAACACGCCCTTGCACAGCAATGCCACAAAGTAAGCCTACGTACCATTCTGATTGAAGAGATGGGGACCATTTATAAATGTCATACTGAAATACCCCTCAGTAAGCTTGGCCTAGACCGGTGTAGATTAAGAAAACTTACTCTTGAATTAATCCTACGTTTCCGTGGAATTCTCGCGGCGTCAGGGCGCAGGGCCATCCAGAGTGTGAGAATCTGAGTGGTATACCGACGAATGCCTGGAGCCGCCGCGGTGCTTTGCCCGCGGCTTGGAACTAAACACTCATTCCATTCAATATGCAACAATGGTCATAAATGCAAGTAGGAGGTTGAAAAAATAAAGGAAAGAACATATGACTCTTTTTAGAACCCTCCTGACCCCCATTAATGACCTTCTTCCTAGTTTGATGGTGGAGGTTTGCCTGGTGCTTGCACCAGATGTAAACTTCTTCCTTAATTCTCGCAAACAGGGGTTACCTTGTTGGCGTAGTCTTTCTTTCTTTCTCTGAAGGACAAAGACTTCCTTTTCTTATGTAAATGCACATGTAGGTTGAGGGCCGGCTGTGAGCCGGGTGAGCAGACTGACACTTTTAATACTCCCTTAAGTCATGCCACCGCTGTGGTCCTTACTGGCTAAGTCTTTAATTCTCTAACAGCGATTTGTTTTGACTGGCCAGAGAAATTGTGGGTTGAAAATGGACACAGGCAAACCATGTGTATGTCCCTTTTGGACAGAACAATTGGGCTTCAGTCCTGGAAGGAGAGAGCAAGAAATTGAGAAAGGAAAGAAACAAAGAAACAAAGGAAGACTATGCCAGCAGACATCACCCTGGTGGCATGTATTGAGGTAAGGTTAGGTTACAAAGCTGAACCTGCCAAGCAAGGGCAGCTTAGCTGAGGCCAAACAGGCCTGCAACCAAAACCATTGAAAGGCAAGCAAGGTGGTGTTCTAATACCTGTGCACAGTAATCCAGGCATTCATGCACGAACAAGGCCAGGTCTTTGGTGTCTGCTTGGCTTACAAAGTCTAAGCCTGCTTGGGTCACTAGAGAGGGTGCGGAAAAGGTGGTGGTGCTTGGCGCACAATTTTCTGAAGTCTGCACTAGGGCAGTCTAAAAATACATGCACTCTCCTTCATTTTGCACACATTACCAGTGGCATGTATTAAGGGTGGGGTATGTACTACGTAATGGTAGTACCTGATACCAGGGGTGCTAGAATGCTAGCAACATGCAGCCCCCCACCATCATGGTTCATGATGAAAAGGGGACGTGCTTTACTCAATGGGTATCCGAGCAAATATCTTTAATGGTGTGATTACAGTCTCCTTCTGGTGTTTATGATCTTGGTAGCGAATTGATAAATATGACAGTGTGGGTCTTGTTTTAGCTTCATCACATGGCAATCAAGCCCCAACTGACCCTGTAACAAGAAAAAGAAACTATGTAGGCAGTGAAAATACTCCCTGCTGAAGGGAACTTACATCAAATAAGGAAAAGGGGTTACCTTCCTGTACCAATTGCGTCAAGGCTGCTATTCTCCTCCCATACAAGATTATGTGGTTGATCTGCATGAGCAGTTGCATACGGTAGAGAGGGAGTTGGATGGTGCAGACCCTAGGACACATGCTCACAAACTGCCAGTGGCCTTATTATGCAAGGATGGCTTCGCCTCTCAAGCCAAGCACTGCGCGGAGCACGCCCCATTTGCTGCCTAGATACCTGCAATTAGAGCTGAGTACTACTTAGTAAGCATGTGCTTCGTAAAATTGCTCGTTTTCGCTTGCGTGCCCATACCCTGAGTGCTGAGACTGGCTGTTGGCAAATCCACAATTGGCACTGTGACGACTTGTCACATTTGAAATGTGACTTGCATAATGTCCAGGATGTCCTTTTTCCATGCTCTCGCTTGGAAATGTGCTATTTGAGAAGGAATTCAGCAGAAATTTTCTGATTTTACTGGGGCTGAGAGAATTTACATTGGAGACACAGGAGCTTTTTACTTTGACAAAATCAGTGCTGAGGATGTGAATTTTTTTCTATTGAAGCAGACTCACTTCTTTTTTTTTCCTGAGGCTATGGGTTGTCTGGCTCAGCCAGGCTGGCAATGACCAGCAAGCTCAACAGTCACCCATCTAGCTGAAAGTCTAAACCCAATGGCCCATATAATACCGGGCATCGTAACTTAGGCCTAGGCACCTGACCCCTCCTCCAGCAGAATAAAGAACAAAAGAAGTCAATGGGGTTCAAAAGGGAGACTAGCACTGCTAGTAGCAGCACCCCACGTCGGAATGGTGTTTTCATTACCAGGCGTGGGCTCAGGATTACCAGTAATGTGATTGATTATTTTAAAGAAAGCGTCGGATTGCTAGCAATCCGACTGGCAATCCGATTAGTAATGTTCTTGTTCTTTCACACGGATCTTGAGGCAATCGCCTGGTAATCGTGGAAAACCTAGCTTACTCCTCGGATTACTAGAAAGGTCTCAGGTAATGAGTTCCTCAGCAATGCCTGTCACCTTTCTAGAAATCCAGCTGGTAATGGAATACGCCAGAAAGCCTGGGCTTTCTTTCTTTCTCTTTCTGCACGGATCACTAGAATTGCCCTGGTAACCGTGGTGGCCTGGAAATGCCTGCCCCTTCCTAGAAATCCAGTGGCACACCCTGACTATGAATAATGCCAACGACTTTTGAAAGGAGAGATTGACAAGGCTTTCAAAAGTTGTTCAAGTTGTAAAAATTTTATTCTTTAGAGCTGACCCTCCAGCGTGCTCATGATTCTTCTATGTTGCGCAGCAGCATTCTGTAATTCTGTGGTCCCAGGCGCATCATCTCAATTGTCATACAAGAACTTTTTGTACTGAATAGTGCAGTGCCAGCCTTATGCTGCATTGTGATGTTTTTACGAAGGGCCCAGGAGTAGCAACTTCCTGTAAAGGCCATAGCAAAGAGAGGAAGCTCAAGGGAAAGAACCGGGCAAAGAGTTAGGCCCAGAAGAAGGCAGGAGAGGCAGGAAACACAAGCTACAAGGACTGAATTGCGAGCACGTATCACACGTGCAGTTCCTCATTCCTTGTGACTTAAAAGTTATAGCATTACAAAACCATGATCAATCCAAAACAGATCGACACAGCTGGTGTTGTAAATTCAAACCTTAATGCGCAAGTTGGGTCGACAGTAACATGGTTATCACTCAAGTTCATCCAAAAATGCATGCCACTTAAGATGAAAGTCTGATACAAAAGCCAGGTGATTGGAACACAAAATCCAGACCAATTCATTGCAGCCTGCAACGATGACTGTGCTGTGAGGAGGGAAGGAAGAAAGACGTCAGTAGGGGGCAGTGCTGTCAGGTTGAAACAATGCACATTGGTGCTCACGTCATGATCTGCTGCTGCTGTTTGCAAGCTGACCGAATTCTCGCCGCAGACTCTTGACAAAGTCACCGAAAGAGTTGCTTTGGTTCAGCTGGTCTACAAGCTGCGGAATCCTCTCCACGTACGGATCACATTGTGTCACTGCGAACCATGGCAGCACACAGGTGCAAGTTTCTTACTTAAAAGGTTCAGGACAGGCAGGTGGGAGCTTGGGCCTGGATGCTTCACTTCCTCAAGCTGTGTACTAATGTGTGTCGGTGAATTCTGCAACGCCACGTCGTGTCCAATCCAAGTCTTGAGACCTGGGTCGACCAGAGTTATTGCATCAGTTCCCAATACACTGTTACTCTCAATTGATTGCCTCCCAAATGAGGTTTGACAATAGCCTGCTCTTGAAGATAAAACGTTTACGCTAGCGTCTTGAAAGAAAGCTCCGCCAAGACCTGCCCACCTACATACCTAGCATTATCACATGCCATTCTGGCATGCTTTGCACAGGCAAGCGCACAAATCAAACGCTGCAATTTTTTATCATTTGTAACAGAATGGCATTCCCTAAGGTCCCTGCCCCAGCGCATCAAGGCAGTCTCACTCACCAGAGTAAGAATTGTCCGGCTGCACTCTGACTGCCACTTTGAACACTCTCTCCGGATTGCTGGCTTGGATTTGCGTCATTTCAAGCAGCAATTCATCTGCATGACCACAAGCAGACACATCACCCACTCAGAAGCTTTGTCTGCTCAGCTGAACCAGCAAAAGGCAAACATCCCTGGCAATTCTTCTTTAGGAGCCCTTGCAGCTTAAGAACACCCACCCACCTGTCCCCTGCTTGAACTCCAGCCCCAGGCGGCCAGAATACATTGACAACGCTTTCCTCAAGGCTGAAACCTTCTTCTGTTTCAGGGCGTCATGCTTCTTGGCCTCTGCATGCATGGTAAGCGCACGAACACTGGTGAGGGCGCCCAATCCACACTGTCACTCTGCATGCATGATAGCTGCATAAGTAATTCCACAGCACATACGGCATGAACCTGAAAGCTGGAAACCCATGGAGTATGCATCTAAGCCGGACCTGTCTCCTGGTGCAGCTGCTCCTGCTCCAGGTTGTGCAGCGCCTCCTGAAGCGCAATCAGCCGCTTGCACATTGCATCCTTCTCCGCGCGCAACGACGATGACGCATCCTGCAGTGATTCTGCCTCTCTCTGCTCTTTCTCTAGCCCTGTTGAGATGCAAGTTCGCAAATTCAGTGAGGATGTCCTCCTTTTGGCTTGCGCGTGCATGCGCTGCATGCAGCAGCTCTGGTCAAAGGCAGCAATAAAGCTGCGCACTTACGTTGCTTCACCAGCTGCGCAGCAGACTCCATTTGTCCCTGCTTCATTCTCAGGCCCTGCATTTTGCCTGTGATTGCAGGTGGTGGAGGTGTGGCCCGTGGGTGATGGCTAAGCGTTGGGCAGGTGATGGAGATGTGCCCTGAGGGTGAGTCTTGGCGGGAGGGACACAGCCTCAGGCACAGACCAGACTCTCATGAGCATCTCAATACCATGCTGGTCGTGCAGGAACGCCGCATGGCTGTCCCTGGCCTCCAGTGCGCTCTGCTGCTTCTGGTCAACCCAGCTGTCCAGGACGTTGCGCACTCTGGCAAGCTCATGGTCAAGCTCGAGTAAGTCCATAAGGGTATAAATCGTCTTGCTGCCTAGGTCACACCTGCCTCCGTGCAACCCTTTTTAAAGCTTGGTCAGAAGGGCAAACGACATGCGCACGCGAGTTGTAGGAATCTTATTTGGTACTTAACAAGATAGTATAGAGCATTGTTTTGCCTGCTCACAAAGGGTTTGTGATTCCCAGGTCTGATTTGACATAAGCGATATTTTCAGGATGATGTAGTGGCTCCTGCGCCTGGAGAGCAGGTCTGAACTGTTGTCTTGAGCGCAGCTCATCATCCATGGGTAGCACAGCCGAAACTCACACTGTTGGATCCCGGGTGTGGGTTAAGGATGATGCAAGTGAGGATGTGTGGCAGAAGGGAGAGGTCGTACGCCTCGATCCCAGCAATGGCTCGCTTGTTGTGCGCACGGAGAAGGGCGGGGAGGTGGTGGACAGCCCAGATGTGTTCCCGCTGCAGAATCTAGATGCCCAGGGTGTGGAGGTGAGAGGGTGGGAAAAAAGGGATGCTTTGTGCTGTGTGCTGCTCCTGGGTCACATCCATCCAGCTACCTGCCTTCAAAAAGGTGCAAGGCGCACCTGCCTCCCTTACAGCCTTTTTGTGCATGTGCTGTCCTTGCCCTCCCCACAGGACATGACCTGCCTCTCCTACTTGCACGAGCCTGGCGTCCTGTGGAATCTGAAGTGCCGCTACATGGTGGACGACATCTACACCTACACCGGCACTATTTTGATTGCTGTGAACCCGTTTGCCTCCCTTCCCCACCTCTATGGCAGCCACATGATGGATCAATACCGGGGGGCGGCCCTTGGCGAGCTGTCACCGCATGTGTACGCCATCGCAGATGCTGCTTACCGCCAGATGTGCCGGGAGTGGAAGGGACAGTCGATCCTGGTGCGTCAGCATGCGAGCAGCGCCATGTGCAGGAGGCACAGGATTAGGGTGCAAAGAGTACATGAGAAAGTCAATGATGTGTTTGAATGAATGTGTGTGCATGTGTGCGCGCGCATGTTCACCACAGCAAGCTGGCTTATGCAGGTCCTTCAGGCCGCGCCACGCTGCTTGCAACTAGCATGGGCCCTGTTGCCCTACACTTGGTGTGTGTTGGCGTGTAGGTTAGCGGAGAGTCTGGAGCAGGCAAGACGGAGACCAGCAAGCTCATCATGAAGTACCTGGCCCACATGGGGGGTTACACGGATACAGGCGAGGCGGCGGCCATGCCTGGCTCTGGCAGTAGGAGTGTGGAGGAGCAGGTGTGTTTTCGTGGGCGGGTGCTGGCAGCAGGAGCGAGAAGGAGCAGGTGAAGTGATGGAGGTTATTGCGTGCAGTGCTGCTGCCACAGCAGAAGGGGCGAGCAGCAGGCTGCGTGTATAACTCCATTGCATATGCGCAAATCAATGTGTGCACAGGCTGCACCCACATAAGTAGGTGTAAGGCCTCCAGGGTCAGCTGTGCTAGCTGCAGCTGCATGCTGAGGCTCTGTTGGTGGTAGGGCGAGCAGGCGCCACGCATCAGCGAGTGGTCCTGCCTGCAGGCTGTGAGAAGTTTGATGTGTGCGGCAGCATGAGGCACAAAGCGGACGCTCCGATGTGTGCTCGCACGTGTGGCTTTGTGTCTGTGTGGACAGATGCATGTGCGCATTGAACATATGGCGTCCTTGGTTGGTGCCATGCACTTTGGCATGCGTGCACGTGAGTGCAAGCACATGCGGTGCAGGCACGCACCTATTGCAAACGCATGCTTGCGGCTGCGGGCCCGCCCTGCCCCCCCTGGCAGGTGCTGGAATCCAACCCGCTGCTGGAGGCCTTTGGCAATGCCAAGACGGTGCGCAACGACAACAGCTCCCGCTTTGGCAAGTACGTGGAGATCAACTTCAATCGCAAGGGTGTGATCTCTGGGGCTGCCATCCGCACGTACCTTCTGGAACGCAGCCGCGTCGTGGCAGTGAACAATCCCGAGCGCAACTACCACATCTTCTACCAGGTACGCCCACGGGCGGGTTGAATCAGGCACGCTCATGGGCTGGTAGGGCCCACGACACCCGGCTCACTCTAGGTCGCACACGCCTCCCTCCTGGTCCCAATACAGAGGCTCTCGTGCCCTACATCTGCCTGCCGTCGTGGCTGCTGCAAGCCTGCCTGCGCACTCAGCCGCCCGGCCCAGCCCCGCGCTGCTGCAACTGCGCCTGCGCCTGCGGTTGCGCCTGCTCCTGCTCTTGCCCGCAGTTGTGTGAAGGCGCGTCCCCAGAAGAGAAGCAGCGCTGGCGGCTGACCAAGGCCTCGGACTACCACTACCTGTCGCAGAGCAGCTGCTACGAGCTCACGGGTGTGGACAACGCTGAGGAATACAAGGTGGGCGCGTACCCGCGGTTGGCAGGGTCCACAGGCAGGCGCCAGTGCACCCAGTGCGCCTGGCCCATCTCATGCACTCGCACAGTTAGCGGTGGAGGCTTGCGGGCCAAAAGGGATCCTGGCCCATGCGCCAATTGCGGCGAGGCGGGCAGGCCTGGCAGGCGGCAGTGCACCCTCTGTGCGCCCCATCCATCTCATGCGCATGCCTGCCTGCCACGGGCTTGCTGGGCATTAAGGCCCCCACTTTCATCCAGGCACATCCATTTTGCTCCATATGGCACTGCCGCCACGCGCGGCTTACCCGCCTCACTGGCTTGGCTGTGCACTGCCGCCACACACGCCTTCCCGCTGCCACACACGCCTTCCCGCTGCCACACACGGCTTACCCGCCGAAAATCTGTCGCCACGGCGTGTGAATGGCCGGCCGGCGACACCAAGCCCAGGCACGCCTGCGCCCTTGCCTCACAACCACCTAAGCAACAAACACCGCAGCGCACCATATGCTGGCCATGACGTGCGTGCTGCCCCGCCTCACTGCCTTGGCTGTGGCCCTGCATGCATGGTGCGCCCTGCAGCGCACCGTGCTGGCCATGACGCGCGTGGGCCTGCCGCCCCCAGACCGTGAGGCCATCTTCCGCACCGTGGCCGCCATCCTCAACCTTGGCAACATCGCGCTCGCGCCGGCAGAGGGGGGCGAGGCGTCAGTGCTGCAGGCCGGCGTGGGGGAGCACTATGCGCAGTGCGCAGGTGCGGCAGGGGAGGTTGGTGGGGGAGGGGGCACTGAGCGGTGGGTGGGTTTGGCGAGGAAGGCCGTTCAGTGCGCGGAGCGAAACTTGTGTCCCATGCGGCTGCACAGTATTACTGTCCATGCATGCACAGTCATGCTGTCCCTGCCTGCACACTCATGCTCTTCCTGAATTGCACGCATGAATTGCACACATGCACTGCGCATGCCTGCGCCATCACCCGCTCACCCTGCATGTGCCTGCGCTGCCACTGCTCACCCTGCACATGCCCACACTGCCACCCGCTCACCCTGCATGTGCCCACACTGCCACCGGCTCTCCCCCTTAGTGCGTGCCTGCGCTGCCACTTGCTCTCCCCTTTGCGTGTGCAGCTGAGCTGCCATCCACCCAGTTCTTTTGCACGTGCCTGCGCTGCCACCTGCGCACCCCATTTTGTGCGTGCAGCTGAGCTGCTGGGGGTGGACAGGGACGCGCTGGTGCATGCGCTCACCACGCGCACCCGCCAGACCCCAGAGGGCCCAATCGTTAGCCCCCTGGACGTGAAGGCAGCCGTGGAGAACAGGGACTCGCTGGCCAAAATCCTGTACTCAAAGGTGCGCGGGCAGGGCGCGCGTGTGCATGATTGCGTGTGCGTGTTTGCGCACGTGCTTGTCGCGCGTGTGTGTGTGTGTCATCCGAATGTGCTCCAATTTGCTGTTAACGTGTTTCCTTGCTCCTGATGCTTGTCCTAATTTTGACAAGCAAATCACAGCACAGCACAGCATCTGACCTGCAAACAGGCCCACAGCTTGCTACAGTGCATCAAGCTGTGCAAGGGTGTGTGTGTGGCTCAGTGGAACATGGGTCAATCACAGAGATGGGTCGAACGCGCGTTTCACATTTTATTAATTAGAATTAGAGTTCTACCATGAATTTTACCTGTAGATCATTCACCACACAAAATGAAAATTTGCAGAATTGGAAGACCCTCCCCCTGGGCTCTGCTTTGCACCTCTGTCTTGCTCTGTTCAGCACCTCAAATCAAGTGATCCCACGCCGCTTCTAGGCCTCAAACTGTGATATGGTGTCTTTTCTTAGTGCGTCGGTGGAGAAAGTGTGGGAAAGAGGGTTCATTGACATCAGCCAGTCAGTGCTTGCACCCCCCTTCTCTCACAGGCGAACATATGTCCCGATTGCTCGTTTTGAATTCTATGATTCATGCACTGGGGACCTTAAACAGGCAAATGACCCAACTCTGGTTGATCAGTTGCAGCTGTTACCTCTCACACTGTCAAAGCCTCGAGTCCTGCAACCCTGTGCATAGTGTATGTGTCATCACATGTCTGACTGGCTGCTGGCCTGTGCCTTTTACTTGGTGTACGTCCCCAGTTACCTGACTGGCCGCCGGCCTCCATCTGCTGCTCTGTGTGTCTTCAATGTCTGACATCTGATTGCTTATACTTTGTCAACTGGTGTGTGCCCGCAGATGTTTGACTGGCTGGTGGCCTGCATCAACGCTGCCATCGGCGAGGACAAGCACTGCGCGGCCAGCGTGGGCGTCCTGGACATTTACGGCTTTGAGTCATTTGCCTCCAACGACTTTGAGCAGGTGAGCATGCGTGCCTGGCAAATGCTTGCGTGTGCCAGCGCTCATGCACGCTCACCTCATGCGGCTCAAGCGCAGCAGGTGCGCCCAGCGTGCTTCCGTCTGGATGGTGGGAGAGCGCAGGGCGGAGCTGTGCTGGGCCTGGATGGAGGGAGTAGTAATCATATGCATGCACAAATGTGTGTGCATTTGTACACCCCCTCCCCCCCACACCCGCACACATGCACAAACCCGCGTGCACACTCACGCACAGCATGTTGTGTCTGCTGTGCGCACAGTTCTGCATTAACCTTGCCAACGAGAAGCTGCAGCAGCATTTCAACCAGCATGTCTTCAAAATGGAGCAGGCTGAGTATGAGCGAGAGAAAATTGACTGGTCCTACATCCAGGTGAGCAGTTCCCTTGGCCTCCTTTGCAAGCCTATGCATGCTTCTAATCCGGCATGTTTGCTTTTGTGGTTCAGCCGGCGGACCCTTGCACTTGGTGCACCTACACTGAGCGGGGTCCGGTCATTGTGCTGGAGCCCTGCAGGCTTTTGGAGACGTGACATATGTACAACTCCTGCTCACAGCCCTTTCTGCAGTCCTGCTTGGTACGATGCTTCTGTTTGGTGCTCTGTCAAAACCCCTTTTAGCATCCTCATATGCTGCGCATGCGTTCGTGCTTGCGTGTGAATGTCTGTGCTGCTTTTGCTCTGTTGGGTTCGCAGGTCCACTTGTGGCTACCACCTGCTTGTTTGCTCATCTTCTATCTGTGTGTGTGTGTGTGACTTGACCATACGACTTGACCATACAACGATGCAATGGCCGATGCAGCTGCATCGGAAGCTTGCAATCCAGCCGCTTGCCGGGCTACCGCACCCTGCTTGTGTGCATGCCATCACGCGGGCATGTCTCCATTGAGAGCAGAAATCAAGGGCAAGCTGCCATCCGCTCATTACTTTTGCGCGTGCCCGCGCTGCCACCTGCGCAACCCCTTATGCGCGTGCAGTTGAGCTGCTGGGGGTGGACAGGGACGAGGGCAAGCAGACACGTGTTCACATTTAAACATGCATGCATGCGTGCAGTTTGTGGACAACCAGGACGTGCTGGACTTGATAGAGGGCAAGATGGGCATCTTGGAGCTGCTGGACGAGCAGTGCAGGTGGGCAGCAAACTAGATGGGGCGCAGGATGGGTAGCAGCGGGGGTGAGTTGCAGTCTTTTTGAGTATCAAAGCAGGTAGGACGCAGTGCAGGTGGGTAGCAGTGCAGATGGTAGCAGGTGTGGTGGAGCTGCTGTGTAAGGTGTAGCAATGGAGATGGCGATGCAGGCGCACTGAGGAGCTAACACACATGTGCGCCAACTGTGCCAACTGTACCCAGCTCGGGCGCTCAACTGTCCCCCTCTCCCTGCTGACCCACAAGCCATGCCGAGCATGATATCCTGCACGCCTATGCGCACGCACACGCACAACTTTCCGCGCGCACACATGCAATCAGGCATACACATAACACACGTGCAGGCACACACACAGTAGAATGCGATCATACGCCCAAACACACGCCGCCGCGCACTGATGCAAAACACACGCACACACACCACAAAAGCACACACGCGTGCACACATGCACACACGTGCACGCATGCACGTGCACACAAGCCCCATACTCCACACCCCACACTCGCCCTCTCGTCCCCCCGTTTGCAGGTTCCCCACCTCCACGGGCGCTGACCTCGCGCAGAAGCTGTACACCACGCCCAGCTGCAAGGACTCGCGCCGCTTCAGCAAGCCCAAGCGCTCAAACCAGGCCTTCACCGTGGACCACTACGCAGGCGACGTGACGTACGAGACCACCAACTTCCTGGTGGGGCGCGCGCACGCAGCACACATGCCCGCTCGCGTTGTGCGAGCACTGCGCTTGCGCGTACCACACGTACACGTACACACACGCCTCAGCTGCCTGAGCAGTCCGCCCTCTGCCTCCGTAGCGCACGCCTATCGGCTGCCATCTGCACACATGCATCCTCACGCATTTGCCCCCCTCCAAATATGAACACACGTACGCACACGCACATGTACACGCACGCGCACATACACACACGCACACGCACGCATGCACGCACACACGCACAAGCACACACATGTACACACACATGCACACACGCGCGCACACTCACGCTTTTGCACTGCTCGGCACCATAGGAGCTCTCGTGTGCACAGCCTTGCCCATGCGCGTGCGGGCAAATGTTTGTTTGTTGGCATGCAGGACAAGAACAAAGACTTTGTGGTGACGGAGCACCAGACGCTCATGGCCTCCTCCACCCTACCCTTCGTGGCCCAGCTGTTCCAGGAGGCGCTGGACTCAGGTGAGGGCTATTGCTGGACTCAGGTGAGGGCTATTGGCTATTGCTATTGGCTATTGCTATTGGCTATTGCTATTGGCTATTGGCTATTGGTGAGGGCTATTGGCTATTGGGCTATTGCTGGACTCAGGTGAGGGCTATTGGCTGTGCCTCCAACCTTTGTCCCCAGCGGCCAAGCTTGGCATGGCTGTGCTCTCACCCTGCCCCCTGTGACCTAGCTCAGCATGGCTGTGCCTCCAACCTTGTCCCCAGCGGCCTAGCTCCGCATGGCTGTGCTCCCACCCTGCCCCATGTGAGCTAGCTCAGCATGGCTGTATTCTTACCCTGCCCCCTTTGACCTAGCTCGGCATGGCTGTGTTCCCACCCTGCCCTAAGTCCAGCTCGGCATGGCTGTGCTCCGACCTTGCCCTCTATGGCCCAGCTCGGCATGGCTGTGTTCCGACCTTGCCCTTAGTCCAGCTTGGCATGGCTGTGCTCCGACCTTGCCCTCTATGGCCCAGCTTGGCATGGCTGTGTTCCGACCTTGCCCTCTATGGCCCAGCTCGGCATGGCTGTGTTCCGACCTTGCCCTT
>LFIK01002764.1_pt1 | contig 14216 bp, 14 predicted proteins | sample 643401 | NCBI WGS metagenome assembly LFIK01 (sample SAMN03777447, study PRJNA286221) | soda lake metagenome | biome: soda lake; feature: Kulunda steppe; material: water; isolation source: sample T5-Br brine of Lake Tanatar-5 | place: Russia: Kulunda steppe | collected 2010-07 | reverse complement strand
TAAGTGGCAATTAAGTAAGTGTGTTATTGAGCATAAGGAATGAAACAAAATATGGAACATAAATCTACCGGTAAAAATCGCGGGAAAAAAACTGAGCAAACTAAAGGGCCGGGTCACGTATTAAAGCGTCCACGCAAAACGACTGAATATGGTCGTCAGTTAAATGCAAAGCAAACTGTAAAGCGTACCTATGGGATGCGTGAAAAGCAATTCCGCCGTTTTTTTGATATAGCTGTACTTAGTGAAGAAGTAACAGGTGATATGCTCTTGAGCTTATTAGAGCGTCGCTTGGATAATGTTATGTATCGTCTTAAGTTTGCTACTACGCGTCGCCAAGCACGACAAGTGATTGTGCATGGTCATGTATTAATAAATGGTAAGAAAGTGCATTCTCCTTCTTGTTTAGTATCTGAGGGTGATGAAATTTCTTACGCCTCTAAAGCTTTAGAAAAAGACGGATTTTTATCTTTAATTGATAAGCGCTTCAAAAGTTCAGCAAAAGTACCGGATTGGTTAGAGTTGAATAAAGAAAGTCGTAAAGGTCGAGTGCTAAGAAATCCTGTCCGTTCTGATGTTGTACTGACAGTTGATGAAAACGCAATTGTTGAGTTGTACTCGAAGTAACGTAAATAAATAGGTAATGAAATTAAATGGAAAAGGCAGGAAGTTTCATGAGTAAAAGGGAATATCAACCCTTAACGATTCCGAAGCTTGCTTGGGATAAAGGGACCTTAACGGAATCTTGTGGTCAAGTAGTAGCTCAGCCTTTAGAGCCAGGTTTTGGCATTACACTGGGTAATGCTTTAAGACGTGTGCTTTTAGGCGGTATAGAAGGGTCTGCGGTTACAGCGGTTATTATTAAGGGTATTAATAATGAGTTTTCTTCTTTGCCAGGCGTAGAAGAAGATGCTATGCAAGTAATCCTTAATATGAAAGAACTTATAATTCGTAACGCGACAGGTAAGCCAGGAACAATGCGCTTGTCAGTATCGCAAGCGGGTGCAGTAACTGCTGCGGATATCGAAACTGATGAACACCTGGAAGTAGTTAATACTGATCATGTTCTTGCACATGTTGCTGCAGGTGGACAGCTGGATATTGAATTTTTTGTTCAGTCAGGAAGAGGATATCAAAAGGCTCAGTGGCCAATAGGGCAAGCGTTGCAGGATGATGATAGAATTTATCTAGATGCAATGTTTTCACCTATTCAGCGTGTTTCATATGATGTGCAAAAAACGCGTGTTGGTAAAAATATTGACTATGATAAGCTCATTTTGACTATTGAAACAGATGGTTCAGAAAATCCTGTGGCAGCATTAAACTATGCTGTTTCAGTTTTAAGAACTCAGCTTGAGCATTTCCTTGTTGATCCTGAAATTCCATTTAATGAAATTTCTACTGTTCCAGAAGAACAGCAAACTATTGTCGAGACAGTTGGACAAAAAGAGCTTGTAGTGCATGGTTTACCTGTAGATTTGCTCTTGAAACCAATTGATGTTTTAGAGTTTTCAGTACGTGCTCACAACTGCTTGTTGAATGCAGGTATAACCCAGATCGTTGACTTGGTCAATATGACTGAGGATGAGCTTCAAAAAATTAAAAACTTTGGTCGCAAATCTTTTGAAGAAGTTAAAGAAGGTCTGAAAGAAGCAGGTCTTTCTTTGGGAATGGATGTGAAAGAGTCTGACCTTATTAAAATGCAAGAGAAACAGTCATGATGCACCAAAATGGTATTAAAAAATTAAATAAGCGATCTTCTCATCGCAAAGCTTTAATTCGCAACCAAGCTATTACTTTTATTTTGCATGGTAGCTTAACAACTACTAAAGTGCGTGTAAAAGAAGTACGTCGATTTGTTGAAAAAATGGTTACTTTGGCTCGCACAGGTAATACATTTAATGCACGTCGTCGCGCCAAGGCGCTTTTGCCTTATAAAGAAGAAGCGCTGGTAAAACTTTTTACTGAAATAGCGCCTTGTTATGTGGATCGCCCAGGTGGCTATACACGTATTCTTTCTTTAGGACGTCGTGTCAGTGATACAGCGGATATGGCTCGTTTGGAGTGGGTTGCATAATTATGATGACAGATGAAGAACTGTTGGATTATATGCAATCTATTTTAGATGAAATGCGTCCTAATATTCAAATGGATGGTGGAGATGTTATCTTAGATAAATTTGAAGATGGCGTCGTATACCTTCTTTTTGAGGGAGAATGCGCTACATCACAGTTAGTATTTGAAACAGTAAAATCAAATATTGAAACACGACTTAAGGAAGAAATTCCTGAGGTTGTTGAAGTTATTGCGGATAAGCAGTAAATTATCAACGTAGTAGAAAAAGGCCTTTGATAAAAGGCCTTTTTCTTTATTGAAACTCAACTTTTTATCCTTGTTCCATAACAGAGATTGTACTACCTTGGGTAGTTTTACTAACATGAAAGTGTGTTGGGAATTGACTTTTCATCGAAGATAAATGGGAGACAATGATGATTTTCTCAAAATCGTCTTGTATTTTGTAAAGTGCTTCGGTGATATGATGTAATCCTTCTTCGTCTTGAGAACCGAAGCCCTCGTCAATAATAAGTGTTTGCAGTGATGTCCCTGATCTTCTTGCTAATAATTTGGATATAGCGATACGTAATGAAAAATCAATTCGAAAGGCTTCACCTCCCGAAAATAGCTCATATGGTCGTATGCCCAAAGCATCCGAAATTTTAATATCAAGTGTTTCTTTAGTGCCACCGCTTTTTAAATCGCGTGTAGATTCAATAAAAATTTGTGCTTGATTATCTGTAAGCTTTCCTAATAAATTGTTAGCATCGTATTCAATTTCGGGAATCGCTTCTTCAATAAGAAGTCCTTGAATACCATCTTTACCTAGAGCTTGAGCAATAAGCTGATAATCTTGCAAAACAGTTTGATTTTTTTTGATTTTGATAAGAAATTGTTCGTGTTCTTCCTGCTTTTTTTCCAGTATAACTTTATGTTGTTGAAGTCTTCCTCTTTCTTCTATAAGTTCTTCTTTTTGTTGAGAAAATTGCTGTTTTTGAAGTTCGAGTTCATTTTTTTTGGTATTTAATTGAGTAAGTTCTTTTTCTAAAGCGGTAAAAACTTCTACTTTTTTTGCAAGAGCTTGCTGTTGTTTTTTGAGCGAACGAAGCTCACTACACAGTTTGTGAATAAGTTCTTTTTTTTCGTTGCTGAGTTGTTGGTAATGTGTAAGATGAGTTGAGACTTCTTGTTCTTTTTGGAGTTCTAGAAGGAGTTGTTTGAGATTTTGATGAGCTTTTGCGTCATAGGAAATGTTATTAATATCTTTTTCTAGTTGCGCAATCTTGTATGCAAGCGATTTATATTTTTCTTGTTGCTGTAAGAAGGCATCTTTATTATTTTTAAGCTTGAGGTACGCTTGCTGTGACTCTTTTTCTTCTTGCTGAAGTGAGCAAAGTTTTTTTTGGAGGGTAGCACGGTGTGTACGATATTCTTGCACTGCGGTTTTTACGGTTTTTATTTTTTCTTGATTGGTGCGTAATTTTTCTTCAACTCTTGTCGCTTCTTTTTGCTCTGCTCGTAATTGTTCGAGATTGTGGAATTCAGTATGAAGTGTTTGTTTTAAATGGGGAATGATATTTTTAAGTCGATTAATTTGATGAGTAAAATAAGACTGTTGTGAGGTGAATAACGTGAGAAGACGTTCTTTTTCTGAGCCTTTTACTTCTTGAAGGCAGACAGGACATTCAGATTTTTCAGCAGATGTCATAAATGAATATTTTTGATGAACATCTTGTGCAGATGCTTTAAGATTATTACCTTTTACAATCCAGCGCTGATAAAATATTTTTTTCCGTTCGAAATCTTTTTCTTTTTTTGAAAGGATAAATGCTTGTTGTTTATATTTGTTAAGCTGTGCGGTAAGAGTTGATAATAACGTTTGTATTTCTTTGTATTCTTCAACTTTTAAAGAGAGCTGCTTATCTTGAGTAAGAATTTCTTGTTCTGTCTGTTTTTTTTGATACGCATATGTTTGATAAGTAGTATGTGTTTGGGAAAGTTTATCGTTATAAAGAGTAAGAAGTTGTTGCGTTAAAGTATAAAAATATTCTTTTTGTGTATAAAGCTGTGTAGTTAAGTATTCACGGTTATACTTGGCTTCTTCAAGTTGTTTTTCTTGTTGGACTAGTTGAGAGAAATTATAGTGTGTAGTAAGATTTTTAGCACGTATTTTTTTAAGTAATGTGCGCCACTGCTTACGCAATTCTTGTAAGTATTCACTTTTTTCTTTATACGAAGTAGTCAGTTGATTTTGCTGAAAGGTAATAAGTTCTTTTTTATGGAGATCTTGGTAAACCTTTTCTTGTTGAGCAGTATGTTCTTGTAGATTTTGAGATAATTTTTTTTCTTCTGTTTCATGTTGTGTGATTTTTTTACAAAGTAAATCATACGTTTGCATGAGCTTAGGATATTTTTCAAGTTCTGTTTCAAGTAGCTCTTTTGCATTTTGCAGATGTTTATCTTGCTGATGGTGAGAGCGCACTTTTTCTTGCGCGTGTTGTTTGAGTGTATCGAAAGTAGTAAGTCCTAAGATAGTAGAAAGTATTTCTTTTCTTTCTTTAGGAGATTTGCAAGAAAATTCGTTTGCTTGTCCCTGCCGCAGGAAAATTGAGTTGGTACATGAGTTGTAATCTAAACCAAGAACAGAATGTATCTTTTCTTGTGTTAGCCGGATACTTTTTTCACTAAGAGAAGTATATGAATCGCCATTTTTGTTAATGATTCCAAAATCAAGAAGAGATTGTTTTTTCTTGCCCGTTTTAACAAATTCACGGCGTACTCGATAGTGTTCATTCTTGCAGCGAAAATCAAGACAGACCATCATATGTGTTTGTCCAAGATGTACTAATCCTTCATCGGCTTTTGAAGTCCCAGATGTTTTCCGTGCTTGTCCCCAAAGTGCCCATGTTAGTGCATCAAGCAAAGCTGATTTTCCATGCCCATTTTTACCTGATAAACAAATGAAATGATAAGGCTCGAAGGCGATAGTTTGTGTATGTGGACCATAACTAAGAAAGTTGCGAAGTTTTATTTCTAAAGGAATCATAGTATTTATTAGGCCTATTTAGTTAAATGTGCAAGCCCACGTTGAAACATTTGAGCAAAAAACATAAAAGGTTAGTATAAAGTAAAAAAAGTTAAGGTAGCAGTAGCTTGTAAGAGTATTTTTGTATGGGGATGCTGAAATTTGATAGTATTGGCAGAAAGAAGATGAAATGGTAGGAGGTTTGCTATATAATATTGTACCCATAGAGACAATACCTCTTTTGAATAAAAAGCACCGTTGACAAGAGCAAGTGCGAATCCAATCATCCCAACTATACATTATATTTTTAATCCGTAAAAGATGAGCAAAGAAGATACAAAAAGTCCTACAGACATTTCCAAAATAAAGAATTGATCCCTGACTTGGTGTTGTTCGTCCCAATAATATAGCAATAGTTGTAGTTTTGCCGGCGCCGTTTGCTCTTAGTGTTCCAAGAGTTTCATTTTTCTTGAGTTCAAATGAAATATTATTAACTGCTATATCATTGTTACTATATTGCTTGGTTAGATTTAAAACAGTAAGTGCTGACATGTTTATTTCAACCATTAGGGAAATGTTTGTTGCTATAGCTATTTTATTTTATCATATCCATCTGTAGAAGGTAAGGAGGAGAAAAGTGTACGAAATGAGGAAAAAATAAAATTTTCAGGAGACTTTTGCATGTTGATTGAGGCTGTCCAGTGGAACTCGTTATGCTGCAATGGGTTGGTGATGTATGTATGTGATTAATTTGTTGAGAAATAGCAGGTCTTTAGCACAGAGTCCCAAAGGCCTGCTAATGAGAGGGTGGATAATGTCTACCCTCCAGAGACATTCTTAAAAGAAGTTGACTAGGCAACGCTAGCTTTTTTTGCTTCTTTACGTGTTTGCTTGTTTTTGACTGCACTGTTTTTACGCGCAGAACCTTTGCGTTTGCATGTAGAGCAAGAGCGCTTAACACAAGACTTTTTTGCTTTTTTAGGTTTACATGAGCTACATTTACGGGTTTTTTGTTTGCTACCGCACTTACGGGATTCACCAAACAGACCGCTCAGGCAACCACATTTACCTTCTTTTTTTGATTCTTTTGCTACTGCAGCTTCTTTTTTATGTCCGCTAGCTTCAATACTTAAGCCACCAATCATACCAAAAGCGACAAGCGCAAGTAAGAACTTTTTCATAGGTTCTCCTTTTTTGTTAACTACCTCATAGAGGTTTTTTATATCTTCATAATTGATAATGCCATGGGCTTGTTTCAAATTGCAATAGTTTTTAAGTGATAGATAGTTATTTTAAAAAAAACTTTTTTGTATACGGTGAAGGTAGATAATCTGGTAGACAGCTACAGGTAAGTTGGCTATAGTAATTAAGAAAGCATTTTCAAGGGGCCCATAGCTCAGCGGTAAGAGCAATCGGCTCATAACCGAGAGGTCCCAGGTTCAAATCCTGGTGGGCCCACCATGAAAAGCTTATCGTCCAAGGAGTACAAAATCATGACCACGTCACCATTCTATATCTTTCTTGATTTTGTAGACCATGATCAAAAAATTATCCATAATCGCAAGCATTTCTATTTATTATCCCAGGAAAAAAAAGCCATTACAGATAAAGTTAATGCAAGTAAATTTCGTGTTGAAGCTGTTAAGGAAAAGTTACTGACGCTTCGTAAGCAACATGATAGGCTTGAGCTTGATTTGCAAGCATTTACTGATAAGCGGCAAAAAAAAGAAGATCAGCTATTACAGGTTAAGAATCAAAAAGATCTTCTTTCTGTAGAAAGAGAAATAAGTACTTTTCACAAAGAAGAAGAGGCTTGTGAGGAAAAAATTATTGCCTTGTGGGAGCAGCTTGAACAAGTGCAATATGATCTTATTCATATTCAAGAAAAAGAAACGAAATTTCAGCGAGAATGTAGTAAAAAGTTGCAAGACATTCAACAGCAACAAGATGAAATAGAAGAAGTTTATAGCCAACTGGTGCAGCAACGAAAAGAAAAGCTTGAACATATTCGGCCAGAGTGGAAAAAAACTTATGAAATGTTGCAGAAGCAAGTGAATAATCCTGTGGTACCAATTAGTAATGGTGCATGTTCTGTATGCGGCACAGCTATTACGTCCCAGCTACAGGCACAACTTGCACGAAATGCTATAAAAAACTGCTCTTCTTGTTATCGAATGTTGTATGTGCTTTAAATAAAGAGGAATAATGAAGAGTTTTGCTTTGCAAGATACCCTTTCTGGTTGGAAATTATATATTGACGGTGCAGCTCGTGGTAATCCAGGTAAAGCGGGCGTTGGTATTTATCTGCTTGATAAACAAGGAAAGCCTTGTGTGCAAAAAGGTTTATTTGTTGGTACAAAGACAAATAATCAAGCAGAATATTTGGCATTATTGATTGGCCTTATGTATGCTCGCTCGTACGTTCCCCCTACTGATAATCTTATTATCTTTTCTGATTCACAACTTTTAGTTCGGCAAATTAAAGGGATTTATCGCGTCAAAAATGCTGGATTACTTCCTATCTATGAAAAAGCACGTCACACACTAAAAGATTTCACTTGGGACATTCATCATGTGCCACGTGAGTTTAATAAAATTGCGGATGCGCTTGCGAATGAAGGTGTAGATATGCTGACTCCAATACCAAAGGAGATGCAAAGTGTTCTTCCGTAGGTATAAAAGTGTCATTATATTTTTGCTTTTTCTTAGTGGCGTTTCATTATTACAAGCGCGTATGGGCCGTAGAAAAAAGTGTAAATCTTTATCTCAAAAAACTACTGCTATGCTAGGATCAGCTGTTTCTCATGCAGTAGATATGAATGATTATCTTGATGTACGGGTAGTCCTTGCTCAGGCTGGCAAGCCAGGAGAAGTTGCGTGGAAGTTACATGCTCCAGGTGGCTTTGTAATAGCTAATTATCATAATGCTGAAGTGACGGAATCAATTAGGAAAAAAGATATTACTTTGTCTGTTAAAAAAGGGCACTTGGCCATTAATGGTAAACCATTAGCCACAGATGGAGTTGAGATTAAGCCGCTCAAACATAAAAGTACCACCTATGGTGGAAATATGTATGCGGGGTCTTTTTTGTTTTTGCGCTTTAAGAAAGAATTTTATCTTATTAATATGCTTCCTTTAGAAGAATATGTTTTTTCTGTCTTGCGTTGGGAAGGCTGGCCAGGGTGGCCGCTAGAGATTAATCGAGTTTTAGCTATTATGTGTCGCACGTATGTTCTTGCTAAGTTGGCAGAGATTCGGCGACACGATGGTAGTAGAGCTCGTAGACCTTATGATATTAAAGCAACTAATATGCATCAGACGTATAAGGGGTTGCATAAATTTAATGGGCTACGCCAGGCGGTAGAAGATACCAAGGGAATGGTAATGACCTATGCGGGTAAGCCAATTGTCGCTATGTATGATATTTGCTGTGGAGGGGTCGTGCCTGCTCATCTTGCTGGAGGTATAGATTTTAAAAAAGCACCGTACTTGGCTCGAGAGCATGCGTGTACTTATTGTCGATCATGCAAGTTGTATTCTTGGAAGTTGCAATATAATTTGTCTGATTTCCATGACATTATTAAAAGCGGTCGGTATAATGCGGTGCCGGTGAAAGAGATTAATGTCTCTAATATTGATAAAGCAGGGGTGGTACGAGAAGTTACGATCGCGACCAACTCTACTAAGCTAGCATTGACCGGACAAAAGATTTACTCTTTATGTAAAGATATAAAAAGTCTGTGTTTTACTGTTAAAAAACAGGGTAAAAAAATTATCTTTAACGGCAAGGGCTGGGGCCATCATTTAGGATTGTGTCAGTGGGGTGCTCGAGAAATGGTGCGGCAAGGATGGAAGTGTAAAGAGATTTTACGTTTCTTTTATCCGGGAGTGTCATTTTCTCATATTGAGCTTGTTCAAGGAGATGTATGCCAGGATACAAAGGGCACCTAACGGGAGCGATTGTCTTTATGTTCCTTGTAATGGGAACGAGTTTATTGATAGTTGATAATATATTTTATTTTTTTCTTGCCTTGCTAGGAGTTTCTGCCGGAGGCTTGTTTCCCGATATTGATACGGGAAGCAAAGGTCGAAAATATTTCATGGTAGGGGCAGGAATAGCTTTGATAAGTTCCATGGTTGCTGAGCTCCATGGAATAGCTTGTTTTATTGCATTGCTCATGGTATTTCCTTTTTGTGTACGACATCGGGGTATTTTTCATAGTTTTATTTTTCTGAGTATCCTAGTAGCTGGGTGTACTTTTTTGGCTATACATTATTTTCCAGCATTTGAAGCACAAATTGAATGGTTTGGTTTATGGTTTTATCTGGGTATCTGTTCTCATCTTTATCTTGATTTTGGGTGGATGTTCTTGCGTCGTTAATCAATTAATTTTTTCAAATAGTAAGAAAAAATTGATTTTCTTGATAATCGCTTTGCGATATGCGTACACTATTACGTAAAGGTTTAGCATAAGGAGGACCCTATGAAACACCCAGATTTACTTTTTCTACAATCTCATCAAGAGTATCCATCAGTATCGATTTTAGTAAAAACACATCGGACAATGCCTGAAAGAGAGCAAGATCCTATACGTGTGAAAAATGCTGTCCAAGAAACGAAGGATAGGCTACTTAAGGAATATTCTGTACATGATACACAGCAGATTTTTAAAAATTTAGATGAAGTAGTAAGATCGATTAACTATGCAAGTACTTTGGATGGTCTTGCTATTTTTGTAAATAAGCATGTAAAACTTCTCTATTATTTACCGGTGGAGATAACTAATAAAGTAGTTATTGATGATACTTTTGTAAGCCGTGACATTGTGTATGCCTTGAACCGCTTACCGCATTATTGGGTTCTTTCATTGGGAGAAAAACCGACACGTCTATACAAAGGGTATGGGGAAGATTTAATTGAAATCGTAGAACCGGTTAAAGATTTGCAGGGTAATGATCAGGATGGTTTTCCATATTCTTTCTTGCCACCCAATATAGAGGACAAAAGAGAGTTGCTTGGTGATAATCGTCATCGTAATAGATTTAATTCTTCTTCTGTTAATTCTTCACAAAATGCTGGCGGTACAAATATAACAGTTGGTAGAGATGCTGCTTTTATAGATTCATTTTATCGAAAATTCTTTTCTAAAATTGATGAATTGCTTGGAAGATTTTTGCATGAAAAAGATGGTCATATATTACCCTTGGTAGTTGTTGGTGCTGAAAGAACTGTAGAGCATTTTAAGCAAATTTCCAACTATAAAGACCGTATTATTGCTCACAAAAAAGGTAATTATGAAGATTGTACTCCTTCTCACGTAGCTGAGAGGGTATGGCCACTAGTTCAAGAGTACCTTGCTCAGCAAGTTAAGGAAACTCTTGAAAAGTTTGAAGAAAATGCTATTGGTGCAAATCAGCATGCAATTGGCTTAGATGGTGTCTGGCGCGTTGCTCAGGACGGGCGTGTTCGGATTTTGTTGGTAGAGAAAGACTTTTCAGTCGGCGGAGTGGTTAATTCAGATAATAAGTATGACTTACTGAAGTATGAGAACGCTAAAGCAAAACATATTAGCGATGATTTAGTAAATGTGCTTATTGAGCTTGTGATACAAAAAGGCGGAGACGTTGTATTTTGTGAACCAGGTGATTTAGAGAAACACGGACACATTACAGCTATATTGCGTTATTAATTGAGAAAAATCTTTCATAATGTTAATTTAACGATGCTCCACACTTAAAAGTGGAGCATCTTACTTGTCATTAATCTAAGAATAAAATGTGGAAGATTTTCACAAGTTTTCAAAGTTTTTTTAACGTATAAAAGGGGCCTGGTTTGCTGTACAGGCTCTTTTTTACTAAAAAATATCTTCTTTGGTACATTTTTTATTGTGCAGTAGGCTATACCAATGGAAAACAAACGGTTAGATCTTTCTTTTTTTAATCGAGATACGGTAACGGTAGCTCGAGAACTATTAGGGAAGTATTTGGTTTTTGGTGATTATCACGGGCTTATTATAGAAACTGAAGCCTATGTTGGCAAAAATGATCCAGCTTCTCATGCCTTTCGAGGGCGGACTAAACGAACAGAGGTTATGTTTGGTCGAGCAGGGTATTCTTACGTTTATCTTATTTATGGTATGTATCATTGTCTTAATATTGTTACGGAAGAAGAGGGGGTTGCTGGCGGAGTATTAATACGAGGAGTTAACCTCCTTTCGCCCAAGGTGTGGTGTATTAACGGACCAGGAAAACTTTGCCGAGATTTAGGTATTACTCTTGAGCATAATATCCATGACATGATAACGAGCGATTCTTTGTATGTGCTCGATAATCCTCGAGAGGTTACTTGTGAGGCAACCCCTCGAATTGGTATTTCAGTGGGTACTGATAAATTATGGAGATTTATTGCTACTGATTATTCTGTATTGCTCTCTAAGTGATAGATGTGGCGTCTATCTATAAGCTCTTTAATAGCATCAAGTGCTTCTTCAAAGTTGTATTGATAGAGTCCTGCTAGCTGTTCTGCTTGCTCTTTGGTGTAAGAAAAATTGAAGGTTCCCAAATGTCCTTCAAGCTCTTTTTTAGGGTTAAATGAGGAATCATACTTATCATTTTTAACAAGTGAAAAATAAACGATAGCAGGGGCCTGCGATTGTGGACCATCATCAAAAATAGCCCATGGCTTGTGCAGTTCTGAAGGTTCAATGTGGGGCATTTTGATGCCTATTTCATTGAGTTCTTGTGTTGCTTTGATAAGTTCATTTCCGGTAGGACCGCTCGATACATCACAGACAATAATGATATCAAGGTTGCGTTGTTTTTGTAGTAATGGGCGCAGGGGAAGATTATTCTGGATACCTGCATCGACGATAGGAAGATGTTCACGTTTGCGATATGGATGATCCTTCATTTTATAGCTCATGTTATATACAAAAGCTGCAAAAAGACGTGCATCTCCGATAATTGTTCCCTTAAGGATAGGGCGTAGCTTATTAAATAAAAACTGTGGTTCCATTGAGCTTAGAACCATGTCATAGAGTTCTTCGAGGCTTATAGAGATAGCAGATCCCCATATCCCCATGAGGTGGCTAATTGGCATAGCAGGAGCGCGGTTAGTCGAAATACCATTTTTAAATTTACGACCGAATGACCATGCATCGGTGGCAACTCCCATATCGTAACTTTCTACTTCAAAAGGTGAAAATGATACCCAGGAATAGGTGTTGGATAAATCATGAGGAAAAACTGCTGTTGCCAGCGGGAATGGTTTTTTGCCATGAGCAACTTGATTGGCCCAGCATGTAAGATCGACATTCATATAATCAGCTCGGTCTTTGCAGCTGAGGAGGTTTTGCCCGAGTAAATAACCATAAATATCAATAACAGAGGGCTTTTCTTTGAAGATAAGTTTAGCAATTAAACGTTCTGCTATCTCTGGAAGAGAGTTATGAAGGTCTTTAAAATGGTCTTTAGTTGATTTGTTGAAAAAGGTATTACTAATCCGATCAATAAATTCTGGATAAAATTCGGCGAATGATTTGTCTTCTAACATCCACGAAGCGCTTGTCCATGTGGATCCTGAGAGTTCTGAAGAGTAGTGAATAGCATCCATAAACCCTTTGCCAGACATGCCATTTCGAAAGCCAGCACCTGCTATAGCAGCGCGGAAGCCACCTCCACTATAACATACGCCAATACGGGGTACGTCTTTTTCACGTATTGTTTTGCCCAGCAATGAAGATAATGCCTTTGTACAAATTGGGGTTCGATGGACAAGGTATTCTTTTTCATGGGTGTTAAGTGGGCTTTTATTATCTAATTTACGAATATATGCTTTTTGGTTGTATTGGTAATTTGGTTTTATAAGATGGTAATAGATGCCTTCAAGAATAAATTGAGGGATAATGCCCCGTATACCTTTTACTGTAAGTTCGGCTAAAATTTCATTTGATATTTCTGATCGTGTAAATTGAAGTGCTAGATCAAGATCTGCGCAACTTTCATTTAATTTATCAAGTAACTCGTTGCTAGCAGGCATACGATGTGCCAAGAATATTTTGCGTATTTTACGGTCATATGATACTTGGTCGACAAGGTTTTCATTATCATCATAATTTGTACAAGAATATGTTTGAGATTCGCCATAACAAGGTATTGATAAAATAAATATATTGGTACAAAGAGCCCAATACGCAAATTTTTTCCAGCGGTATGAGTGTTTCATATACTACTGCTCCTCTTATAAGTAGGTCGTTTTACCTGACAAGATTAGCTTGTTCAAGAGGGCATATTCAAGAGAAGCAGTAGGTTTATTATGCTGGCGGAATCTGAAAGAGAGAGCGAGCGTTATCGGAGGTTTTTTGAGCGACCCATTCAAGATTTTGATTCAGCTCTTGTGCAAGACGTTCTGCAATCGTATGGACATGCAATGGGTGGTTTCTTTGACCTCGGATAATTTGAGGAGGGAGAAAAGGAGCATCTGTTTCTAGTATACAGTTATCAAGTTTGTTTTCGCGTAGCAGTTGTCGTAGCCCATCATTTTTAGGGTAGGTGGCTGGTCCTCCAATTCCTGTCATGAATCCCATGGCATGGATATCTTTAGCCAAAGAAAAGTTTTCTGAAAAGCAATGAATAACGCCATGTAGTTTTTGATTACGGTACTCGTCCAGCACGCGGAGTGTTTCTTCAAGTGCCTTCCTGCTATGGACGACTAAGGGAAGATTGGTTTCGATAGCAAGTTCAATGTGTGCTTTAAACGAATCTATTTGTCGTTGCTTGTTGTAACCAGGATGATGCATATCAAGGCCTGTTTCGCCAATACCAACAATTTTTTGTGGGTTCTCTGCTTTTTTGACTAATTGTTCTATATGCTTGAAATCATCATACCAAGATTTAGTGCAGTCGCATGGATGAATACCAAGGGTAGCGTAAACATTTGGAAGAGAATGTACAATTGTTGAGTTGTATATACTTGAATTTTTATCGATAGCAATGGTAATAACTTGTTTGACGTCATGCTTGGCTGCTTCGTGCGTTATCTGAGTGATTTTTTCAATATCTGTAGTGGTGGGAAGGGTAGACGTATCAGCTTGGATAATCATATCAAGGTGACAGTGCGTATCGATGAGCATGTTAATC
>LFIK01002762.1_pt1 | contig 14220 bp, 12 predicted proteins | sample 643401 | NCBI WGS metagenome assembly LFIK01 (sample SAMN03777447, study PRJNA286221) | soda lake metagenome | biome: soda lake; feature: Kulunda steppe; material: water; isolation source: sample T5-Br brine of Lake Tanatar-5 | place: Russia: Kulunda steppe | collected 2010-07 | reverse complement strand
GATGGCGGACGAGGTGCAGGTACTCCGCGATTTCCGCGACCAGGTCTTGCTTACGCATGCCCCGGGGCGCGTATTTGTCGCCGGCTACGAACGCCTGAGCCCGCCGCTGGCGGCGTTCATCGCCGAACGGCCCCGCCTGCGCGCGACCACTCGCGCCATGCTACGGCCGCTGGTCGGCCTGGCACGTTGGTCACTTCACATGTGACCTTCCATAACGCATAAACAATGACGCTTAACCAGTCCAGGCTTCCCGGGAAAATCTGTTGCGTTGTAGCGGGCCATGACACCGACAGATCCGCATGACCCTGACAAAGACCACCTGTCGCGTCCGTCATCCGGAACCAGGGGCCAGCGCTCCGCCTGAAAGGAGTTCTCCCAAGGGCGCCGGACGGCCGAAAAGGAACCCTTGCATCATCGGACAACCAAGACTCCGGAGATAGTCTCTCTGGGCAGTGGTTTCAATTCCCTCGGCCACAATGTCAATGCGCAGGCCCCGTGCCATGGACACGATGGCATCCACGATACACGCTTCTCTGTCGGCGCAAATAGCACTCGTAAAGCTGCGATCGATCTTGAGGGTGTGCACTGGCAGCTTCTGCAGGTAGCTAAGTGACGAGTAGCCAGTCCCGAAATCATCCACCGCGATCCGCACTCCGGCAGCGCTTAGGAGGCTGAGCTTGGCGATAGTGTCCTCGGTGTCATTCATTAGCAATGTTTCGGTGATCTCGATCTCGAGGCGCTCCGGAGGGAAGTCTTCGCTGTGCAGGAGATCAAGCAGTTCATCCACAAAGTCGTCAAGATCTACCAATACCGGCGATAGATTAACCGCCAAGCGTAACTCGGGGTAATGTGCATCCATCTCTCGGATATCGCGTATCGCCCGACGGAGGGTTGCCCGATCCATTTCTACGATGAGCCGCGTATCTTCCGCAACATGGATAAATTCTGCCGGTCCAAGCTCGCCCCGTTCCGGGTGATTCCAGCGCACAAGCGCCTCGACACCCAAAAGCTGCCCATCCTCACCATTCACCTGCGGCTGGTAAAGTACATGGAATTCCTCTCGCTCCAGCGCACGCCGCAAGTCCTGTTCCAGTTGCAAGCGATGTGGCGTCGCAAGCACCATATTCGGCTCGAATAAGCGAATACCATTCTTACCCGTACGCTTTTCGCGATACATCGCCGCATCGGCGTGTCGGATAAGCGCCTCAAGCGACGTGCCAGCCTCGGGATATTATGCAATGCCGATACTGGCACCGACATACACTTCGCGATCGCCCCCAAGGTGGAAAGGCGGATTAAGGCTTTCCAGAATTTTTTCCGCTACCTGGACCGCGGCCTGCTTGTCCCTGATCTCCGGAACCAGCAGCGTGAACTCGTCACCACCGAAGCGGGAAAGCGTATCGCTCTTGCGAATACAACCCTGCAATCGCCGGGCAACTGCCTGCAATAAACGGTCACCCACCGTATGGCCGAGCGAATCATTGATAACCTTGAAACGGTTGAGATCAATAAACATGACCGCCAGGCCGGTGTTCTTGCGCTGTGCCTGCGCGATGGCGACTTCGACACGATCGCGGAACAACGCTCTGTTCGGGAGCCTCGTCAGGAGATCATGATAGGCCTGAAAGTTGATAAAAGCTTCAGATTCCTTGCGTTCGGTAATATCACGGGCAGTCCCATAGACGAGCTTGTCAGGCTCATCGCCAGGGACCGGGTTGGGCCAGACGGCGACCTCGAAATAGCGCTGCGTTCCGCTGGCCTGTCGATGCCGCAGAATCAGTTCCACCGAGCGAACGTGTGAAGGAGCGCGCCCTGCCTGGTCAAAAAAGTAGCTCGCCTTTTCACGATCCTCGGAGTCCACCAGTTCCAGCACCGACCGTCCGAGCAAGTCTCGACGCACATACCCCAAGAGATCCTGGACGCGCGAATTCACAAAACGGAAATTGCCGCCGCTGTCCAGAACGAAAACGATATCCGGCGAATTATTCACAATCAGCCGATGCAGGCGCTCGGACTGCTCCAGCCGAATACGCATTTTCTGGTTTGCTTCCTCCAACGCTCTCTTGTGTAGAACGTTATTTATGGTCGCAATAAGCTCCTCTGGCTGATACGGCTTCTTAAGATAATCGTCCGCTCCGTCGCGTAGGGCACCGGCGACATCATCTGCTGAACTGTTGGCACTAACAACCACGGTGGGAAGTCTCAGTGCCTCCGACCGCATAAAACGGAGCACTTCCCGGCCGCCTAGATTCGGCATACGGAGGTCTAAAAGCATCAGGTCGTAACGCGACTCACGCACCTTTTCCAAGGCCGAAGCACCGTCGTCGGCCGTGGCCACTTCGAACCCCTGCACAGTCAAGAGCTCGACCAAGCTCCTTCGCATGGCCGCGTCATCATCCACCACAAGAAGTTGGCCACGATGGCCCGGTGGATTAGGTGCTGCAGCCCCTTCGTTCATGAGGGCAGCCCCACCTTTCTCCGCTCGCTACCGCGTGGGAAACACGTATGCATGGCTTTCAATTGTCAGACACACAGGGGAGGCGAATCTCGAAGCGCGTGCCCTTCTCGCTGCTTTCCACATCAATGCGAGCACCCACCTCGTCAGCTAGGCGTTTGACAATGCTGAGACCGAGTCCGCTGTGCCCTTCACCCTTAGTGGTCCTCACCGGGGCAAATCCAGCCTCTAAAACATCCGCCGGGATACCGGGGCCTTCGTCCACTATACAGAGAGTCGCCATCGGCCGTCCGTGGGGCTTGGTTGCACCCTCGGTTCGGATGAAGATCTCTCCGCCGTCATCCATTGCCTCCACAGCATTCTTCAGCAGATTCGTGAGAATTTGGCGCAGATGGTCGCCCGGCACATCAATCACCGGCTGCATCGGGGTCAACTGAAGCTGAAGCCGGACACCGTGCGCGGCGCCGAGGGATCCTTCCACAATCTCGGCAACATGCCGGACAACAGCGTTCAAATCCGTGGGCGCCGAAACATCGTCAGCCGTCGGCTCTCGCAAACGCAAAAGGATCCGGCCGACGCGATCAATCTCGTCACGAATCAAGTCGAGCTCGCGTCGCGCCATGTGGTCCTCATTCAGTTTCATGCGCAACACGCCCACATAATTCTGGATAATACTGAGTGGGTTTCCCGCTTCGTGAAGTATCTCTCGAATCGCCTGATGAGAGACGCCGAGATCAGATACGGAGGTCGATGCCTGCAGGACGAGGCTCAAGGCGCGCGCTATCTCACGGGAAAGCGCGTTCAAATGTTCCTTACGCCTTTCCAATGCTTCCAGGTGGCTTTGATCAAACCCAAGCAAAAGAACCCCAATGGATTCTTCATCAGGGCCAATCAGCGGAAAGGTCCAAAGAATTTCACTCTTACAAAGCCGGAAAAGCTGTTGGTCCACCACGGATACTGTGCCCCCGGCAGCACGCTCGCGGCACCGGGTTTGCCGGTCTAGTAGGGTGTCGGCCACCAAACTGCGATCAGGCAACAGTGGCAAGGTAAAATCTGGGCTCTCCGCATCCTCTAGCCATAAGGAGAGACTCGAGCCACCGGCATCACGGAGAAATACCAGGCTTTGCTTCACGCCTAACGTCAAGAAGAGGGAACGCCGTACTGCTCGACAGCACGCGTAAAGAGAGTCGGTACCAGACAGTTCGCGACTCAACCGGTCCAGCTCGGTGAGATCGCGCACACGTTCCCCCAAAAGCGCCTCAGCACTCCACTCCCGGGACTTACGGTCCGTATCCTCGCCCGAGACGCCATTGAACTCAATCCCCAGCGATCCGGCGATAACCGCGACGTCTTTATGGATCCGCCCGCACAATTCCCGCGTCAGCCCTTCATTGAGTCCGAGCAGACTGTATGCTGCGCCTAAGCCGGCCTCTGTTACAGCACCCTCGCCGGCCCCGTATTCGGGACTCACGGCGTATGCGGCATTAACCAGCTTAACCAGATGATGGGCATCCTGAACATGCTCCGCCGGCGCCAGGTGGTAGCGCACGGCATCGGCGATCCAAAGCCCAAGGCCGGAAGCTTCGAGTTGGTCTGCAGCCAGATCAGGGTGGCTATGGCCATAACGTGACGCCTCTTGACGCAGCAAGTCATGGTCATCCACCGCTCCCTCCAGGAGAGGCCAATAATTACTTTCATCCTCAACGAGCCGGGTCAGCCGCCCCAGATCGATCAGAAGCCCTGCGATGTAGGCCTCCTCTGGTCGTGGATAAAGTGTCAATGTGGCGAGAACCTGGCTCATATGCGCAGTTGTCAACGCCCGCCACCAAATCTCGCGAAGATACTCGCTGTTGCGCAGCCGGTAGCGCCCGAACAACTGCTGAATCGCCGCAGTAAGGGCCAAGCTGCGCACAGTATCCAATCCCAGGTTCAACAGGGCATTATCAATCGTGCGGCATGGCGCACCGCGAGAAAAGAATGCAGAGTTGGCGGCGGAGAGTACGCGAGCAGCAACGCCGACATCCTTCAGGATGGCGGCGGAGAGAGCCTCAACATTCGCGTCTGTCGAACTCGAGGCATCGAGCACATTGACTAATGTTTGGGGCAGACTAGGGACGGTTCGACTTGCCGAACTAACCTTGCTCATGCCTCTCCCTGGAGTTCATTTCCCGCCGGGGTTAACTGATTCGCGAACGCCGCACCTTTCCCAGCATCGCTACCCCTCCGATATGAACACTTGACCAGATCAGGTAACAGTTCCAATGGCGGGCACCGCAACCTCTCGTCCGAGAACTATACTGCGTGGTCTTGCCTCATGCCAGCCAATCCGGTAAAGGAAGCATATTACTGTGTACCGAGGAAGCCCAATGCCGACATGCCCATCGGCCATAACTGACGTACCTCCGAATACCAATGAATCCGTGCACCGACCCCGCGTTCTGGCGATTGCCAGCGGTAAGGGGGGGGTAGGCAAGTCCAGCGTCGCAGTGAACCTTGGCATCACACTCGCCCGACAGGGGCGCCGCGTTTGCATACTCGATGCGGACACTGGCCTCGCGAACGTAAATATCCTACTCGGTCTGCGACCTCGTATGGGGCTCGCAGATGTTTTGGGCGAGAAATGCGCGATCGAGGACATACTCGTGGAGGGGCCGCATGGGCTGCGTATCATTCCCGGCGCCAGCGGTTTTCGCGAATTCGTGGAGTTATCGCCGACACGCCAGCGACGACTGGTGACGGAGCTCGCGCGTGTTGAGCGCCAGTTTGATGACCTCATCCTGGACACCGCTGCCGGGATCAGCGATACCACCCTCGATTTCCTGGCTGCGGCAGATCAAGTCTTACTATTGATAACGCCCGAACCGACCTCGCTAACAGATGCATTTTCCCTGCTTAAGCTCCTGCTACGGCGTCACGCGGTTGACTGTCAGGTCATCGTGAACATGGTCGTTGGCATTGACGAGGCGCGTTCCGTTTTCCACCGATTCAGCGGTGCGGTAGAACGTTATCTGAAAGGCACAGTCAATTTCCTGGGTTTCATTCAGCGTGACGAGAGCTTGCGTTCCGCGGTCACTCTGCAAAGCCCGGTGGCACTTTTCGGTGAGGACGATCCCTCGGCGAGGCCATTCGTGCGTCTAGCCAATGCCTTGCACAATGGTTTACGGGCTCCGGCAGCGGGGCCGAGCCTGAGCCGCTTGTGGACACGGCAACTGGCTCAGCCGGAAGACGAAGCCGAGAGTCGAGGTGACACCGAACGCAGGCCGGATCCCCCGGACACGCTGCAATCAGGGTCGTTGGACCGTAGAAACGACACGACCCCACAGGATGACGGGCTCACGCGTCTGCGCGAAATTTTCCAGAGGGTCACGGAATCCGGTGACTCCTACCGAATCGCAGAGTGCATTCAAGGGTTAGAGGCAGATTATCGCGCCCGTTTCGGAATGCCCGCCGTCGATCCAGAGACAGCTGTCGACTGGCTGATAAAACACCCCGAGATCTCCAGAGCAGCCCTGCGGGGTATTCGCCGTCGTCTTCTGGAAGCCGCGCGCGGCCCGGACGAGCTCGCGGTTGCAGCGGAGCAGGCCCCTCCTTCATTCGGACCGCCGCACGCCGGGATGCGGACAGCGTCGGATACTGACCAGCCGGCAGTCACGCCGACACGCCCCACACATCGCTTTGCCTGCGAACGATTCGGCTCACAGAAAACGCTAACAGAAACCCTGCGCCGCAGCATTGAAGATCCAAGACCACTCACAGAGCTACTGAGAGACTGGGTGTAACCGACACTCTCGGCAATAATGGACATTTCGGCACGCGAGTCGCGAACGGTAATGGTGCGCTGGCTGCTGGCATGCGTTCGACGGAATGCAACAATCTTTCAGAAGGTTGGTACAACAGGCCTATGAGGCTGTACATGGATACCCCCCATGGCCTGACCTCTTGCTTCGCTACTGCAGGAACCATCGGCGATTTTCCACGGGACGGTCCCCGTGGCTGCGGTGGGGATTGATATCCACGCCGCCACGGCGCAGGTAGCGGGCGTCCACGGTGAGTTGGGCCGGACTGCAGCGATCCATGATGTCGAGAAACATGCGTTCCACGCACTGTTCATGAAAATCCTGATGCTGGCGGAAGGAGACGATATAGCCCAGCAGCCCCGCAGGGTCGATGCGCGGCCCCTGGTAGCTGATCTGCACGCCGCCCCAGTCCGGTTGCCCGGTGATCGGGCACCGGGAACGCAGTAGCCGCGAGTACAGGGTTTCCTCCACCGGAGTATCGCGATCCACCTGCAACAAGTGCGGCGCCGGTGCGTAGTGCTCGATGGTCACCGGCAGTTCGTCCAGACAGCGGCCTTCGGGTCCGGGCAGCGTCCGCGGCCAGGTTTCCGGGCTGTGCAGGCGCACGTCAACCGGGGCACCGGCCGCACGCCAAAGATCGGCCCGCAAGGCGGCGCTCACGGCATCCTGATCCTCAAACCGGTGCTGGTTGAGGCTGTTCAGGTAAAGCTTGAGGGATTTGGATTCGATGATGCACGGCGAGTCCGCCGGCACACGGAACTCCCCCCAGGCAACCAGGGGCTTGCCCCGCAGGTCCAGCCAGGACAATTCCCAGGCATTCCAGATATCACAGCCCCGGAACGGCAGGGGATCGGGCACACCAATGGCCTGTCGCCCTTCCGCACGGGGAATGGGGACCAGCAGGTCCGGATCGTAGTCCAGGTCATAGCTGGCATCCCGGCCCAGCGGCGTCTGTTGCTTCCAGTCGCCCATGATTCAGTCTCCCACCATCAACAGCATCACCAGGGATACCGTCATTACAGACACCGCCGTGGACCAGAAGATCGCGCTAGAGGCCGGCGCCACGTAAGTCTGGTAGCGCTGTGCCAGCACGTAGACATTCGCCGCAATGGGCAATGAGGCCTGGATCACCAGCACCGCGATCCACAAGGGCGGCAAACCCAGCGCGGTTGCCAGTAGCCAGACCAGCACCGGGTGCACCACCAACTTGATGGTGATGATGAAACCCGTCTGCCCCATGCCCTCGCCCAGCGGCCGGCTGGCCAGGGTCGCGCCCAATGCGAACAGGGCCGCCGGCGCCGCCGCACCGCCCAGCAGTTCCAGATAGGAAAACACCGGCCCCGGTATGCGCCATTCCATGGCCCCGAGCACCAGGCCAATTACCGAGGCCACGATCACCGCATTGCGCACCACGCCCGACCCGATGGTCCGCAGCACATGCCAGATGCTACCGCTGCGCCCCTGGTCCAGTTCAATAATCGCGGTGGCGATGGCGATCATCAGCACGGTGTCCACCAGGATGACGACAATGGCCGGCAGCACTGCCTGGCTGCCCAGGGCCACCACCACCAGCGGCAAGCCCACGAACCCCACGTTGGAGAACGTGGCAGCCAGTGCCTGCACCGCGCGTTCGGCGCGCGAAGTGCGGAACAACGGCCGGCAGGCCAGGAACACCAGTGTGAACAGCACCAGGCTGGGGATCAGCCAGGCCACCAGCAAGCGGAGATCGGCCAACTCCCGCACCGGCGCCTCGCTGACGCTGGTCAGCAGCAGCGCCGGCAACGCGAAATAGAACACGAACACGCTGAGACCGGAGACGGCGGACTGCGGGATCAACCCGGCACGCCCGGCCCCGTAGCCCGTGAAAATCAGCGCAAAAAACGGAAGCGCAATGGTGATGACCGCCTGCATGGACCCTCCTTGTCAGGCGGCCGATTCTACTAATGTTGGAGCCCGTTTCGCCATGCCGCACCGGACATCAGACCGGGCCGGAAATCACTTTCCGGTGGCAAAGCTCGGCTCGGAACCGGCATCCTCCACGGTGTCGCCGTTGCGGTAGTGCACCAGCTTCCAGTACCCGAAGATGTTGGCGTTACGGACGCCCACGCGCTGGAAATCATCCATCTCGGGCAGGGAATCCAGGTCCATGTCCGGCCGGAATCCCAGCATCCGCGACAGCGGCCGCAGCCCCCGCTCCAGTCCCCGCAGCACCGGGTTGCGCGAGGTGAAGTGGTTGATAATGAGAATATCGCCCCCCGGCACACAGACACGGCGCATCTCGTCCACCAGGCGATCGGGGTGCGGCACCACCGAGGCGACGTACATGGCCACCACCGCATCGAAACTGTCGTCCGCAAACTCCAGGTTCTCGGCGTCCATGACCAGCAGATCCTCCACCTGGGAGAGTCCCTGCTCATCGACGCGCAGGCGGGCCTTGTCCAGCATTTCCGGCGAAATGTCGATGCCCACCACCCGCGTGTCCTCCGGGTAATAGGGCAGCGACAGTCCTGTACCCACGCCAACTTCAAGCACACGCTGGCCCGACGCCAGGTTCAGCGTCTGCAGGGCCAGTTTGCGGCCGGGGTTGAATACGGGACCGAAGATGCGGTCGTAGTGATTCGCGTAACGTCGATAGGCGGTGCGTATCGAGTCCAGGTCCATCAGTCAGGCACTCCTCGTCTCGCCGGGCCGTGCGCGCCCGGCGCCGCTATTGTACTCATTTGCTAGTGTGCTGCAGATGCTTTTACCGCCTCGACGAACACGGCGGTCGCCTCCTCGATCTGTCCGCTGGTCACGATCAACGGCGGCAGCCAGCGCACGATCTGCCCCCCGTAGGCGCCGCAGCGGATCAGCACCAGGCCGCGCTTCTCCGCCTCCTTGAGAATGCGCATGGCGCGCTGCCCGTCCGGTCGACCGTTCTCATCCACGATCTCGGCACCCTGCATCAGCCCCATGCCACGCACATCGGCAATGCAGGACTCCGAGGCCTGGATCTCCTCCAGGCGGCGGCGGAGCAAGGTGCCCTGCTCGGCGGCGTTCTCCACCAACCCCTCTTCCTCAATCACATCCAGCGTGGCCAGGGCCGCAGCACAGGCTACGGCATTGCCGCCATAAGTGCCGCCCTGGGAACCCATCCAGCCACGGGACATCAACTCGCTGGACGCGGCCATGGCAGAGAGGGGGAAACCGCTGGCCAGCCCCTTGGCGGTGACCAGCACATCCGGCTGGGCACCGAAATGCGCGTGGCCCCAGTATTTCCCGGTACGCCCGTTGCCCGCCTGCACCTCGTCCACCACCAGCAGGATGCCGTGTGCATCGCAGCGCTCACGCAGCCCCTGCATGAAGGCGGTGTTGGCCGGCACGTAACCGGATTCGCCCTGTACCGGTTCAACCAGCATGGCAGCCGTTTCCTCCGGTGCACTGTAGGTGGCGAGGATATTATCCAGCTCCCGCAGGCAGAATTCCGTGGCAGCGGCCTCATCCCAGCCGTAGCGGTAGGCGTGGGGGAACGGCGCCACCACCACGCCCCCCATCATGGGCTGCACACCCGCGCGCAGGCCCACGCTGGACGTGGTCATGGACAGCGCACCCATGGTGCGGCCATGGAAGCCGCCCTGGAAAACGATGATGTTGGGACGCCCCGTGGCCTGGCGCACCAGCCGGATGGCGGATTCCACGGCCTCGGTGCCCGCATTGGAGTAGAACACGGAATCGATGTCGCCCGGCAGCAGTTCCCCGAGCCGTTCGGTGAGGGCGGTCATCGGCGGATGGCGCACGATCGCGTACTGACCGTGAATCAGTCGCGCCACCTGCTTTTGCGCCGCCGCAACGACCTTGGGATGACAATGCCCGGTGGACGTGACCCCGATGCCCGAGGTGAAGTCCAGGTAACGGGTTCCGCCCTCATCGTAGAGGTAGGCTCCCTCGCCGCGAGCCGCCATGATTCCGCTGGACTGCTTCAGCAGCGGCGACAGCTGTGCCTGGTGATGCGCCATCGGGTGTCTCCTTGGTGTTGGCCGATCGGTCCGAGTCTATACCCCGCCTACCGGCTGCTTCAAACCAAGCCAGTCGGGAATCCCCGACCGGCAGGAATCGTAGTGTCAGGACAGCGCGGCGATCACTGCATCGCCGATCTCGGACGTGCTCCGCCCGTGTATGCCATGCGCCTGCAGATCGGCCTCCACGGCCCGACGCAAGCGTTCCGCGGCGCGCGCCGCTCTGGTGTCTTCCTCTCCCATCCAGTCAAGTAGCATGGCAGCCGTGAGCAACATGGCGGCCGGCCCCGCTTTGCCCTGTCCGGCGATATCCGGCGCGCTGCCGTGGGTGGGTTCGAACATGGGCGGGCTGCGTCGATCGGCCGGATTGAGGTTGCAGGACGGCGCCACGCCCATGCCGCCGCACAGCACCGCGGCGAGATCCGTCAGAATGTCGCCCTGCAGATTGCTGGCCACCACCACGTCGAACTGCCAGGGGCTGGTGACGAACTTCATGCAGGCCGCATCCACCAGTTCATGGTGGGTGGCGATGTGCGGAAATTCGGCCGCGACCTGGGCGAACACCTCGGTGTACATATCCCCCCAGTAACGCAGGGCGTTGCGCTTGGTGATCAGGCAGACCTGCGCGGCAGCAGTTCCACCACCGGCCAGGGGGAATTCCCGCGGTGCCCGATGCCCGGCCTTGCGCTCCTCCGCACGGCCCTCAGCCCGCCGGAACGCATGGCGGAAAATCCGTTCGGCGCCCGCGCGGGTGAACACTTCCATCTGCGTTGCCACTTCCAGCGCCGTCCCCGGCCGCAGGCGTCCCCCCTGCCCCACGTATTCACCTTCGCTGTTCTCGCGGATGACGAGCATGTCCACGTCGCGGGCACGCTCGTCCCTGAGATACTGCGGCGCGCCTTTGAGCAGGCGCGCCGGGCGCTCGCAGGCCCACTGGTCGAAGCCCTTGCGGATCGCGAGCAATGGCTCCAGCGAGACGCTGTCGCTGAGCAGGTAGCGGTCAGGATCGCTCAGGGGGCCCGGGTCGCCCAAGGCGCCGAGCAGAATCGCGTCGTGCCGGGCCAGTTGCGCCTTCCAGTCCTCGGGCATCATCTGCCCGTGCTCGCGGTGCCAGGCGTGGGATGGCCAGGCGTATTCCTTGAGTTCCATCTGCGGCCCACCGTCGTCCTGCAGCGCGCGCAGCGCACGCAGTGTCACGTCCATCACCTCGGGGCCGATACCGTCACCGGCGAGCACCGCGATCGTCCAGCGGCTGCGCTTGCGTTCCCGACTCCACATGCTCATGACTCATTGTTCTCCCCACGCGCGGATATCCGACTACCGTCGTTGACCTCCTCACTTTTTGCAAGGCACACGCGGGCGCCCGTGGCTGCATCGTGGGCATGGTCAGACAAGGCCAGGGTTTGCTAGAATTCGTACCAAATTAGTCCAGTTCCCGGATGCGTATCCGGTTCAGTGGAGAGTAGGCATGTATCAACCCAGAGGTGAACCCGTCGTCTTTAACCGCGATTGTCGCGCCGTGGTGGTGCCGGCCGGTGACGAGGGGACCATTCCGCAAGGCGCGGAAGGCGTGCTTACCCAGGCGCTGGGGGGGAGTTACACGGTCTATATCCAGGGCAACCTGTTCCGCATTGACGGTGTCGACGGCGACGCCATCGGTCAGGATGCGGTCAAGGCCCCGGAACTGCCGGAAGGCGCCAGCGATGCCGACGTGGAGCAGCTGGTCTGGGACCAGATGCACACCTGCTACGACCCGGAAATCCCCATCGACATCGTGGAACTGGGGCTGGTCTACAGCTGCCGGATCATCCCGCTGGAGAATGGACAGCGCGATGTGGAAGTGGAGATGACACTCACCGCACCAGGCTGCGGCATGGGTGAGGTGCTTTGCATGGACGTGAAGCACAAGGTGGAGCTGATCCCGACCATCCGCGAGGCACGGGTGGAACTGGTGTTCGACCCGCCGTGGAGCGCGCACATGATGTCGGAGGCGGCGAAACTGCAGACCGGCATGCTGTAGCCGGGCGCAGATGCGTGAATGGCCCGCCCGGATCAGGCGGCGGGCCAGCGCAGCAGACGGTTCCCTGCCTCCTGAAGCAGTGCCGTGCCCTCGGCCATGAACTCCTCCATGTAGCTGGCGTAGTTCGGCCAGAACACTTCCAGGCGGCCTTCCACCTCGCCGTAGGACGTGCTCAGTTCCATGCCGAACTTGCGCGCTACGGCGCGCATGCGTTCGTTGCTGGGCTCGGTGCTGATGAACACCTTCTGCACGGAGCGGTTGCGGGCAAACATGACCATGCGCCGGAACAGCTCGGAGCCGATGCCGCGCCCCTGGTAGCCCTCTTCCACGCTGAACGCCAGCTCGGCCCGACGCGGCCAATCCTGATTGAGCAGGCGGAATTCGGCCACGCCGCGCAGTTCACCATCGGCAAAGGCCCCGATCAGCGTCGTGCCCAGCGGTTCATCGCGATCGCAGTAGGCGCGGATAAAATCATCATTCACGGCACCCGCAAAGCGGTTACGCCGGTCCACGGGGTTCAGACGCAGCAGATGCTCTTTCCACTGCTCCCGTTCGTGCAGCCACAGACGGCGGATAACAATCCCGTCTTCGGCGGACATCCAGCTTGGCATCGTCATATCGAAACCAGACCTGTCTGTATACTCAACATGATTAGAATAGTGCCTTTTTGCAGTGCAACAATCAATGGATACCACGGACATGGACTATTGACCAACAGGCACGAATTCACAGAGACTGCATCATTCTGCAGAAAAAGCCGCTGCGGTCAGCGGCCTTATCACCACACGGGAGGAGAACACCATGCGCGCCTGGCAGATCACCGAGAATGGCGGCCCTGAAGTACTGAAGTGCGTTGAGCGTCCGGACCCCACCCCCGGCCCCCTGGACGTGCTGGTGCGCGTGCGTGCCGTGGGCCTGAACCGGGCGGACCTGCTGCAACGCATGGGCGCCTACCCCGCACCGCCCGGCGCGGTTGCCGATGTGCCGGGGCTTGAGTATGCCGGCGAGGTCGAGGCCGTGGGCGAAGCCGTGCAGGACCGCAAGCCGGGCGACCGGGTTATGGGCCTGATCGGCGGCGGCGCCTATGCGGAAAAGCTGGTGGTGCATGAGCGGGAGACCATCCCGGTTCCCGACCAGATGGACTGGGTCCAGGCCGGTGCCACACCGGAAGCCTTCCTCACTGCCTACCGCGCCATTTTCCTTGAAGGCGGGCTGCAGCCCGGCCAATGGTGCCTGGTACGGGCCGTCACCTCGGGCATCGGGCTGGCCGCCGTCCAGTTGATCCGCGCCTTCGGCGCCTTCAGCCTGGGCACCAGCCGCGGACGGGACCGGCTGGAGAAAGTCCGCCCCCATGGCCTGGACGTGCCGCTGGTGGACGGGGACGGCGAATTGCCCAAGGCCGTACTGGAGCACACCGGCGCAGGTGCCCACGTGATCCTCGATCTGGTGGGCGGCAATGGCCATCTGAACGAGAACCTGCAATGCCTGCGCCCGGAAGGTACCCAGGTGGTGGTGGGCCTGATGGCCGGCCGCGATGACCAGGTCAACATGGGGCTGATTCTGATGAAGCGTCTGACCGTACGCGCCATGACCATGCGCAGCCTGCCCCAGGAACGCCGCATGCAGATGGCACAGCTGTTCCAGGATCGGCTGCTGCCGCACTTCCTGCGCGGCAACCTGAAACCGGTGGTGGACACGGTATTGCCGTTCGACGAGGCCCCGGATGCCCACCGCCTGATGGAGTCCGGCAAACATACCGGCAAGATCGTGTTGACGGTCTAACGGCAAATCGTCTGGTCTCAGACCCCGGCATGGCTGCACCCTGACGGACTGTCGGCGGCATGGACGCCGCCAACTGAAGAATTCCGGATGCTGTGTTCGTGCCATGGTTCCCGGTCCGGAAGTTGCGATCACGGTGTCGGACACGCATGAATACATCCCTGTAGCTTGTCG